>ENA-UOJS01002897-UOJS01002897.1-human-gut-metagenome-genome-assembly--contig:-C74-NODE-2897-length-10764-cov-8.123821_pt1 | contig 10764 bp, 7 predicted proteins | sample MGYA00242355_ERZ723902 | MGnify/ENA metagenome assembly ERZ723902 | reverse complement strand
TTTTATTATATTTGCAAAGGTTTTTATGATAGGCCGGAAAATTTTTATCTGTTGATTTTTTTCTGACTATCGCCCGCGGCAGCCTCCGCACTTTTATCTTAACCAAGAACAATAAATTATGTATTTAATAAAAAGAACAATAAAGACATTAGCATTTACGGCATTATTTACCCTTACGGCAGTAACGGCATCAGCCCAGGATCTGCTGGCCCGCCAGGCACCTATCGACAGAAAGATGAAGGCGGTTGACACTTTAGCTCTTAAAAACATAATACAGAGAGAACAGACCGGCTCCCCTTCGGCACAGCTTTACAAGGAATGGAGCAACAAATATGCTCACCGCGCCACAACCCTTCCCGATTCTTTTCTTATTAACCTCAAGCACTTCTGCATGCCTACGACAAGCAAAGTCATAACGTCTAACTTCGGACGTCGCTGGGGCCGCATGCACAAAGGTATCGACGTGAAGGTTTATATCGGCGACACAATACGTGCCGCATTCAGCGGAAAAGTAAGAATAGTAAGATACGAAGCCAACGGATATGGCAACTATGTGGTTATACGCCACTATAACGGACTTGAGACTATATACGGACACATGTCTAAGCACCTGGTTGAAGAAAACCAGACTGTAAAAGCCGGAGAGCCCATCGGACTTGGCGGAAACACCGGACGAAGCACAGGTTCTCACCTCCACTTTGAGACACGTCTCTGCGGCGTAGCCCTCAACCCGGCACTCATGTTCGACTTCAAGAACCAGGACGTAACAGGCGATACATATATGTTCCGCCGCGACACTTACGACAACGACTCAAGACTTGCAAACAAGGAAAGAGGAAAAGACGACAACGAATATGCATCAGCAGAAAACAGTTCATCGTCTGACAAGAGAAGCAGAAACAACGACAGCGGCGACATACGCTATCATAAGGTTAAACGCGGAGAGACTCTGTCGAGCATCGCAAAGAAGCGCAATACAACTATCGAGGAGCTCTGCAAGCTTAACCACATAACAAAGAAGATGCGCATACGTCCCGGACAGATCTTAAGATACTCATAATTGTTAATGTCTATAAATGTCAAGCGGCTGTCAGCATTATGCTGGCAACCGCTTTTTTTATTCCAATCGGTAATCAGGCAGGCTGAAAGCATGAATACACAAAATTGATAAAGCTATGTGCGGTCTAATGACCGACTGGGGTCTATGTTTTCTGCCAGACATACCTGTTTCTGTCGCCTGTCTGAATCTGCATTTTCCTGATACAGCCGCCATGCCTGCGAAAAAGCAGACGGCAGCACTTCCGATATAAGAAGGCTATACTTTCTATATAAAACAACAATACGCCCAAATCAGCATGACCGATTTGGGCGTAATTTATAACTGATATTTCTGATTCTTATTTTTTTATCACCGCACGTATGACAAACCAGGCATGCATGACGATAGTGGTAAAAAGTCCGTAATGACGGCTCATAACATCAAAACGTTCAAGAAGCGAGGCCCTGTGGTTCTTTGTAGACTGCCCCTCACGCTGATAGTCGGCAATGGTGGCATGAACGTTCACCAGTGGCAGCGACTCTTTCTCTGCTTCTTTCATAATTCTTATACACCAGTCAACATCTGCCGAAAAACGATAACGCAAGTCGTAAGGAACCTTCTGCGCCAAATCAGTGCGCGCATAAAAAGCCTGATGGCACACAAGCATACCATGACGGAAAGAGCGCCACGTGAGTTTTTCTGGCGGTGTAAGCCTTCGCCGGCTCATATAGTTGCCGTCATTATCCACCCAGTCGGTATCACCATACAGCACTCCCGGCAGCGGTTTTCCTTCGCTGCTGCACTCTTCAAGACGTGCGTTGGCAGCAATAACATCCAACGTATCGGCCGACGGGAAGAAGTCTCCAGCATTGAGGAAACACACATAATCGCCCGTAGCCAGCCGACGCCCTTTGTTCATGGCGTCATACAGTCCCTTGTCAGGTTCGGAAACTATCCTCACCTCATGGCCGTTGCAGGCTGCATTTGAAGCCTTTTTATATTCTTCTGCCATATTCTGCGTGCCGTCAGACGAAGCCCCGTCTATAATAAGATGCTCCACTGCCGCATAAGTCTGCCTCGCAACGCTGTCAGCCGTGCGCATAAACACATCGGCCGCATTATACGTAATTGTTACAATCGTAAACTTTATCATAATCTGTAATGCCTGTAAGCCCTGGCCTGGTTATAAACCTCGATATACTTCATCGCCACGCTCTGCTGCGAATAGCTTATTGAAACCTTTTTCACCGCATTGTCGCTCAGCTCGTCATAGTCGGCTTCAGAGAGCACCCAGCGCATGCCTTCTGCCAGATCTTCGGCACTCTTGTATTCAGCCACATACCCATTCTTGCGGTGATCTATCATCTCCGGGATGCCGCCCGACTTAAATCCTACGCACGGCACGCCGCAGGCCATAGCCTCCATTATAGTGTTAGGCAGGTTATCTTCAAGCGAAGGCAGCACAAACAAGTCAGCCGCGTTATACACATCTATAATCTTCCGTTGGTCGCTGACATATCCGAGCGGACACACCGGAAAAGCCAGTTTGTCGGCATAGTCTTCCGAGTGGCCTCCAAGGATAACTATGCTCGTGTTTTCCTTCATCTCAGGGCAACGCTCTGCCATAATCTCGCAGGCACGCACCATATAGTCCATACCCTTGCGCTTGTCTGTTATGCGCTGTGATACGACCAGAATAAGACGTCTGTCAATAGGCAGCGACAGACGCATGCGTGCCTCGCGCTTGTCAGCCGGCTTATATTCGCGCGTATCTATTGGGTTAGGTATGCTGACCACCTGCTTTCCCGTCAGCAGCCTGCTGCCGCGCACGGCTGAACACAGCCATTTGCTGCACGTAACGAAGAAGATGTTGCGCGACGACCAAACCTTGGCCTTGCGCCTCCATATCTTTGCCGAGAGGTCGTTGGCAGAGCCTCCGCCGGGCAGATACTGACAGTTATGACATCCCGTGGTCTTATAATAGTTACATTTGCGGGTGTAGTGACATATACCCGTAGCCGGCCAGAAGTCGTGCATTGTCCACACTACAGGCTTTCCGCTGTCGATAATCTTGCGTATATCCTTTATAGAGAGCATGCCCTGGTTTATCCAGCTCAGATGTATCACGTCGGCTTCCTTAAACTCGCGCATGCGAGTTATATCCGTGCCGGCATTTGCTATGTCAACCTCAAAGAGATGCTTCCGTGAAAAGTGCATATGACAGAAAATACACCATCGCTCCCACAGGAAGTTCCACCGCTGCCATATACCTTTAGGCAGCTCCACCACCGTGATGTCCGAAGTCTCCTTGTCGCGCACCAGCATCTTAGCCTTAACGCCATTATTGTTAAGAGCCTCCATTAGCCGGTTGGCAGCCACGGCGGCGCCTCCGGTCTTCTCGCTTGTATTTACGATTAGCACCCGCATTGTTCAAAATGTTTATGTTTTTTATTGCAAACACAAAATTAAAATAAAATACTTATTCTACCAAATTTAACGGCTGTTTATATGCTGTTATCGCACACAATTTATTGATTTGCGTCAAGAAAAGCGTCTTTGATTGCAAAAAGACACGTGCAAGTATTGACAGATAACGTTTTTCGCCGTATCTTTGCAACATCAAAAGGTTAATAAATTGTTTAGGTTAGTAAATAGTATTAGTTTAAGGTAAAGTTTTCATGATTATTTAGGATGACAAAGGAGGCCGTGAGGTTCCCTTTCGAATCGAAAAAGGTTTTTTAGTTAAACATATTTTTAATACGCTGCAGCTTGCTGAAAGTTGCAGCGTGTTTTTTATACTCACAAAAGCTCCAAACAGGCATAGCTTCAGTCAGTCATTAGACCGTTTTTGTCTATTCCGTACATTCATGCTTTCAGTCCGTATCCTTGCTTTATATAGGCGTTTTGTGCTACGTGATGTACAGCAACGAAGCATTTGTGCCGGCAGATTTGCAATTGTCGTGCAAGCGAGAGCAGAAGTAAATCTTATTTAGTTATGCCGAGCGCAGCCGACAATCAATAAAATTAATCTGCCGGAACTGAATAAGGAATCAACAATCAGCGAATCTAATTTCAATCCGATTGCTTCCTATTGCAGATTTATAGGTAGGAGTTGCGAATCAAAGATCCTTATATTCGATGCTGTCGAATTTTTCGCTGCGCTCAACAACACGTGCAGATCCGACAGAACATTAGTCTTGCTGTTTCTCCACAATTCTTATATTCAATGCTGCCGAACTACTGACCGAATTCTAATAACAGATTTGCTATGATCAGTCGTCCCTGCGTTCTATCAGCACCACGGCATAAGCGCTTATGCCCTCTTCACGACCCGTAAATCCAAGTTTCTCGGTTGTAGTAGCCTTTATGGATATGTTGTCCTCGTCGGTGCCTATAACTTCTGCAAGGCATGCCTTTATGGCCGGCACATGCGGATTGATCTTAGGGCGCTCGGCACACACTGTGGCGTCGATGTTGCCTACCACATATCCCTTGCCGGCAATAAGTTCAACGGTCTTGCGCAGCAGCACCTTGCTGTCTATGTTGAGCGTGTCGGCCGATGTATCAGGAAAATGATAGCCTATATCACGCATATTGGCAGCACCGAGCAGCGCGTCGCATATAGCGTGTATAAGCACGTCGGCATCGCTGTGTCCCATCAGTCCCATGCTGTGCTCTATCTTTATTCCTCCGAGCCACAGGTCACGGCCCTCAACGAGCCTGTGAACGTCAAATCCAAATCCGGTTCTAATCTTCATAATCGTTTATTTTAGTTCTGTTTTGCTATTCAATATGATAATGTAAAACAAGAAGTCGCATGGGCGCGGTATTTCTGGCTCATGCGACTTCTTGTTTTTCCGGCTCCCTTCGGTTTATCTGCGGAACAGGTCCTTTATGCCGTCCATGTCGAATCCGAGAGTGAAACGCAGTGTCTGGTCGAGCGGGTTGCTCTTTGCCGTTGCGATTACATAACCGCAGTCGAGCGAGAAGGCGCTCATGCGGAAACCGGCACCTACGGTGAAGTATTTACGGTTACCCTTGTTCTCCGACTCATGGTGATAACCGGCTCTCAGCGTAAACTTGTCGTTATACACATACTCAGCACCTACACTCCAGTTTATCTCCTGCAGCTCTTCCTTGAATCCGCCGGGAGCATCACCGAAGCTCTTGAATATACCTGATATGCTCGACACGTCGTAATATTCTTTCTGAACGCGCTGCTGATAGTCTTCTGTCGACTCGCCTTCCTCCTGCTTAGGATATGTAGGCACAAGGAGCTTGTTGGCATCTGCAGCGATGGTGAATCTGTTAAACTCGTCGATGGGCACCATCAGGGCAAGACCAAGACGCATGTTCGTCGGTATAAACTCGCTGTTGTCATCGCCTCCGAACGTAATCTTACTACCGATGTTGCTTATGTTGAGTCCGATGCCGAGCTGACACTCGCGCGCGCCAATGTTTATATAGTCGTTATAGTAGCAGGCAATGTCGGCAGCAAACGCACTACCAGGCGACGTATCGTCCGTGTAGTCGTATGTAAGGTCTGAGTAGATCCATCTTACGGCAGCAGCCAAAGAGAACTTCTCGCTCAGCATAAGTGAGTAAGCCACGTCGAACGACATTTCATAAGGGTTAATCGTCATGCCGTTGCTCTCGCCGGTCGTGCTGTCATAGTTGGTCATAACCTCACCCAGCGAGAAATATCTCAACGATGCCGACACGGCACTGTAGTCGCCAATGCGGTAATATCCTGACAGATAAGCAAGGTCCATGTCGCTTACGAGCTGACGCAGCCACGGCGTATAGTTGAGCGACACTCCTGCACGGCTTATACAGAAAGGATACTTGGCAGGGTTCCAATATTGCGAGTTGACATCTGGGTCGGTAGCCACACCGACATCACCCATACCGGCGGCACGTGCGTCGGGGGCTATCATCTGTGAAGTTACTGAGGTGTTAACCGGATTAAACATGTCCAGCTTGTCCTGAGCAAAGGCTCCGGCCGAGGCCACAGCAAGCATCAATGTCAACAATATTCTTTGACTATTCTTCATTCTTTGTCTTTATTTCTTTTTCTGTAATGATTATGCAACTAAAAAACTTTTGTCATGCGCAGAAGCGACATGCGCCTTGATATAATAACCGCTTTTCTCTCATTTTATTGTGTAGTGCGGTCATTAATGCCACATTTAGCGCCGCCATGCCTTATTGTTCCGGCTGCCGCCATGCAGCGTCAGGCATGGCGCGTCACCGGTGCGGCTGCCGTGTCAGCGCGATATGATAATCAGCTTCTTTGCCTTCGACACCATGTCGCTGCCGCTGCCGCCAATCTTCACGCGGTAGATATAGACGCCCGTCTGCAGCTTGCCGCCGTTGCTGCCTGTCAGGTCCCAGTCTACGGTATAGTTGTTGTTTGCCGACACACCGCTCTCCTTGTGCTTCCACAGAGGACGGCCGCTCATGTCAAACACCTCTATCTCCACGTCAAGGTTGCTTCCGGCGCGGTCGTGGTTGATGATAAACGTTGTCGACGTTCTGGCGGGGTTGGCCGTGCAGTTGATGTCTATCAGACCGGGGCGCAGACCGCTGACCACGTTGAACGTAAGTTCGGTGGTGGTCAGGTTGTTCATTATGTCCCATGCCTTAAACCTGAGCGTGTGCATGCCCGGCTCAAGCTCCGGTATGCTGTAGTATGTCGAGCCGCTGGTGTAGCTGCCGAAGTCGTAGCTGAAGTTGTCGTTCAGCACGTATGTCTTGTCGGCATCGCCGTCTATGGTCAGCATAAGGTCGTGGCCTATGCCGCTGCCCGTGGTGTTTATTCCGTCTTTGTCGGTTATCTCGGCCACGAAATAAGGCGTTGGATTTACGTTGCCGCCGTTGACAAAGGTCGGAGAGTTAAGATAGCAGTAGACAGACGGGCCTATGCCGTCGTTGTCGAGCGAGCCTGTTCCGCCCACGATGAAGTCTTCGCTGTAGCCGTTCACGGCATCGCCCGTGTCACCGTTTATTGCAAACACGTTTATCAGTCCGCTCTCGTCGCTGTAGTCGATGTCCTTGCCCACGGCAAACGACATGCTGAACTTGCCTGCCCTCACGCTGTCGGTGCCGTTGAACAGGGTGTTTGAGCGGTCGTAATATTCAAACGGAGTGCTTGCTCCCTCGCTCGACGTGTTGTTAAGCTTGCACACAACGAGCTTCTCGGCGTCTCTCACGGTCAGCGTGGCCACGCCTCTGAAGGCCTCGTCTATGCTGCCCGACGCTCCCTCTATGTGTCCTTTCACTGTGGCCACGGAGCCTGCCTTGAGCTGCGGCAGAGTCTCGGCAGAAGCCAGGGGCACGCCGTTGATGCTGTCTACCACCACTCTCATCTGCGGCAGGTTGAGCTTCAGGGCGGGGTCGCCCAGCAGCGAATATTGCAGCTTGTTCTCCGTCTTGTCGGCGCCCGACTCTATAAGGTCGTTCTTGGCCAGGCGCTGCGCCTCGCCTATAGTGACATAGGTGCCGTTCTGCGGGGTGAGCAGGGCCTTAAGGTAGGCACGGTTGATAGCCCTGTTGCGGTCTACCCACACCGTTCTCGTTGTTCCGTAGAATGCCACCGCACCGCCGTTGCTGTTGAGCACCGCCGTCTCGCCGATGTTCTGCTGCTGCGAGTCGAATGGCATGATGTCGCACGACGCCGTTATCCACAGCGGCAGGTTGGCGTTGCTGAAGCCGGAAAAGTCGGTCAGCGTGAGCACACGCTCGTGCGATATCTGGTCGGCACGTCCGTGTCCGCTGTAGTTCATTATCAGCGCGCCGGCGCTTTGCTGCTGCTTTATTATCTTGGTCACGTCGGGATATGTGTTTCCGGTAGACGTCGTTACACAGGTGTATGCGTCCCACATGACGCGCTTTACCTGAATGGCGGGATTGATGCCCTCAACCACCTTTGCCATTTCGTCGGCATCCTCCATGTGCTGGTTGTTGTTGCCGTCGTCGCCCATAAACATCATCACGTTCTGCCAGCTGCCGGCATTTTTGTTTTCGGCGTAGCTTATGGTCTTGTCAACCATTATCTTCGCTTCTTCTGCGGTGCGCACGGGGAAGCGTCCCACAGCCATGTCGAGCTTGTCGGTCTTCGGATTGCCGCCCTCGCCGTCGTCTAACAGGCAGAAGAATCCGTCGTCAACGTAGCAGTCGGTGGCGCTGAATGAGTTTTCGCTCTCATGACACAGCAGGAAATCGTCCTGACTGAGACTCGAACACTCTTGCGTGTTCATGCGGTTGTCCCACACGCAGTCGCCAAACAGCAGCAGGTGCGACGGCATGTCGGCCTCTGTCTCGGCGCGGTCGTAGAGCATCTTCAGATAGCGGCGGTATGCGTTGGCGTCGGGCGTACCGCTCGAAAATTCGTTATACAGTTCGTCGGCCGGCACTATGCGCACTCTCATGCCGTCTTTCTCCTCGTGCAGTTCCTTTATGCGCTGCGCCTGAGCCGTAAGAGCGGCAGAGGTGGGCACTATGATTATCATGTCGGCAGCCTCGTCGGCATGATGGTTCTGGTTGGTTATGTTATACACATATTCGGGCACGCTGAACTCACGTCCGCTCAACGTGGGGCACGGGCGCGGCTCGTCCTGCGTTACGCTGATATAGTCGAGCCTTGCCGGACCGCCCGATACGGTGGTTATCGTAACCGTGTCCGACGGCGACGCGTAGGCGTTGCTGTAGGTCATGTTGACCGACTTGCCGTGGTCATATTCGCCGAATGTCATGCTGAACGTGCGCGTGTCTGACCCGTTAATCTTTATCTGCACCGTGGTGGCCTGTCCTGCGGTGACGCTGGCATAGACCTTACGTATGCCCTGACACGGCGAAGAGTTCTCCATGATATATGTCTTCGACGTTCCTGCGCTTATCGGCGTGTTCTCATAAAGGTTGCGTCCGCCCTGATACCATGCATAATTGTCTATCTCGTGCAGGAAGTGATAGTCGTCGGCAGAGGGATAGAACGAGTCTACAAAGGCTGTGCTGTCAACGGTGAGCGGCTCGCCGTCGCTCTCGGTAAGGAAGTAGTAGCCGTAGTCGGAGTAAGGATTGCGGGTGCGCGTGGTTGTTGTGTTGCTGCTCCACGACACCGGTCCCTGCGCATGGAACAGCCTGCGGCCGTCAACATAGCATGTGGGCACCTCCTTCAGGTCGTCATACTTTATCAGGTCGTCGGCTTCGAGACTTTCGTTCTGCAGCGCGCCGCCGTAGCCATACACCTTTACGCGGCTCATGTCGCTGAATCCGGCGCGGCGTATCAGCGCGTCGGTTATCTGATATATGCCCGTGGAGGGCACGCGTATCTTTGCCCAGCGGCCTTCGGCCAGCACCGACTTGGCTGCATAGCGGCCGGCAGGACTTACGGCTTCGGCTCTCGAGGCTGTCCTGAGGGCAGCGTTCTTAGGCTTAGCCTCAACGTCTATCATAAAGCTCACCAGCTTCTGCCACTTGCCCCCGCGCTTTACCACCGGCACAAACGACACCTCGATGCGTCCGCGCTTGCGCTCCGTAACCACGTTGACCTCCAGCTCCGGCATTTCGGGCATGTTGTCGCCGGCAATCTTCAGGCAGCGCTCTACGTCGCCGCTGCTCATGTCGTAAAATTCGGGATATTCAATCTTTACCGTATATACAGAGTCGGCCCATGCGCCGCCGAGCGGCAGCGAACAGGCAAAGCGCGGCAGCACGCTGTCTATCTTAACCTCGTCGGCAGTGAGGTTAAAAAACTTCTGCACACTGCTGCCCATGATGTTGCAGCAGCAGAGCAGCGCGATAACCGACAATAATATTTTTCTCTTTGTCATTTAACGTTAAACTCCAATACCTTGCGGTCTTCAAGCCAGCCCGTAAGGTGGTCATCAATATGAACGGGGCCCACTCCGGCCGGAGTGCCCGTATAAAGGATGTCGCCGGTCTTCAGCGTGAACCATTGACTTATGTAGGCTATAATCTCGTCTACCTTGAAGAGCATGTCGCTCGAGCAGCCTTCCTGAACGGTGTTGCCGTTGATGTCGAGGCGGAAATGTATTGCCTGTATGTCGCGAAACTTCTCTATGCTCACCCATTCGCCTATTGCAGCCGAGCCGTCGAAGCCCTTGCACAAATCCCACGGCTTGCCTTCGGCGCGCAGCTTGTTCTGCAGGTCGCGGGCGGTGAAATCGATGCCCACGGTTACGGCGTCGTAGTATCTGTGGGCGAAGCGCTGCGGTATGCTCTTGCCCAGGCGGCAGATGCGCACCACCAGCTCTGTCTCATAGTCGATGCGTCCGAGCTCGTCGGGCAGGAAAAACGGCTTGCTGTCTTTTAGCAGAGCTGAGTCGGCCTTTGTAAATATCACAGGCTCTTCCGGTTTATATAACGTTCCATCCAGCTCTTTATTGTGCTGGATATAGTTCATTCCTACGGCAAAAATCTTCATAATCTGATACTTGTTTATACTTTATCCTAATAACACGGCGCCAGCGTCTCTGCAACAACAATCCATACCCGCACCGTGTTGTCTGTTGCAAAGATAAGATTTTCTGACGAAATGGCAAAAGGATATTTATTAGGAGTTATTTATTAAGGAGTTAAAGAAGTTAGAGTAGTTAAAGGAGTTAAAGCCAAATGCTTTTTTTACAATAAAGCGCCGGCAGCATAGCGGAACATACCTATAAATCAGCAATAGGAAGCAAGCGGATTGAAAATCCTTATATTAT
>ENA-UOJS01002893-UOJS01002893.1-human-gut-metagenome-genome-assembly--contig:-C74-NODE-2893-length-10782-cov-5.087723_pt1 | contig 10782 bp, 6 predicted proteins | sample MGYA00242355_ERZ723902 | MGnify/ENA metagenome assembly ERZ723902 | reverse complement strand
GCCCCTTGCCATCCCTGCGCGGCGCAATCCACACGCTTTCGTCCTCCATCGTCCACAGCGGATGGGCGCACGCGCTCCTCTTTTCAATCGCCAGCACGTCCCGGTTCGTCAGCAGCTTCAGCGTGAAGTCGTCATTCTTCGTCAGCTCGCCGCCCATCATCAGCGGTGAACGCATCATGCACCACAGCGTCATCATCGTCCGCTGCTCCGCCTGTGTGAAGTTCGTCCAGCCGTTCGGGTCGTAGCACTGCCGCAGTGCGCCGACGGGCAGCATGTCCGCATCCGGCCAATGCCCCGGCGCGGCGTGGACGCACCACTTCTCCGCCCGCTCAAACATCCCTTTGAGCAGCCGCCACTCGTCCCAGAAGTCGTCCGTGATGCGCCACATGTTCGCGTATTTCTTCAAATGCTCCGCCTGTTCCAGCGGCGCAGGGCCGGGCGACAAAGACAGTACAATGTCCCGCCCGCAGGCGCGGCAGGCGTCGGAAATGACCTCGATTTCCCGCTTGCAGTGCGGATATTCGCGCGCGATGTCGTCGCACTTGACGAAATCCACGCCCCATTCGGCGTACATGCGGAAGATGCTGTCATAATACGCGCGGGCTTCGGGCATGTCGCACCGCAAGCCGTACATATCGGGATTCCACGCGCAAATGCTGTTTGGATTCGCGACCTCGTGGCAGCCCTTCCCGCACCCCAGAATCGGCAAGTGCCGATGCGCCGCCATCCGCGGCATCCCGCGCATGATGTGGATGCCGAATTTCAGCCCCAGCGAATGGATATAATCCGCCAGCGGCTTGAAGCCTTTTCCGCCTGCCGATGACGGGAATCGCCCCGGCGCAGGCTGCAAGCGCCCGTATTCATCCATCGTCAGTTCGGCAAACGGCTCGTAGGCGTGGCTCGTCGCGGTCGGCTGATACCACTGAATATCCACAACGACGTACTCCCAGCCGAACACCTGCAAGTGCTCCGCCATGTACGCCGCGTTTTGCCGCACGGTCGGCTCGTCCACCGCCGCGCCGTAGCAGTCCCAGCTGTTCCATCCCATCGGGGGCGTCTGCGCAATCATGATATTTTCCTCCTACCTATATTATGAAATCGTGATTTGATGTCTGCTATTTTCTCAGCTCCAGATACACATTTCGATACTGGCTTGGCGTACACCCTTTCTGCGTCCGGAACACGCGGTTGAATGTCGCAATCGACCCAAAGCCAACGCGCAGCGCAACCTGCGTCACGGGCAGGTCGCTCTGGCTGAGCATCTCCGCCGCCATATCCACCCGCCGCGCATTCAGGTACTGGATGAACGTCGCGCCTGTGTGCCGGCTGAACATGCGGCTGAGCGTGTAGCGGCTGAACCCCGCGTAGTCCGCCAGCACATCCAGCGTGATGTTTTCGGCGTAGTTTTTATTCAGGTAATCCAGCGCACGGTTGAAAGCGTCCTCGCCGGATAATCGCCGGTGGATGTCATTCATCTCCGCGCTGTTGGCGACATTGGGCAGATACAATTCCCCCAGCGTGGCGAATACGTCCATCAGCAGCGCATAGCACCGCAAATTCCGCAGCGGCGTGTACGCCTCGTAAGCGTCCACCAGCTGCATCAGCGTTTTGCGAACGATGGGCGTCGCTTCACTTTCCGCCGTGAGATAAATCGGCTGGCGCAGCATCGGGCGCAGCGCAGCAAATTCCTTCATTGTAAATGCGGCGTTGTGCTCAAAGATGATAAGGTAGCGCTCGCTGCCCGCCGTCATGCGCAGGGCGTGCGTCGCGTCGGAGGGAACAAACAGCACCTCCCCCTCCTGCACATGATATTCCTTTCCCTTTACCGCCACCTCGCACCCCCCCAGCAGCGGCACGCAGACTTCTATGGACGAATGAAAATGCGGCGCATAGCTGTCCGGGTTCGGCTGATGCCATACGCGGATGGTTACGTCCCGCTGGTAGGTGATAAACTCCCGCTCGCCCTTCATCACGCGGAAGCCGGATGCCGTCAATGGTCGTTCGTGTTCCGTAATGAGCCTTCGGTTATTCATAATTTCTTCACAAACCTTTCGTGCAAATTTGCGCATTTTACCTTGTCTTTTTTTCCATCATACCACAAAGCGCAACACATTTCAAGCAAATTATAACCAAAGACGGGCAAATTTTAAGAAGTTTTTTTCTCTCGTTGAATTTATAATATGGTTGAAAGCAAACCGTTTTTATTCATTTGCAACGTATCGAAATTGGTTCAATTCCAGTTTGAAGGAGGCACGGAAACATGGAGCGTTCCTTTGGCAGCAAATACGGGAAGTGGATTGCCCTGACGGCGGTCGTTCTGGCGCTGGTGCTGTGGTTCGTTCTGTCCGGCGGCGTGGAGAACTACCGGGCAAAATACGAAGGTTATGACCTCTCGCAGCAGATTGGCGACATCGGGCGCAGCAGCACCTATTCGCTGTATTTGCGCGCGCATGAGGGCGCTCCGGACGCATCTTCGGACGTTTCCATTCCGCTGGTGACGGTGGATTCGGACGGCGTGACTGCACAGAAGGATGGTCTGCTGATGCAAAGCGGCTCTTCCGCAACGTTCGCCGTCACCGTACCGGAAACCGGTTTCTACAACATCCGCCTGACCTACCGCACTGAGGCGGCACGCGGCGTGGACTTGGAGCGCGAACTGCGCATCAACGGCGAAGTACCCTTCGATGGCGCGGATACGCTGACCTTCACCCGCCTGTGGCACGACGGCGGCGAAGTGCGGCAGGACTCGCAGGGCAATGACATCCGTCCGACGCAGGTGGAGGCGTTCGGCGAGCAGACCGCCTGCTGCCGCGATTCGATGGGCTACATCACCGAGCCGTACCGCTTTTATTTCGAGGCGGGGGAAAGCACCGTCACCCTGATTGCGACCAGCGAGCCGATGCTCCTGACCGCGCTTTCGCTCACCGCCCCCGAAAAAATGCCGGATTACGCCGCTTATGCCGCCGCGCAGCCACAGGAGAACAGCGTTCCTGCTGACTTTGCCCTCGTGCTGGAAGGCGAAAGCAGCACCCTGCGTTCCTCCCCGTCGCTGTACGCGCGTTATGACCGTTCTTCCCCCGCCACCTCTCCCTGCGACGTGCGCCGGACGGTGCTGAACTACATCGGCGGCGATGCCTGGCGCGACGCGGGGCAGTGGATTGAGTGGGATTTCGACGTGCCAGAAAACGGCTGGTACAACATCACCATCAAAGGCCGTCAGACCTACAACCGCGGCAGCGTGTCCAGCCGTATCCTCTATCTGGACGGCAAAATTCCCTTCTCCGGTATGGAGAACGTCTCCTTCCCCTACACCACGGCATGGGAAATGAACACATTGTCGGATGATTCCGGCACGCCCTACCGCTTCTACCTTTCCGCTGGGCATCACACGCTTCGTCTGGAAGCGACGCTGGGCGACATGGGGCAGATTCTCTCCGACATGGAGGAAAGCATCTACCGCCTGAACCAGATGTACCGCCGTGTGCTGGTGCTGACAGGCGTGAACCCCGACCGCTACCGCGATTACCACTTGGAGCAGGTGTATCCGGAGGTCATCGAAGCGATGGCGCAGGAAAGCCGCCTGCTCTATAAGCTCGTCGATGAGACTGTTGCCATCACAGGACAGAAATCCGACCGCATTGCCGTCGCGCAGACGCTGGCGGTGCAGCTGGAATCCTTCGTCGAAGATCCGGCGAAGATTACCGAAGCCTTCACGAATTTCAAGGACAACATCACCTCCCTCGGCACGTCAATGCAGAACATGCGGCAGGTCAAGCTGGATATTGACCTGATTGCCATCACCGCGGACAGCGTGACCGTGCCGCAGCCGTCGGAAAATTTCCTCGACCGCGCGCTGCATGAGCTGAAATCCTGCGTCACGTCGTATTTCGTGGATTACAATGCCTTGGGCGATGTGTACGATGCCAGCGAGGACGTGCTGGAAGTGTGGATTCTGACCGGCCGTGACCAGTCTACCGTCCTCAAAACCATGGTTGATGACACCTTCACACCGTCTACCGGCATTCCCGTCAACGTCATGCTGGTTGACCCGAACGCGCTGCTGAACGCCGTCGTCGCAGGCAACGGCCCGGATGTCGTCATTTCAACCGCCAGCTGGAACCCTGTCAACTACGCGCTTCGCCACGCGGTGGAGGATTTGACGCAGTTCGATGATTTGCAGGAAGTCCTCGACCAATTCTACCCCAGCGCCTACGCCGCGTTCAGCTTCAACAGCGGTCTGTACGCGCTGCCGGAGACGCAGCTGTGCTCGATTCTCTTCTACCGCAGCGACATTCTGGAAGAATACGGGCTGTCCGTCCCGGAAACGTGGGATGATTTGATTGCCATGCTGCCCACCATTCAGGGGGCAAACATGTCCGTCGGCATCCCCTACCCCGACATTGCCGCCCCGAATCTCTCTTCCTATTACGCCATGCTCTATCAGCTTGGCGGCGCGCTCTACAACGATTCGGCGACCCACACCACCATCAACAGCGAAGCGGGTGTGCAGGCGTTTGAGCGCTACACCAGCCTCTACAATGACTACGGTCTGCCGACCATCTTCGACTTTGTGAGCCGCTTCCGCTCCGGCGAAATGCCGCTGGGCATCTTCGATTACACGACGTTCAACACTCTGACCGTCTCCGCGCCGGAAATCCGCGGCCTGTGGGACATTGCAATTCTCCCCGGCACTTCCCGCACGGCAGAGGACGGCAGCACCTATGTGGATCACTCCGGGCATTCGCAGGGCGCCTGCTGCATGATGATTGCCACCGACAGCGAAACGACAAAACAGAATGCGTGGCAGTTCATGAAGTGGTGGACGTCCACCGACGCGCAGGTGCGTTTCGGACGCGAGATTGAAGCCGTCTTGGGTTCGTCCGCACGCTACGCCACCGCGAATATCGCCGCCATCGAGCAGCTTTCCTGGTCGGAAGCTCAGCTGAAAGTCATTCGCGAGCAGATGACGTGGGCAGTCGGCTTCCGCGAAGTCGCCGGCGGCTACTACACCACGCGCCACATGACCAACGCCGTGCGCAAAGTGACCAACGACAAGACCGACCCGCGCGAAACCCTGCTGGATTACGCGCGCACCATCAACGAGGAAATCAATAAGAAGCGCTTGGAGTTCGGTCTGCCGATCGACGAAGAGACGCCCTGAGCGAAAGGAGGAAGCATTCGTCATGACCGCGTTCTGGAAAAAGTACTTTGCGCTGAGACAGCGCAATGCGCGCATCGCGTGGGACAGAGCGAAGCACATGAAGTTCTGCTATGCGTTTCTGGCGCCCTACGCCCTGCTGTTCCTGACCTTCTACATCCTCCCGATGCTCATCTCCATCTACTACTCCTTCACCTACAACAACATTCTGGAGCCCGCGCGCTTCATCGAGATGGACAACTACATCACCCTGATTTTGAAGGATGATGTTTTCCTGACCGCCGTGAAAAACACGTTCCTGCTGGCGGTGATTACAGGGCCTGTTGGCTACATCATGTCGTTCTGCTTCGCGTGGCTCATCAACGAATTGCCGCGCTGGGTGCGCACGATTGCCGTCGTCATCTTCTACGCGCCGTCCATTGCGGGCAATGCCTACTACATCTTCTCCATCATCTTCCGCGGCGACGCGTACGGCTACCTGAACGCCATCCTGATGAAGCTGGGCATCCTCAACGCCCCGATTCTCTGGCTGACGACGCCGGATTACATCATGCCGGTCATCATCATCGTCACACTGTGGATGAGCATGTCCACGGGTTTCCTTTCCTTCGTCGCAGGTTTGCAGGGCGTTGACCGCTCGCAGTACGAGGCGGGCTATGTGGATGGCATCCGCAACCGCTGGCAGGAGCTGTACTACATCACCCTGCCGAACATGAAGCCGATGCTGATGTTCGGCGCGGTCATGTCCATCACGTCCGCGTTCGGCGTGTGCGATGTGCCGATGGCGCTGGCGGGCTTCCCCTCCACCGATTACGCCGCGCACACCGTCGTCACCCACCTGTTCGACTATGGCTTCACCCGCTTTGAAATGGGCTATGCCTCCGCCATCGCCACCCTGCTGTTCCTGGTGATGATTTTGTGCAACAAGCTGATTCAGAGCGCTCTGAGGAGGATTGGCACATGAGTACCATCAATGTCCGCAGCTACAAAGGTCCAGTCAGACCGGACGGCACGCCGATTGAGCTGCCGCAGAAGGTACTGAAGCTGACGAAGAAGTCGAACATGCGCCACAAGAAGCCGAACCGCTCCCGCGTGGGCGACTTTCTGGTGGGGCTGCTGCTGTTCCTCGTCGCGTGTGCAATGGCGTTTCCGCTGGTGTTCGCCATTTCGTCCTCGCTGAAACCGCTGGATGAGCTGTTCCGCTTCCCGCCGACGCTCTTCCCGCGCCACCCCACCATCGACAACTTCTCTGACCTTCTCGTCACGATGGGGCAGAGCTGGGTTCCCTTCTCGCGCTACATCACCAACACCGTCGTCATCACCCTCGTGGGTACATTGGGGCATCTGCTGATTGCGTCCCTCGCGGCGTATGTGCTGGCGAAGTACGATTTCCCGCTCGGCAAGCAGTTTTTCGCCCTCGTCGTGACGGCACTGATGTTCAACGGCTACGTCACCGCGATACCGAACTACCTGACCATGACGCGCCTGAACCTTGTCGACACGCACTGGGCGGTCATCCTGCCCGCGTTCGCCGCGCCGATTGGGCTGTTCCTGATGAAGCAGTTCATGGAAGGGCTGCCCATGTCGCTGATTGAGTCCGCGAAAATCGACGGTGCAAAGGAATTCCGCATTTTCTGGACGATTGTCATGCCCAACGTCAAGCCCGCATGGCTGACGCTCATCATCTTCTCCGTTCAGAACCTCTGGAACGCCAAAGCGTCCGCCGTCATCTACTCCGAGGCGCAGAAGACGCTCGTCTACGCGCTCCAGCAGATTCAGGCGGGCGGCATTGCCCGCACGGGTCAGGCGGCGGCGGTTACGGTCGTCGTCATGGCTGTGCCGATACTGATTTTCATCCTCAGCCAGAGCCAGATTCTCGAAACAATGGCGACATCCGGTCTGAAAGATTAAGAGAGGAGGACGCCGATGAACCGCATGGTTTCCCGTCTCTGCGCCTGTCTGGTTGCGTTCTCCCTCTTCGCCGCGCTCTGCGGCGGGATGGTCGCGCGCGCCGCAGACGGCTTTGACTACAATTACACCTACACCTACGATTACTGGGGCGACGAACGCCAGTCGCCGGATGCTTACCGCACCAGCGCCATGCTGTCCAGCGTCTCCCTTGGGCTGGAAACGCCGATGCGCACCCCGCGCGGGCTGACCGTCTCCGGCAATGACATCTACATCGTCGATACGGGCAACAACCGCATTCTGCAAGTCGCCCGCGACGGCGAAAACTTCACGCTGACCCGCGTGATTTCCGAAATTTCCGGCGACATCACCCCGAATACGCTCTCCGCCCCGCAGGATGTGTTCGTCATGGCGGACGGCACACTGTTCATCGCCGACACGAACAACAACCGCATCCTGAAAGTAGACCGGAATTTGAATCTGCTGAGCGTCTTCACCCGCCCGACGGACGCGACCTTCGACCAGTCGATGGCGTTTCTGCCGACGAAACTCGTCTGCGACACGACTGGGCGCGTGTTCTGCCTCGCGCAGAACGTCAACCGAGGTCTCATGAAGTACGAGGCGGACGGCACGTTCACCGGCTTCATCGGCGCAAGCGAAGTGAAGTACACATGGTACGAGCTGGTGTGGCGGCTGCTCTCCACGAAGGAGCAGCGCGCGCAGCAGGCATCCTTCGTTCCGACGGAATACAACAACATTGCGCTGGATTCGGAAGGCTTCTTCTTCGTCACCACGCAGACTTTCAATTCCAACGAGCTGACCTCCGGCGCGGCGAAACCCGTCCGCCGCCTGAATGCCATCGGCACGAACATCCTGATTGAAAACGGCACGAGCCACGTCATCGGCGACCTGCAGTGGGCGCGCAGCGACACGAACATCACCAACTCCGGCCCCTCGAAGTTCGTGGATGTGACCGTGCTGGACAACGACATCTATTCCGTCATGGACAAGACGCACAACCGCATCTTCACCTACGACAAGCAAGGCAACCTGCTCTGGGCGTTCGGCGGTGTGGGCAACATGGACGGATACTTCCTGAATCCCGTCGCTTTGGAGCATCAGGGCTATGACCTGCTGGTGCTGGACAGTCAGGACTGCTGCGTGACCGTGCTGACCCCGACAGAATACGGCAAGCTGGTCTACAAGGCAACCGAGCAGTACCACGCGGGCGAATACGCCGCTTCTGCCGACACTTGGCGCGAGGTCATGAAGCGCAACGGCAACTATGACCTTGCCTACATCGGCATCGGGCGCGCGCTTTTGCAGCAGAAGCAATTCAAAGAAGCCTGTGACTATTTCGCCATGGCGCGCGACAGCCGCAATTACTCCGAAGCGTTCCGCTACTACCGCTCCGAGTGGGTAGAGCAGAACATCGGGTGGATTTTCGGCATCGTCGCGGTGCTGCTGGTCGTTCCGATGGTCGTCGGGCACATCCGCAAAATAAAGTGGGAGGTGGACAACGCATGACGCTCGCAGCAAAGCTAACTGACAAGCAGAAGTGGCAGCGTCTGCTGTCCTCCCTGCGCTATTCGCTCTACGTTATCTTCCACCCCTTCGATGGCTTCTGGGATTTGAGCCGCGAAAAGCGCGGCAGCCTCGGCGCGGCGAACATCATCGTGTTTCTGGTGCTGCTTGTCCGCCTGCTGTCCATGCAGTTCACGCCTTTCCTGTTCATGAACGTCTACTGGCCGAGCGTGAACATCATCCAGCAATGTCTCGCCGTCCTCCTGCCGCTTTTGTTCTTCGTTGCGGGCAACTGGGGGCTGACGACGCTGTTTGAGGGCAAGGGCACGTTCAAGGATGTCTACATCGCCACCTGCTACGCGCTGACGCCCTACGTCATCCTGCAAGCGGCAATGATTCTCCTCGCAAACGTCATTACCGCCAAGGAAGGCGCGTTCTACTACGTTCTGGAGGGGCTGTCGCTGGGCTGGAGCGGTGTTCTCATCATCTGCGGCATGATGCAGACGCATGACTACTCGCTGGGCAAGACGCTGCTGTTCACCATCATGACGCTGCTGGCGATGGTCGTCATCATCTTCCTGCTGCTGCTGTTTTTTTCGCTCGTTGGCGACGGCATCGGCTATTTCGTCTCCCTCTACAAAGAAGTGCTGTTCCGTCTGTACTGACGAAAGGAGAAAGTATCCATGAAACGACGCATCCTTGTGCGGATCGTGCTGGTTCTGATTCTTCTTCTGGCACTTTATCCGCTGACGAAATTCGTCATTCTTCCGCTCTTTGACACCTCCGGCGAGCTGGAAGGGCACGACGTGCCGCTTTACGGCTACTCAGAGCCTGACACGCCGATGGTCATGGAGAATGACGCTCTCCGCTTTGAGCTTGACCCGGCGACGACCCACTTCACCCTCACCGACAAGCGCACCGGGCACGTCTGGCTGTCCTCGCCTGATAACGCGGACAGCGACCCGATTGCCCTGCCGGTGGAAAAGAACAAGCTGAACTCCACCTTGGCTCTTACCTATGCCGCCTCCACCGGCATGACCACCCAGTTCACCTCGCAGGAACACAGCATTTCAAATGGGGTCTACGAAGTGCTGATGCAGGAGGATGGCAGCGTCCGCGTGAACTACTCCGTCGGACGCGTGCAGCGGTCTTTCCTCATGCCGACTGCCATTGGCGACGCGCGAATGCAGCAGTTCATGGAGAAAATGACCTCCAAGCAGAAGAAGGACATCAAGGAATACTACCGTGAATACAATATTGACAAGCTCCGCAAGACTGACGACAAGGCCGCTTTGCTCGCCGCCTACCCCGATTTGGCGGAAGAGCACGTCTGGGTGCTGCGCGACGGCACAAAGGATCACCTGAAGCAGCGCTGCGAAAGCATCTTTGCCGAAGTGGGCTACACGGCGGAGGATTTGGCATACGACAACAGCCGCATCGTGCAGGCGGGCAGCACCATCGCCAAGGCCGTTTTCAACGTCTCGATGGTATTCCGTTTGGACGGCAGCGACCTTGTTGTCGAAGTACCGCTGGATGACCTTGCTTACGACGTGGATTACCCGCTGACGAGCCTGACGCTGCTTCCGGCTTTCGGCGCGGGCGGTACGGCGGATAACGGCTTCCTGTTCGTCCCCGACGGCAGCGGCGCGATTATCCGCTTCAACAACGGCCGCGTTTCCCAGCGCGCCTACTACGCCAACCTCTACGGCTGGGACTGGGCGTCCATCCGCACGCAGGTGACGAACGAAACGCGCATCAACTTCCCGGTTTTCGGCGTTTCGGGCGACAGCGGGTCATTCATCTGCATTCTGGAGGACGGTGCATCGTGGGCGGGCATCGGTGCGGACATTGCCGGCCGCCTGACCTCCTACAACACCGTCAACGCAACGTACACCATCGTCCACGGCGACGCCTACGACGTTTCCGAGCGCACGAACAACGCCGTCTACATGTTTGAAACAGCGCATCCGACGGGCTTCATCCGCCAGCGCTACCGTTTTCTGCCCGAATCGGGCTACATGGACATGGCGGCGTCCTACCGCGACTACCTGACCGCAAAGTACCCGGATTTCGCCGCACAGACGGTGGATGCGGACGCGCCGCTGAGCATCGAGCTGATTGGCGCGATTGACAAGGTGCAGCAGGTGGCGGGCGTGCCTACCAGCGTCCCGATTGCCATGACGACTTATGCG
>ENA-UOJS01002890-UOJS01002890.1-human-gut-metagenome-genome-assembly--contig:-C74-NODE-2890-length-10794-cov-9.868982_pt1 | contig 10794 bp, 8 predicted proteins | sample MGYA00242355_ERZ723902 | MGnify/ENA metagenome assembly ERZ723902 | reverse complement strand
AAATGTCAGTCGCGAAGCCTGATAAAATTGACGATACTGGAGGTATCGGCGATTTCAGCGGGCAAGCGAATGGCGTTTCGCCGCAAATCAGGACGATTTGGCTTATTTAGGGATAAGCTCTTAATAACGACATCTCACGAAATCCTTACAATCTTCAAACAATCCACTCCTATATTAGAAAGCGAAATCAAAACAGGCAGTCCCCGAGTCCACCAACAGAAAGGATATTGATATGAACCGAACAGCCGCGGCCCTCCTGCTGGGAGCCGGCCTTCTGCAGGCCGTCTGCGCCGCCCCGGCGGAAAACGTCCGAACCATCCGCCTGATCCAGGATGACGCCCAGGATTATATGGTTTCCAAGATTTTCGAGCTGAAATACCTGATGGCCAATGATGTGACTCCATTCGTGCTCGGCATCGTCAAACGCTACAACCACCTCTCCACCGTCACCCGGATCAACTACAAAGCGGGGAAACAGCAGCTTCTCGCCGTCAGCTGCCCGGTCAGAATGATGCCTTACGTCGACGAGATGATCCGGCTTCTCGACCGGCCGTCCCGGATCGCGGGCAAGGCGCCGGGCGATCCGATCCGGGGCACCGGCTCCACCCGCGCCGTCTATCCGGCGAAATTCCGCGCCGCTCAGGTGATGGTCGACATCATGACCGGCAGCGGCATCAACAGCGGCAAGGATTCCTATGTCGGCTACGATCCGACGACCAACCTGATCTACTGGAAAGACGACCTCAACAAAAGCGACGATATGCTGAAATATCTCGCCTGGCTCGACCGGCCGATTCCGATGGCGAATCTCTCCTTCACCGTCTATGAGATGCGCGACAGCACCCTGCGCGATCTCGGAATCGACTATCTCGGCTGGCGCAACGGGCCGGGCCTCAACCTCTTTCAGGCGGGCATGGACGCGCTGTCGCTCTCCTCAGGCGGCAGCAGCGCGGTCAATGCGGCCAGCGGCGCTTTCGGCGGATTCTTTTTCGCGCCGCAGTTCGACGCCAGTTTCATCCGGATTCTCCAGCAGGACGGTTTGGCGAACATCGCGAATACCGCGAGCCTGACCGTCGCCAACAGCGACTCGGCCGTCTACAGCATCGGCTTCCACCCGGAATCGCAGGCGATCTTCAAGCGGGACAATGATCAGCTTCAGGTCGGCGTCTCCGGACTCGGCATGCAGGGGGGAGTCAAGCCGCCTGAATCTTCGACCGGAGCCGAAAATCCGCTTCTCACCGGCTCCGCCCCTCCGCCGCCGCTGGCGCTGTCGGTCACCGCACCGCGCATCTGCTTCCGCGGCGAGGCCGATGCCGGAACCGGACAGGTTCCTTACCGGCTTTCCGACTACAATACCACGGTCAACGCCCTGGTCACATTCAATTATAAGATTCAGGTCGCCGACGTCGTGGAACGCAACAACTACGGTGCCGAACTGGCCGAGATCGACCAGCTTTCCGGCGACTGCAACCTGCTCTCCGGCGAGGAAAAGATTCTGACCATGTGGCATAAGGAAAGCGAGGTGGAACAGACCATCGGAGTTCCGTTCCTCTCCGAAATCCCGATCCTGAAGCATCTCTTTTCCACCACGACCGTCAACCGGGAAAAAACCTGGTAATTTGTGACCGTCCGCACCGTGCTCGCCCACCCGGAAAGCCTCCCTCCGGCTTACGGCGGCCAGCTTCAGGCGTTTGAATCCATCTCTCCGGCGGCCGCGGCGGTCAGCTCCAACCAACTGTAAGGTGCTTCAACCATGAAAAAGATTCTTCTGCTTCCCCTCTCCGGCCTCATCGCCATCGCCACCGCCGCCGCGCCGGGCGATTCCGCCTCGGCTCCGCTCTACACCAGCAACACCTTCACGCCGTCGCCGGGCATCCCGCGCGACAAGAACAACGCGCCGACCGCCAGCTACATGGATTCGCAGGTGCAGGCCCAGCTGCGGGTCGATCTCGACAGGGACACCGATGCAGTTCACTTCATCCGCGACAACAACGATCCAAGGGTGATCACCAAAACCTATCTGCTCAAGCACGCGCATCCGTATGCGGTGCGTTCGCTGCTGCGGGACGCGATCACCACCAAACGGGTCGACGCCAGCTACACCGGCGTGGAAACCATCCTGTTTGAAGACGGTACCGCGCTGCTGTTCGTTTCCGCCGAAGAATACCGGTTCAAGGACCATGAAAACGGCATGGGGATCGATTCGCTGGTCGCCAGGCTCGACCAGCCCGGCATGTTGAACAGTTCCGGGCAGCCCAAATTCGTATATTTTCCGGCCAACGTCCCGGCCGCGACCCTGATGCCGATGATCGAAAAGGTCGGCATGAATGTGAAGGACGACGAAGCCGAACTGATCGGCGGCAAGGACAAGGTCAAGCTCGATCCCGACCTGAACTGCCTTTTCTTCAACACCGCCAATTATTCGCGCAAAAACATCGAGGAGATGCTCCGCAAATACGACGTCCCGCTCCCCGAAATCAAAATCAAGCTGAACGTCTATGAGCTTTATTCGGAAAACGACGACAAGCTCGGCGTCGACTTTCAGGCGTGGAAAAACAACGAAGGCACCGATTTCTTCAGCGTCGGCGGCCGCTTCCGCGACAACTGGGCGGCCACCTACGGCGGCACCATGGCCCGGCCGCAAGGCTCCGAACGGACCAGTTTCTACAACTTCAACCCGAAGTGGAACACCCGTTACCTCGACTTCCTGACCTCGAAGGGAAAGGCGAAAATCGCCTATTCCGGCGAAGTGACCGTCCGGCAGAACACCACCTCCACGCTGTCGCGCACCACCCAGATTTTCTACACCGACACCACCGTCCCGCCGGACGACACGCAGGAAACCATCGACAACTGGTTCACCCGCCCGCTCGACAATACGCTGCAGGCCCTCGGCAGGGAGTCGCCCGGCAACGATATCCGGATCGGCAAAGACAATCAGCAGAATGTGACCCGCGCCCCGCAATCCTTCGGCTTCACCATGACCGTCAAAGCCGGTTCGATCGCGCCGGAAGCCGCCATTCTGCAGATCAGCCTCGACAACTCCTCGCTGATCGGCTACCAGTCCAGCGGCGCGCCGCGCATCCAGAAGGGAAACACCATCCGCAACAGTGTGATGATTTCCACCAAGCGGAACGAGTTCGTGATCGGCGGACTCGAAAAGCGGGAAGTAGTACGCGGCTCCACCGGCGTTCCCTACCTGAAGGATATCCCCGGCCTCGGATACCTCTTTCAGGTGGAATCCGAGTCCACCCGCAAATCGCAGCTCGTCGTCGCCGCCCAGTGCGAATATGTCTACCCCGAAAGCATCTCGCCGGAGGAATATGACAAGCTGATCCGCTCCATCCGCACCCGCACCGCCGATGCGGGCGGACGCAATCACTACTTTTTCAATCAGTACCTGCTCGACCGGCAATAATGCAGACCGGCGGGCAGCCGGGCGGCAAGGTGCCGCTGCCGGGTGCGCACGCCAATGCCCCTACGGGGGGCGTGCGGCGCCTGGCACTGGCGAGCCGTGGTTGGTCGGCATATCACCTTACGCGGCGCACAAATAAGGCCGAATCGCCATTTTCGCGGCGCACAACAAGCGCGGTCAGTACTGCGGCGGCAAGGTGCCGCTGCCGGGTGCGCACGCCAATGCCCCTACGGGGGCGTGCGGCATCTGGCACAGGCAAGCTTTGGTCGGTCAGCAAAGAAATAAGGCCACGTTGCCTTTTACGCGGCGCACAACAAGCGCGGTCAGCGCCGCGAACGAATGTGAGGGAATTACTTGCCCTTGGCAAGTAACGAGGAACGATAGTGACGAAGCCGAACGTTGAGGAGTTGGCCGCCGCAGGCGGACAAGTAAGCGGCGAAGCCGCGCCCGCGAGCGGAAGTGCCTTGCAACCGGACCGGCCTCCGCCACCGGCGAGGGGGTCCGGGGGACGTGCGCGACGTCCCCCGGAGCCATCCGCAGGCCGGAGGTGCGGTACTCACTACCCTCCGGGCAGCTTGCCGGATCTTGCGCTCAAAAGTCGTTACCCTCCGGGCACCCTGCCTGTTCTTGATGCAATGCAAAGCCGGGTATAACACTCACGTGCGACTGGAAAGCGGAGATAAATCTCCGCACTCCAAGGTGGCCGCCCGACATTACAGGCATTGTGCCCACGGACTTCCACGGAAGACACGGAAGCACAAGGAGACCGCCCGACATTTACGGGTATAAAACCCACGTGCGATTTGAAATGCCGGTCAGCGGCGGTTGCCGAAAATGCGGAGCAGGAAAAGAAACAGGTTGATGAAGTCGAGGTAAAGCTCGAGCGCGCCGAAAATCGCGACTTTTTTACCGGTTTCGGCATCAAACTGCCCCTCGCCGACGGCGAGCGACATCAGTTTGATCTTCTGCATATCCCAGGCGGTGAGGCCGGTGAACAGAACCACGCCGCAAATGCTGATCAGCAACGAAAACGTCGAATTCGCCCAGAACATATTGATCAGCATCGCGACGATCAACCCCCACAACGCCATGCCGCACATGCCGCCGATTCCGGAGAGATCTTTCTTCGTCACATAACCGAAGGCGCCGACGCCGCCGAACATCAGGCTGGTCGTGAAAAACGTGCGGTAGATTGCAGTCGGTTCATAGGCCATGAAAATCCATGACAGGGTCACGCCGTTGAGCGCGGCGAACAGCGCGAATCCGAGGCCGGCGACGAAACTTGAAATCTTGTTGATCGCGGCGGAAAGGCCGATCACCAGCAGGACTTCCACGATCAGCAGTCCCAGGAACGCACCGCGGTTCTGGATCACGAAATCCTGCATGGTGGAGTTGGCGATCGCGTAACTGATCCCGGCGGTCAACGCAAGACCTCCGGTCATCCAGCCGAATACCCGGTTCACGAAACCGGCCTGGGTCAGTTGCGCTTCCTGACCGATGGCGGCGGGAGCGCGTTCATAAGATCTGTCGTTCATGGTAAAATCTCCTCTTTCATTGTGTCGATGTTATTACAATACATCAACTTTGCGAAATTCCAAGCCGCTAACCGAGAGCGGCGAGAATCTTTTCCGCCAGCGCCTCGCCGATTCCCGGAACTTTTTCGGCAATTTCGTCCGGCGTGGCCTTTTTCAGGGCGCGCAAAGAGCCGAATGCGCGCAGCAGTTGCTTCTTGCGGGTGTCGCCGATTCCCTGAATTTCATCAAGGCGGGACTGCTCGATCCGCTTGTTCCGCAGTTCGCGGTGATAGGTGATCGCGAAACGGTGCGCTTCATCGCGAAGCGCCTGCAGCATCCGCAGCGCCGGATTGTGACGGTCCAGCACCACCGGTTCGCTGCGGCCGGGCAGATAGATCTCCTCGTTCCGCTTCGCAAGGCCGATCACCGGCAGCGGCGGGCAGCCGATTTCCACCAGCGCGTCGATCGCACTGGAGAGCTGCCCCTTGCCGCCGTCGACCATCACCAGGTCGGGCAGCGGCCGCTTCTCCTCCAGCAGCCGCCCGAAATGGCGGACCAGCACTTCGTGCATCATCGCGAAATCGTCGCTCTGGTGGACGGTGCGGATTTTGAAGCGGCGGTAGTTGTCCCGGTCCGGCCTGCCCTCCTTGAAGGCCACCAGACTCGCCACCGCCAGTTTGCCGAGGATGTTGGAGATGTCAAAACCGATGATCCGGCTGGGGAGCTTCTCCAGCCCGAGCGCCTCGCCGAGCGCCCGGACGGCGGCCATGCCGGGGGCGGTGCCCGGCAGTTCGGGACGCTCGAATATGCGGTTCCTTTTCCCGAATACCGCTTCCAGATTGGTCAGCACATCGCGCAGATGGGCGGCTTTTTCAAACCGCTGCTCCATCGCCGCCGCCGTCATCTTCTCCCTGATCGCGGCGGTCAGTTCGGCGATGTCGCCGTTCAACACCGCGACCGCCTGCTCCACCCGCTCCCGGTATTCCTCCGGCGTCACCGCGCCGGTGCAGGGGGCGCAGCAATCCTTCACGATCCGTTTCAGGCAGCGTTTGCGGGTCTCCTCATCGGGTTCGGAATCGCGGCAGGCGCGCAGCCCGAAATGGGCGAGCAGGAATTCAAGGGTCATCTTCAGCGCGCCCCCTTTCGGGAACGGCCCGAAATACTGCGCGCCGTCGTTTTTCTTCAGCCGCGCCAGCTTCAGAGTCGGAAACTTCTCATGCCAGTCGATCTTGAGCAGCAGATATCGCTTGTCGTCGCGCATCAGCACATTGTAATGCGGCGCGAAATCCTTGATCAGCCGGGATTCGAGGATCAGCGCCTCGTCTTCGGTGCGGACCACCTCGTAGGACCAGTCGGAAATCGAATTGATCAGCGACCGCAGCTTCGCGTCGGCGCGCACCACCCGGGAGGGCTGGAAATACGAACTCATCCGCCGCCGCAGGTTGGCCGCCTTGCCGACGTAGATCACCTTGCCGAACCGGTCGCGATAGACGTATACGCCCGGTTTGGCCGGTATTTCCGACGGATGAAATTCACTTTTGTCCATGATGGCCCCGCAATCCCTTTCTTTCATCATAAGATACACCGGAATTGCGGAAAAATCCATTTGCATTTATAATGCAGCCGCGATATGGTGTGAAGAGAAAACTGCGGGAAAAGATGATGATACGAAAATTTGCCATTGCAATATCGCTGCTCACCGGCTGCCGGGCAGGGGCGATTGATCCGGTTTCCATCGGAATTACTCCTTTCCAGCCGATACAGATTACCGTCGCCGATATCCAACTGGTGCCCTATTGTTACCGGGTTTGCGGTTTTAATCTGGCGTTTATTTACGGACAGATTCCAGAAACCGCCGGTCTTTCCATCACACTGGGTGACAGCATGGTAAAAAACCAATACGGTCTGCAGATCGCATTGGTCAATGAAACAGAGACATATTCCGCAGGCATACAGTTGGCATTGATCAATTATGCGGGGATCAACCGCGGCCTGCAACTCGGCCTGACTAATTACACGGAGAACCGCCCCGCTGACCGGGCCGTATGGCTGCCGAATCTGCAAATCGGTCTGACCAATTTTTCAGGCCGGGTCCGAAAACCGGTTCCCCCAAACAGCAACAGGGCATTCCAGATCGGATTCGTCAATACGGCGACACGGGGAATACAAGTTGGATTGATCAACTACAACGCGGAAAGCATATTCCCCTGGATGCTGCTGTTCAACTATTCCAGAGACAAGACAACCGCCTACTGAATCTTTTTCTCCGGCAGCACGGAAAAATCCATCCGCAGTTTGCCTCGGCGCGGAGTTCCCCGCCCCGGAGCCCGGGGGAAGTGTCCGGGGAAGAAAAGCGGGTCAAAAAATTGGGGGAACCGCCAGTTTCATACACTCCGGAATTCCGGGACAGAGAACTCCGTGCCGAAGCAAACCTGATGATTTTCGTTCCGTCAGTTCAATCGCACCTGACCGCGCCTTTGATGAAGCCGTTCGCGTGCTTTTCCATCTCCTCCATGCCTTTGTCGAATTCCTCAAGCGAGTAGATGTGGTTCGTGACGCCGGTGAAGTTCCAGATGCCGCGGGACAGCAGCATCATGATCCGGCCGCAGAGCCCGGCCTCATACATGATCCGGCGCTCATGACAATTGATGGTGTCCATCGCCTTGAAGTTCCAGAGCTTGTAGTCGATCGTGCGCAGCGAATCGTTGTGGTAGCCGCCGATTCCCATGCGGCCGTGAGCGCAGACCATCTCGCCGGCGAGCTGCAGGCCGCTTTCGGTGCCGGTGAACTCCATCACATTCGGGAAGCCGATCCCGAAAATGTCGGTCTTGTGGCCGTCGCGTTTCAGGTCGGGAGCGCCGATCGCCTTCCAGTCGAGGATGTACTCCTGCGGCAGCTCCTCCGGCAGATAGGTCTCGGTCGCGCCGAACCTCCGGGCGTTGTCGAGCGCCTCTTTGCGGATATCCACCGCGACGATGTCGCCGTATCCCATCGCCTTGAACAGCGAAATCATCCCCAGTCCCATATAGCCGCAGCCGACCACCGCGACGGAATCCCCGAGCGTGGTCAGCGGCATCTTCACCGCGGCGCTCAGCAGACAGGCGAGAGGTTCGACGATCGCGTCCTCGTCCTTCAGGTTGTCCGGCACATGGACGACCTTTTCCGGCTCCATCACGATAAATTCCCGGAGGCCGCCGCCGCCGAGGCCGGTGACCCGGTCGCCCTCTTTGAAGCCGGTCACATTCCGGCCGCAGCGGGCGACCACGCCGACCGATTCGTGGCCGAAGAGTTCGCCCGGCTGCGCGACGGTCCACGGATACCACTCCGAATGGCACATGCCGGTGTAGGTGACCTTCACCAGCAGCTGGTCGTCGGTGATTTCCGGAATCGGCACATCGACCACTTCACTTTTCCGCGGCCCGACCATTACAACCTGTTTCATCGCAATCTCCCTGTTGAATTTATGTTCTCTCCACGAATACCGGAGCGCCGGCGGCGGCGGAACGGTAGGCGGCATCGATGATCTTCATCAGCCGGACCGCGTCGTCCGGCGTGTTCAGCGGTTCGGCCTCCCCTTTCAGGACCCGGATGAAATTCTCGGCGGATTCGACCCGCCCCATCGATTCATCCTTTACGAACTCGATCTCCCGGTTGACCGGCTCCGCCCCGCGCTGCCAGTACAACTCGCCGAGGTCCTCGGTGGTGCTTTCGTCGCCGTCCACCTCGAAGGTGCGGCGCAGCATTCCGCCCGCCTTCGTCCCCTGCACCGCGACCCAAACCTCCTCGGAGCGGAGCATTTCGGCCCAGCAACAGCGCAGCGTCAGTTCCTGCCCGGTCCTGAACCGCACGAATCCGTGGCAGGCGTTTTCCACATCGGTGACGCCGCCGGGCTGCGCGACTCCCCACGGCCCCTTGAAATCCGGGTTCGAGATAAAATCGTCGAAGGTCTGCGCCAGCACGCAATCCGGCTCCGGCTCCCCGAGGAAGCAGAGCGCCAGATCGATCATGTGGAGCAGGTCGATCAGCGGCCCCCCGCCGGCCAGTTCCCGGTTGGTGAACCAGCCGCCGAAGCCGGGAATGCCGGTCCGCCGCATCCAGACCGCCTGCGCGGAGTTGACCCGCCCCGCTTTGCCCTGCTTCAGGAAGTCGACAATCGCGCGCACATCGGCGCGGGCCCGGTTGTTCAGGTTGAACATCAGAATCCTGCCGGAACGCCGGGCGGCATCGCGCATCGCCACCGCCTCCGCGGCGGTAACCGCGGGCGGCTTTTCGCAGAATACATGCACACCGGCGGCCAATGCCTCCAAAGTCATCGGGGCATGAAACCGGTTCGGCGCCAGAATCGCGACCGCATCAGCCTTCCCGGAAGCCAGCATCGAAGTCAGGTCTGGAAAATAAGCCGCGCCCAGCTCCCGAGCCAGAGCGCGGCCGCGTTCGCCGCAGCGGTCGGCGACGGCGGCAATCTCCGCTCCCGCCCGCCGGTAACCGGCGATATGATACTGCGCCATGCTGCCGGCGCCGACCAGACCGATTTTCAATGCCATGCCGGATTCCTCCTTCCCGAAAAGCGCACAAGCCGTTTGATTTCCTGTTCCGGTATTATTATATTACATCGAAAAGAAACATTCTTCCGCAAAACAGGAAAGATACTATGCGTTTTCAATCAAAAACAGGAGAAATATCGGAAACGCAGTACGCGCCGATCCGCCTGCCGTCGGATTTTCCGGTTTCCGGCGTGGATGTGAACATACGCGGCGAAATTCCTCCTATTCCCCCCCATATTCACGACTGTTTTGAGCTGGGATACTGTTATTCCGGCGAAGGCCTTTTTCTGGTGGAGGATAAAATCCTGCCGTTTCGCGCGGGGGACGCCGCCATCATCAACCACCGCGAAGTGCATGTGATGGTGAGCAGTCCGGGAGGAAAAACCAACTGGTCCTTCCTGAATCTCGATCCGGCCGCGCTGCTCGCCGGCTATGTGACCGAACGGGAGGAGCGGCTGGAAACCGCCTCTTTCTGCGGCAACCGTTTCCCGAACGTGATCAGCGAAGCGGAATATCCCGAACTGGTGCAGCCTGTGCGGGAGATCATCGAAACAAGAGTGCGGGAACCGGCCGGCTTCAGCTCCGAGATCCGTTCCCTGGTCTGGCTGCTGCTGGTGCGGCTGCACCGGGCTTTCCACTTTGAAACCCAGTCGTCCCCCCCGCCGGGAGTTTCGCGACTGATGCCCGCGCTGCACCATATCGCCCGCCATATCGACCGCCCGGTGGAAATCCCGCGCCTCGCGGCGCTCTGCAGCACCAGCGAATCCAACTTCCGCAAGCTCTTTCACCGCTCCTTCGGCTGCGCCCCCAAGGTCTACCTCGGCCGGATGCGGCTGAAAAGCGCGGCGGTGATGCTCGAAACCGGTTCACTGCCGGTTCTGGAGATCGCGCTGCGCTGCGGCTACCAGTCGCTGTCGAACTTCAACCGCCAGTTTCACGCTTGTTACGGAGTCTCTCCCTCCGCTTTCCGCGCCGCCCGCAAAAGCTGAATTTCCCCGCCTTTCCCGGACCAGCTTAAAAAAATCGTAAAAAATTCCGCCGCACCTATTGACAATCGCATCCGACTTTGGTATAATTGGAGTAGGCCTTTTGCTGAAAACAGCAAATGCCATAAAACAGGCGGCAAGGTGCCGCTGCCGGGTGCGCACGCCAATGCCCCTACGGGGGGCGTGCGGGCGGCCGGTACAGGCAGGCATTGGTCGGTCGGCAAAGCCATTTACGCGGCGCACAATAAGCGCGGTCAGCGCCGCGAACGAATGTGAGGGCATTACTTGCACCAGCAAGTAACGAGGAACGATAGTGACGAAGCCGAACGTAGTGA
>ENA-UOJS01002885-UOJS01002885.1-human-gut-metagenome-genome-assembly--contig:-C74-NODE-2885-length-10812-cov-8.425862_pt1 | contig 10812 bp, 11 predicted proteins | sample MGYA00242355_ERZ723902 | MGnify/ENA metagenome assembly ERZ723902 | reverse complement strand
CATACACGGCGCTGCCGGTAGCCAGTGCGTCATTATCAAATCTGACCATCGGGTGGTGCTGCGGGTACGCATACCCTTTTTCCGGCTGTCCCGCTGCCAGCACCAGCATCAGCGAGGGCACCTCATGGCTGACGTATGCAAAATCCTCGGAGCCTGCCGAACCGGATGCTCCTGCGCTGCCTCCCGCGCTCAACTGAGCCACGGTACAGGCTTTTTCCGCGCCGAGAAGCTCGCTGACATATCGGAACACCGCCGCGGACAGCTCCTTATCGTTTTTCAGCGTCGGGCAGCCGCTGACGAAGGTCACCTCAGCCTCCTCCCGGAACGCCCTTGCGATGCCGGCGGAAATATCCGTGATGCGCTGTTTGACAGACGCGCGCACCGTCTCGTCAAGGGTGCGCAGGCTACCGCCCATAGTCGCTTCATCCGGAATGACATTCGCCACCGAGCCTGCGTGCACTGTGCCCACTGTCAGCACCGCGCGGTCGCCCATTGACAGCTCGCGCGCACGTATCTCCTGCAGGGCTATAATGATGTGCGCCGCCGCGGTGACGGGATCGATCCCCTTTTCCGGCATGGAACCGTGACAGCCCCTGCCCCTTACGCGTATTTCAAACACATCCGCCGCAGGTGCGCCGATCCCCGGATCGGAAACTATCACCGTTCCCGGCGCAAGCGGCATTCCCGCCATCACGTGGATCATCATGGCGGCATCCACGTGCGGAGCTTCCAGTACGCCCGCGCGTATCATGTCGGCGGAGCCTTCGAATATCTCCTCCGCCGGCTGAAACATGAGCTTTACCGTACCGGCAAGCTCATCCTCATGCATTTTCAGCAGCTTTGCCGCGCCAAGAAGCATTGCGGTGTGCATATCGTGACCGCAGGCGTGCATATTTCCGTTTTCGGAGGCAAAATCCTCGCCGGACTGCTCCGCGATCGGCAGTGCGTCCATATCCGCGCGAAGCAAAAACACCCCTCCCGGCTTTTTTCCTCCCGCAAGTGCAACAAGCCCCGCTCTGCCGCAAGGCTCCGGAGCATAGCCCATTCCTTCCAGCTCCGATCTCACGTATGCCAGTGTATTCTCAAGCGCAAAACCGGTCTCCGCATGGGAATGCAGATATTTTCTCCTTTCGGTCAGCTCCTCTTTCATTTCCTCCGCTTCGCGGATCAGGTCCTCTGCTTTCATATACGATTGCTCCTTTATTTTTTTGAAACGGACGGATTCCTTACGTCGTCCTGCAAAATAGTATACGCGGAAAGACCGCGGCTATGACCTGACGGCGCAAAAAAAAAGCATATCCGAATCCGGTTAACACCGGTCGCCGCACAGGAATCCGGCGGATATCTCGGATATGCTATTTTTGTATATACAGTAGACCGCCCGATATCAGTTGGCTCTGTAATTCAGCTCGATCTGTCCCGCAAGGCTGTTCGGAACGACCGAAATAAAGGTCTTGCCGCGCATGACGCTGATAAGATTTCCCGCCTCATCGGTAAATACGAAGGGCGAGGTGTCTCCTATGCGCGACCATTTTATCGGCATATATCTGCCGCCGCTTATGTAGTATCCACTGCCCTCTCCGGTCGTCACAACATCTATGCGGCCCTCGGTATCATCGGGGATAGCGGCAGTCTCTGCAAACAGCACGAAGACATTTTTGAAGTTGAGCTGCTCGCCGTTTTCGGCATCGATATGCGCGCGGTCGCCGAGCTGATAGCGGTAATAGGTACCGGTATGGCGGCTGTATATCATCTGAACGTACTGTGACGCCGAATAAGGAATACACACGTGCGTTGCGTCGCCGCTGCCGTCGAAGACAGCATCGGGATCGGCAAAATTAAAGGCGGAACGGACATCGGCGGAGGATACGGTGCTCCACTCATGGCGCGATGCGAGCTTAAGAAGGCGCTCGCCCATGGTCATGAGCGAATGCGCGGCGCCCGCGCTTGCCATTCGCTTTGTGTCACGGTAGAAACCCAGCCCGGAGTACGGGTCGTTCACACCGTCAAGATAGGGGATGCCGAGAGATTTTACCATGGTGTATCCGAGCGGACTGCCGCCGGCGCCCACGGTAAGCGTTCCGAAAGCCTGTCCGAGGCTTACGGTGTAATGGCGGATTGAACGCACGGGACCGTACACCTCACTGCCGCCGTATTCGTTGGTTATCATGATAAGGCGCGTAATGCCGCCCTCGACCAGCACCTCAAGCAGTATGTCTGCGCGGGAAATTCCCGACTGCGGCGCGGCTACGCTGAGGTTATCAAGGGTTATCGATATCGGCAGAACGCGGCGAAGATCGACCGTGCTCTCAAGCCCCGTAAGCGGGTCGGTGTAGGTTATCACCGGCGCGGGAGCGGTCGTCTCGTCACCGCTCGATTCGGGCGGTATGGGAGCTGTGGTGTCAGCGGGTTCCGTAGTTGTATCCGGCATGCCGGATGTACCCGGCTCTGCCGTCGTTGTTCCGGCATACGGCAGCGTTCCGTCGCCGGTGACTGCGGATGTCGCATCACCGTTGCCGAAAAGTGCGCATGAGGAAAGCAGGACAGCCGCGAGTGTGAGCGCGGCAAGCAAAACAGATAATTTGTTGCGTTTTGACATTCCGTTTACCATTTTGACGTTGTTGGAGATGCCCGGCGCACCGGGCGCTGATCGCCCTCAGGCGGTCTTGTTGGCGCGGGAGAGCCAGATCATTCCCATATTGAGCGCGGCGGAAAGACCTGATTTTTCACCCTGTTTTACGATTTTGGAAGGATTTTTGGATTCGACGACCTGTATAAAGATCTTGTCGGGCAATTCTCTGCCGTTTTCTGTCTTGTAAGACATTATCTCAAGAATGAGAAAGCACTTTTCGCTCATATCGCCGTAGCATATGGTGTTGCCCTCACGCACCAGCGGCGCGTTCATATATCTGAGATACTTCCCGCTGACTTCACTGCGGGTCTCGTTTGTATCAGCCATATTGACCTCCTTATATATGCGTATATTTTGTATCAGTATATTTTATCATAGAATAAGATATAAGTCAATCACTATTTTGTAAACATGCGCATAAAAGCGGCGCTATGCGGCGGATATTTATCCTGTTCAGTCTATGCAAAGCGGAGTCTGCCGCATAAAGCTGCCGGCGGGACGCGGAACGGGAAGCGCCAGCGAATAAAGTCCTTCTGACGCCAGAAGCAGTTCCGTCTGCCGCCGCGCGGCGGCTCCCGCGATCCTCAGCGCGGCTGAGGGACGCGTCAGAACCGTTATTCCTGCCTTTTTCCGTGCGGCGGCAAGGAAGCTCCTTCCCCGTGCGTCCGAGGCAAGCACCGTGGTATATGACGGCATGGCGTCAAGATTCGCCTTCAGAACGCCCGCAAGGGCAAATATTACGGCGCGGCGCAGACGTGCGGAGGTATACTTTTTCGTTGCGGCGGCTGTGAACATATCCGCAAGGTTGCCGCTTTCCGCCGCTGCGCGGGCGAGCCTGCCCGAGACTCCGCCGCCGCATTCGGCATACCTGCCCAGCTCCGCGCCGCCGGAACGGAAGCGCCAGAGCGCCGCCGTACCGAGCGCACCGAGCGTTGCCGGCGCACGTCCCGCAGCAATTGCCGCACGGAGGCTTTCAGCCGACGCCTCGGTAAGTCCCTCGGGAAGCTCGCCGCGCAGTATGGCGGCGCGCATCGCGGTAGCGGACGGGAGCGCGGCTGAGGCATCGGTATCATGAAACCCTGCGCCCGCGCGCTTTATCACAATAAATTCGGTCGCGGTACCGAGCCGCCGCGCGGCGCGGATATACTCGACACCGAGGATATCGTTCGGCGGCAGGCGTTCGCCGTCGCCGAGCGCGCCCTCTATCCGCGCGAAATACGCCGCGGCGCTCCCCTGCGAGGCATCGGGAGCATATCCCTCATCTGCATCCGCCGCATCTGCCGCCGCGCGGAGCCGGGAAAGTTCTGCGCTTTCCGACCCGAAGGCTATATTCCCGATGCCGAGCGCGGAAAGAATATGCACGCCCGCCGCGGCAAAGTAAGCCGCGCTCGCGCAGGACCACGGGAACGGAAGCTCAAGCACAAGGTCGGCTCCCGACCGCACGGCGGCAGCCGCGCGGTCGTATTTATCGGTGACTGCCGTATCGCCGCGCTGCACAAAGCTGCCGCTCATAAGGCATACGACCGTCCCGACACCCGCGCGGCGCAGCTCGCCTATCATGTATTCATGTCCGCGATGCATGGGATTGTACTCACATATTATTCCGCATGTCATGTCCTGTATCTTTCCTTTTCGTTTTTTTGTACAATACGGCGCGTTTTTTGACATTAACTCTTGAAATCTGCCGTACAAAGTTGTATAATTAATATCTGTAAGATCATTCATCCCCCGAGAAAGGATAACACCAAAGATGAAAGTATTAGTCGTAAACGCCGGCTCCAGTTCTCTTAAATATCAGCTTTTTGACACCTCGGATTATACCGTAAAAGCCAAGGGAATATGCGAGCGTATAGGCGAAGAAATGGGCGTGCTCGATCACAAAAATCTCGTAAAGGGCACCCGTACACAGAAGGATATGAAAATATCCACTCACACGGAAGCGGTGCGTATCGTTATCGACGCGCTGACCGATCCCGAAATCGGCGTTATCTCCGACATGTCTGAGATCGAAGCCGTGGGACACCGCATAGTTCACGGCGGATTTTATTTTTCACAGTCCGTGCTGCTTGACGACAATGTGCTGGCAAAGCTTGAGCTTTGTCACGATTTTGCGCCGCTTCACACCGGTGCGCATCTCCAGGGCATACGCGGCTGTCTTTCGGTAATGCCGGGCGTTCCGCAGGTGCTCGTATTTGACACCGCGTTCCACCAGACCATGCCGCCGGAATCCTACATGTACGCCCTGCCCTACGCAATGTACGAAAAGTATCACATACGCCGTTACGGTGCGCACGGCACCTCCCACCGCTATGTTGCCGGCGAGATGATAAAGCTGCTTGGCGGCAAAGCCGAGGGCACAAAGATAATCACATGCCACATAGGCAACGGCTCGTCCATCTCCGCCGTCAAGGATGGCAAGGTGCTTGACACCTCAATGGGCTTCACCCCTCTTGCCGGCGTGCTTATGGGCACCCGGTGCGGCAACATCGACCCTGCCATCGTCCCCTACATAATGGACAAGGAGGGCATGTCCACTGCCGAGGTTGCGACCTTCATGAACAAAAAATGCGGATACCTCGGTATCACCGAAGGCTATTCATCCGACTCGCGCGATCTTGAATCCGCCATTGCAAACGGTCCCTCCGACCCGCACTATGAACTTTCAAACCTCGCGGTAAATATGCTCAAGCATGAGATGAAGGAATACATAGGCGCATATACCGCTATAATGAACGGTCTTGACGCGCTCGTCTTCACCGCCGGACTCGGCGAGAACAATCCCCGTCTGCGCAAGATAGTATGCGAGGACATGGAATTCTTCGGCATAAAGCTGAACGACGAGGTAAACGACCGCACTCTCCGTCAGCCGAACATCGTAAAGATCTCCGCGGACGATTCCCGCGTACCCGTTTATGTCATCCCGACAGATGAAGAGCTCGTTATCGCCCGCGATACCGAGAGCATAGTAAACGGACTTAAAAAGTAAATCCTAATGGGGGTGCTAAAAAACTCACATGAGTTTTTTAGCACCCCCATTTTATCACAAAAGCCGCAGTTTTACAAGTACTCGGCAAAAAATTCTGCCGCCGCCTCGCGTTCGGCGGCTTCTTTGCGTTCAAAATCCATTGTGTTCATGTATATTTCCTCAAGCGCGAAATGTGCGCGTGCCGCGTCTGACATTGCGGCAAGCGCCGCCGTGACCGCGCTGTCCGCAAGCGCCGAAAGACGCAGATATTCCGCCCGCGCACTGCCGGTACTGCCGCCGAACCGGCGCAGTCCCACGCGGTGAAGGACCGCTCCCGCCCCGAGCCGCGGCTTGCGGTCGGCGGTGTACACGACATCCCCTATGCGCACCGCCGCGCAAAGCTCCGGCAGGAGCGGATCGGGCGAGATGCGGCAGGGCGTGCCGCTTCGTTCGACCTCCGCGGCGACGGCTGTGACAAACAGTATACCGGCTCCCGGAAACGGTTCGTCCGACATAAGATATACGTCACGCGCGCCGTGATATATCCCGCCGAGCATGACCGCGCCCCGCATACCGAGCGACCGGTGCGGAGAGCGCAGCACATGGCGCACCGGCGAGGCATCGCTCGCCCCGTTTTCGCTTTCGTTGCCGTTCATGCTTCGCCGTGCTTCGCCCGCCATTCTTGCGGCGGTCCTTTCGGCGCGCTCGCGGTCGGTAAGACCCGCAGCAAGCTCCAGCGCCGCGCGGCGAAGCCCGCCCGCCGATGCAAGGCAGGAAAACGCACGTCCCCACGCGCGGCTTTTTTCCGCGCCCAGCTCCTCGATACGGCTGCGCGCCGCCCGGAGCCTTGAGCTGTCCCAGCAGGCGCCGAGATCAAAAAGCTCATCCCTCGCTCCGGGCAGCGACGCCTCGGCGGCGTGCGGCGCCGTACCGTCCTGAACTCCGTACACCCTGCCGTCCGGGAAGATCGCCGCAATGCCGTCAAGCGACTCGGGATCAGAAGAGCAGAAATAATATTCCACCGCCGCGCCCGCCGCAGAAGCTGTGTCCGCCATGCGGTAAAGCATATGCGATTTTCCCGTGCCGGGTCCGCCCTTGATTATCATACGGCGCGTACAGCCCGCAGAGATAAGTTCCTCAAACCAGCCGACAAAGCCGCGTGACGTGTTTGCGGCGGCAAAATATGACCTGTCGGGCGCCTCCGCCGCGCGGTATGTACCGTCAAAGCGCCACTCGGACGGCGCGAATTTGCCTGTCATCCCCTGTGCCATCCGCTCAGGTCTTTTCGATTATAACGATCTTATCGGGCGAAATACCGGTCTGCTCGTATACGATCGTATTTATCTGCGCGACCTCGGCGGCGGTAAGACCGCGACTCTTGACGACGATGTTCACAGCGCCGTTGCTGATAACGGCAACGCATTTTTCAAAGCCCTTGGAGACCACGAGCGTCTCGATATTCGCCTCCGCTTCCATGTCCTTTGCCATCTGGGTGATGCCCGCAAGCGCTTCCTTTTTTGCGGCTTCGGCGGCGGATGCATCGTCTATGACCGCCTGGAGCACCTCAAGCGCCTCGTCTCTCGCGCGCTGACGGCTGACTGCCGAGGCTGCGAAGTAGCTCTCGCTCGATCCCGCCGATGCCGGCTCGCCGGTCTGCGCACCGCCGCCGGTGGTGTCCTCAGGCTTGCCAGTGTTGTCCCCGCGGCTGAAGAACGCCCAGTTCACCGCCACCGCCGCGCCGATAAGCAGCACCGCTCCGACGATGATGAGATTTCTCTTGCCGATCTTTACAAAGAATTTTTTTACCGCATCGAACTGTTTTTCAAATTTCATTTCAATGACCCTCCGAAATATGTTGACTTCGATATATGTATATTAGGCACGTACAGCGTTTATTCCGTCCGCGTGCCGTATTTTTTATCAATTTGCCTCGGCAATATAGATCTTACTCGCACCGATGCCGAACGCCGCGGAAAGCAGTGAGATAAGCTCCGCGCGGGTCACATCGTCGCCTCCCCCGCGGCAGACCACGCCGATCCCCGCAATGCGCGGCGTGCGCACGCCTATCTTTATAGGCGTCTCGGACGATCCGCCGCCCACCGTAGCATACTTCCCCGTCACGCTCTCGCCGGTACCGGAGGTCTTTTTTTCACTGTCCTCGGCATAAACGGCGTCAAAGCCGCCGTCAAGCGTAACGGTAACGGTCACGCTGCCGCGTCCGACGCCGGAAGCCGATTCGCACAGCGCGCGCGCCTTTTCCTCAAGCGCGGCGGCATAGGCGTTTATCTCGGCGGCGTCGCTTACCGCGCTGTCCGTTTTTTTGCCGCCCGACGAACCGAATGCAATAAGCAAAAGCCCTGCCGCCAGTCCCGCCGCCAGCAGAAGATACCTGCGCCACGCCGGGCGCGCTTTTTTTGATGCCTTTGGAATATCCCTTCCACTATCCATTCTTATGCTCCTTCCCTTCTCGTGCGCTGTGCCGTGTCATTCCACTCCGTGTCACCCCTCGGATATGTCGCACGGCGCACCCGCTACCGACTCCACATATTCCTTCACCGGGCGTGGGTCCTGCCACATTGCCCTGCCGGTGAATATTACATAAACACGCTCAAGCGTCACCTTGCCGTCCGCAAAGGCAGTGCGCACCCGCACCTCAACATCCTCCGCGGCAAGGTCGAATTGCCGGCACACTGCCTCGCGCAGTGCCTCGCCTATCTCCCCGGCGCTCTGACGTTCGAGCGCCGCTATAAGCTCATCCGGAACGTCGGTGTCGCTCCGAACGTCCGGGACCGTAACGATGCCCGACTCAAAAAGCTCCCGCACGCGCCCCGCCGCGCCGGCAAGCGGCGCGGCTATCACGCAGATCAGCGCCAGCGTGCCAAGCAGACGCACCTCGCGCGCCGAGGCGTCATCCGGCAGGACGAGCAACGCTACCGACACGACGAGCGCCGCGCCGACGATACCGCATATGTATTCCTTCATTTCACTTTTCTCCGACAAATAACAGCCCGGCTCACGCCACAGCCGCCGAGGTAAGCGCGAACACCGTCAGCGCAAACACGAATATCAGCGCCGAGAGCGCCGCGGCGGCGGTGAGCAGTCCGTACACCGACGACATTTCGCGGTAAAGCTGACCCGCCGTGCCGACGCCGAGCATATCCGCCACTCCCGCCGAGGCGAGAAACGCAAGGCGGGAAAGCAAAAGCGACACGAGCGTGGGCAAAAGCAGGAGCACCAGCACGACTATCCCCGCCGTGCCGACAGTGGACCGCAGCATTGAAACGCTCGCCGCAAGCGTGCGCAGCGAATCACCGACGGTAGAGCCGACGACCGGGATCATACTTCCCGCCACGAATTTTGCCGTCCGGAAGCCGAGCCTGTCCCCGGATGCCGTAAGCACGCTTTGCGCGCCGAGCGCGGTGCCGAGCAGCACTGCGGCAAGCCCCAGGATAGTCCCCACCGACTTACCGATGAATTTTGACAGCCCAGAGGTGCGCACGCCCGGCAGGAATGCTCCGGCGACCGCCAGCGCCGTCATGACCGACACGGCGGGCATGAGCACGGCGGTGGTGAAAAGCCCGATAAGCTCGAGCCACAAAAGCACCGTTGAATTATTCAGCGCCGCGCCGCCGGAATTGCCTCCCATTGCGTAAAGCACCCCCATAAGCGGCAAAAGCGCGCTCATGATGAGGCGCTGGCGCTCAAAATATGCGCTTATCGCCTCAAAGCTGACATACTGCGTCCCAACGGCGGCGACTGCCGCCGCCGCGTTGATGATAAGCGTTATCGCACCGCCAAGTCCGCGCGGCGCGGCAAGCTCGCGCACGCTGCCGAGCACTGCCGCCGCAAGCGCTACGCCGCAAAGCGTGGCAAACAGGCGCACCGAGGTTCCTATGCCACCCCCGATCGCCGCAAGCGCCGCGTCAAGCAGGTTCTTTCCGCCCGCCGCCCCGTGCACGGCGGCGGCAAGTCTTGTGGGTTCGGATGTGAAAAAATCCTCCGGCAGCAGCTCGGCGACCTCATCGGGGATCGCATCGTAAAAGTCGTCTATACCTTCAAGTTCATCCTCAGCCGCCGCGCCGTGCGAGGCAAAAAGCACCGCCAAAACGACCGTCGCCGCGACAAGCACCGCGCGCAAAAGCCAATGCCTTGTTTTCATTTTTATGACTGTTCCTTTCTCCGGCACTATCCCATCTTTTTTGCATCATATCCCTGCAAGGTCGCCCACGATATCGAGCGCACGTCGGAAGAGCGGCAGCGACAACAGCAGGACCTCTATTTTCCCGACCGTCTCAAGCGCCGATCCGACGCCCGCCGCGCCGCATTCACGGCATATATCGGCAGCCAGCTTTACCGCAAGCGCCACGGCAAGCGCGCGCACAAGGACCTCCATGTCGTCCCCCAGCGCAGCGCCTGCGTCGCCTCCGAGATATGCGGCAAGCGGCGCCGCCATCGCCACGCCCGCGCCGAGGAGCAATACCGCGGCGGCAATGCGCACGGGGATATCCAGATCCCGCCTTACCTCGCGCAAAAGCATTGCGGCAAAGGACGCTATAAGCGCCACCCCGCACATTTTAAGCGTATCCATGACCTAAAGCCCGAATATCCCGCGCACCGAGGTGAACAGCCTGCCGACCTCGCCGATCAGCATCATAAGCACGACCACGATGCCGGCGACCGTGACAAGCGTTGCCTGCTCGTCGCGCCCGGATTTTGAAAGTATCTGAGCCGATGCCGCCACAAGCAAGCCGACCCCGGCGATTTTGAGTATCAGGGTTATGTCCATATTTAGAGCATCCTCGCTTTGTACCATACGTTTCAGAAGAGTATCAGCGCTGCCGCAGCCGCGGCTGATATGACTATCGAAAGAGAGGCGCGACGTCGGCGCGGCAGCTCCGCCTCAAGCCTTGCCCGCACCGCGCCGAGCGAGGAAAGGCAGGCGTCGCACAGGCGAAGCTGCTCCTCGCGGAAGCCGCGCCCGAAGGAAGCGCAGAATGGCGCTATCACGCGCCATGCCTCCGCCTCAAGACCGGGACGCGCGCATTCGGCAAGAGACATAAGCTCCTCCGGCGGAGCGCCGCCCTGCCAGCCGCAGTCGGCAAGCATACGCGCACCGCACTTTTCAAGGATACGCCCCTGCGGGGTGAGGAAGCAATCCACCTCACTGCGCGCAAATGCGATAAGGCGCATAAAGCCGTCTATCCGGGCAAGCGCG
>ENA-UOJS01002873-UOJS01002873.1-human-gut-metagenome-genome-assembly--contig:-C74-NODE-2873-length-10880-cov-10.381617_pt1 | contig 10880 bp, 6 predicted proteins | sample MGYA00242355_ERZ723902 | MGnify/ENA metagenome assembly ERZ723902 | reverse complement strand
GTGATCTCCTCGGGGCCGAGCTTGGTGTCGCGGGAGTCGAGCTCATACTCCTCGAGGTGGATGGAGGTATACAGATCCTCGCGGACAAGGCGCTCGTTGAGGAGCACCGCGTCCTCGTAGTTGTAGCCCTCCCACGTCATGAAGCCGACGAGGATGTTGCGTCCGAGCGCCAGCTCGCCCTGATCGGTGGCAGGGCCGTCCGCCAGCACGGTGGGGTCGACGGTCTCGCCGTTTTCATTGACATACTTGCCGTGCACGCGCTCGCCGACGTCGACGATCGGGTGCTGGTTGATGCAGGTGCCGTGGTTGGAGCGCAGGAACTTGGTGAGCTTGTATTCCTTCGTCTCGCCGTTGTCGTAAGCCACGGTGATGGCGCGGGCGTCCATCTTGGTCACGACGCCGTCGCCCTCGGCGAGGACGGCGACCTCGGAGTCCATGCAGATCTTGTGCTCCATGCCGGTACCGACGATGGGAGCCTCGGGGCGGAGCAGAGGAACGGCCTGACGCTGCATGTTCGCGCCCATCAGGGCACGGTTCGCGTCGTCGTTCGGCAGGAACGGGATCATCGCGGTCGCGATGGAGACCATCATGCGCGGGGAAATGTCGATGTAATCGACGCGGTCGCGGTCGACCTCGACGATCTCGTCGCGGTGGCGGCAGGTGATACGCGGGTTGACAAGGCAGCCGTTCTCATCGACCGGCTCGGCCGCCTGACCGACGATGAACTGATCCTCGACGTCGGCGGTCATGTAGGTGACCTCGTCGGAGACATGGCCCGTCGCGTGATCGACAGCGCGGAAGGGCGCCTCGATGAAGCCGTATTCGTTGATGCGGGCGTAGGTCGCGAGGTAGGAGATCAGGCCGATGTTCGGACCTTCGGGGGTCTCGATGGGGCACATACGGCCGTAGTGGCTGTAGTGGACGTCGCGGACCTCCATGTTCGCGCGCTCACGGGAAAGGCCGCCGGGGCCGAGCGCGGAAAGACGGCGCTTGTGCGTCAGCTCGGCGAGCGGGTTCGTCTGATCCATGAACTGGGACAGCGGGCTGGAGCCGAAGAACTCCTTGATGGCCGCGGTGACCGGACGGATGTTGATGAGGCTCTGCGGCGTCACGATGTCGAGGTCCTGAATGGTCATGCGCTCGCGGATCACGCGCTCCATGCGGGAAAAGCCGATGCGGAACTGGTTCTGCAGCAGCTCGCCCACGCAGCGCAGGCGGCGGTTGCCGAGATGGTCGATATCGTCCTTCGTGACGATGCCGTGCGCCAGCGCGTTCATGTAGTTGATGGAAGCGAGAATATCGTCCGCAAGGATGTGCTTGGGCGCAAGGCGGTCGGCATTGTCGCGGATGGCTTCCTTGAGCTCCTCGCCCTCGTACTTCGCCAGCAGCTCCTCGAGCACGCTCTTGCACACGCGCTCCTTGATGCCGCACTCGGCGACGGGGTCGAAGTCCACGAAGCGGGAGAGGTCGACCATGTTGTTCGAGAAGACGCGCAGCGTCTTGCCGTCGAGGTCGAGCGTCACGTCGTTGACGCCGATGGCGTCAAGCTCGCGGGCCTCGTCGCTGGTCATGACATGGCCGGCGTCGAAGAGGATCTCGCCCGTGCGCGGGTCGGCGACGGGATAGGCGAGCTTCTGGCCGTGGATGCGGGTCCACAGGGAGAGCTTCTTATTGAACTTGTAGCGGCCGACCATGGACAGATCATAGCGGCGCGGATCGAAGAAGAGGTTCTTGATCAGGCTCTCGCTGGCCTCGACCGTGGGCGGCTCGCCCGGACGGAGCTTGCGGTAGATCTCCAGCATGGCCTCCTCATAGGTCTTGCAGGCGTCCTTCTCCAGCGAGACCTTGATGCGGTCGTCGTCGCCGAAGAGGTCGAGGATGCCGGTGTCGGTCTTGAGGTCGGCGTACTGCTCGGCCTGACCGCCGATGGCGCGGATCAGCTCGGTGATGGGGATCTTGCGGTTCTTGTCGATGCGGACCCAGAACACCTCGTTGGTGTCGGTCTCATACTCCAGCCACGCGCCGCGGTAGGGGATCACGGTGCTGGTGAGCAGGGGCAGGTCGGTCTTGAGGTCGATCTCCTTGCCGTAGTACACGCCCGGGGAGCGGACGATCTGGCTGACGACCACGCGCTCGGCGCCGTTGATGACGAAGGTGCCGGACTGGGTCATGAGCGGGAAGTCGCCCATGAAGATCTCCTGCTCCTTGATCTCCTGCGTCTGGTTGTTGTACAGCCGCACGTTGACCTTGAGCGGAGCGGCATAGGTGGCGTCGCGCGCCTTGCACTCCTCCACGTCGTACTTGGGGGCCTCGTCCATCTTGTAGCCGATGAAGCTCAGCTCAAGATTGCCCGCGTAGTTGGTGATCGAGGCGACGTCGGTGAACACCTCCTGCAGTCCCTCGTCGAGGAACCACCGGTAGGACTTCTTCTGGAGCTCCAGAAGATTCGGCATCTCCATGATCTCCTCATGTCGAGCGAAGTTTTTGCGAAGGGTCTTGCCGTACATCTTGTCTTTGGCCATTTTTGCTCTTCACGCCTTTCCTTTCCCGCCGGTCTGTCTCCGGCGGGGAATGTATTGGTGTGCCGTGCGACACGCACGGCTTTGTTGATAGAAATGCCGCATTTGCTCTTGTGCTTTTTTGTTTCCTGTGCTATCCTTGTGGCAATGGGTGAGGGTTCGCTTTGCGCATACTCTCACATATAAGCGCCTTATTTTATCAAAGTCACGCGCGCAAGTCAAGTGCTTTCCGCAAAAAAACAGCAGCTTTTTCAAGCTGCTGTTTCTTTTTTGTTTATTTCTCCTGCTCCTCGGGCGTTTCCTCCTCCGGGAGCCGTGAGACCAGCGCCCATTCCACGCGGCGTTCGTTGAAGCTCTGCACCTCGATGTGCAGGCCGCAGGCGTCCACCGTGAACTGGCTGCCGTCCTCGGGAATGAACGAGAGCTGGGCAAACACCAGTCCGCCGAGCGTGTCGGACTCCTCGTCCTCAGGGAACTGCACGCCCGTCGCCTCGGCGACGCGCTCAAGCTCGCACGAGCCTGCCACACGCCAGAGATTGTCGCCCACCTTTTCGATGTCCTTTTCCTCCTGCGGGTCGAACTCGTCGTAGATGTTGCCGACGATCTCCTCGAGAAGATCCTCCATCGTCACCAGGCCGCTCGTGCCGCCGTACTCGTCCACCACGATGGACATGTGCACCTTCTTGCTCTGCATATCGCGGAACAGCACGTCCGTGCGCACGGACTCGGGTACGAAATACGCGGGGCGCAGCAGCTCACGCATGGGCTTGGGCGCTTCCGCCTGCGCGTTGAGCAGATACTCGCGCGTGGAGAGGATGCCGATGATATCGTCCGCGTTCTCCTCGTAGACCGGGAAGCGGGACAGGCCGGACGAGCGGATCGTCGCGAGGATCTCCTCGCGCGTGTCCTCGACCCACAGCATCACCATGTCGGTGCGGTGGATCATCACGTCCTCGGCGGTCGTGTTGTTGAATTCAAAGATGTTGTCAATGAGCTCCTTCTCATTGGACTCGATCGCGCCGCGCTCCTCGCCGAGGTCCACCATCATGCGGATCTCATCCTCGCTCACGTCCTCCTCATCGGCCTTGGGGTCGATGTGCAGCAGGCGCAATACGCCGTTCGTGGACTTGGAGAGCAGCCAGATGACCGGGCGGAACACCGCCGCCACGCTCGTCACCGCACCGACCGTGAAGCGAGCGACCGCTTCGGTCTTTTTCATGGCGATGCGCTTGGGCACCAGCTCGCCGAGCACAAGGCTGAAGTACGAGAGCACGATGGTGATGAGCACCACCATGATCGTGTTGAGCGTCGAGGTGGGAATGGCCGTGAAGCCCTTGTCCACCGTCAGCCAATGCACGAGCGGATCGGAAAAGCTGTCCGCCGCGAAGGCCGAGGACAGGAAGCCGGCGAGTGTGATGGCGATCTGAATGGCGGAAAGAAAGCTGTCCGGCGCCTGCATGAGCACAAGCAGCTTCTTCGCCTTCTTGTCGCCCTCCTCCGCCTGCTTGCGCAGCTTCGTTTCCGAAAGCGAGATGACCGCGATCTCCGCCGCGGCAAAGAATGCGTTGATAAGAATAAGTATGACCAGTACCAGAATTTTCGGCAATAACGGGTCAGCAGGGTCCAAGTAGATAACCTCCTAAGCATCCGGCCTGTTGAGATTGGCTGCTCGCGCAGCGCAGACCGGTTTAGCGTAGGATAACATATTCCCGTCGAAATTGCAACGGATTCTTTTCTGCGGATGAAAAATCCGTTTTTTTCGCCATCGGTCAACAGGGGCAGGCACAGGAAAGAGCGGTTTGCGGCGGCCTTCGCCGCGCAAACCGCCGCTTTCCCTCACCGCGGCACAAGCGCGTCGTGTACGGCGCAGAGCGCCGCGTCCTCGTCGTCCCGCTTCACCAGCAGCGTGACGCGCTGCTCGCCCTCCTCGAGTCCGAGGACCGTGATGCCCGCCGCCTCCAGCGCCGAAACCGCCGCGCGGATCGCCGCGAGCGACGGCAGCGCGCGCCCGATGGCCGGTACGCGCGTGACCTCCCCGCGGCGCGAGCGCGTGACGCCCGTGACCTCCCTGCTCTCCTCCACATGGGGCACGACGAGCGTGCCGACGCTCCCCTCCTCGCACGAGCGCACCTCGACGGTCACGCCGTGCCTTGCCGCCAGCGCGACCGAACGGTCATGGAGCACCTGCGCGCCGTTTGCGGCGAGGCGGAGCATCTGGTCGCAGGAAACGGCGGCGAGCCGCCGCGCCGTCGGGCACACGCGCGGATCGGTGGTATAAACGCCGTCCACGTCCGTATAAATGATACAGCGCTCCGCGCCGAGGAAGGCCGCGAGCGCCACGGCGCTCGTGTCGCTGCCGCCGCGCCCGAGCGTGGTGACGTCTCCCGCCGCGTCAACGCCCTGAAAGCCTGCCGCGAGCACGACGCGCCGCTGCGCCAGCTCCTGCCGGATGCGCTCCGCGCCCACGCTTCTCACGTTCGCGCCGCCGTGCGTGCCGTCCGTCCCGACCGGCACCTGCCAGCCGGAGAGCGAGACTGCCGGCACACCGAGCGAGGCAAGCGCGATCGCGCCGAGGGCCACGCTCGCGGTCTCCCCCGTGGCGAGCAGAGCGTCCAGCTCACGCGGCGGCGGCTCTTCCGTCAGCTCGCGGGCGCGCGCGAGCAGCGCGTCGGTCGTGTCGCCCTGCGCGCTGAGCACGACCACCACGTCGTCCCCCTGCTCCCAGGTGCGCCGGACGATCCTCATGGCGCGCAGCAGCCGCTCGCGGTCACGCACGCTGCTGCCGCCGAATTTCTGTACGATAAGGCCCATAGCAGCCCCCTTCTCTTCCCAGCAAAAAAATGAGTCGGCAAACTGCAAGCAGTCTGCTGACTCATTGTATGCCGTACCCTCCCCGCGGGTTCAGCCCGCAAGGATCTCGAACTTGACCACGCCCGCCGTCTCTGCGGCGCTGGCGATGAGCTCCTCGAGCGATTCGCGCATATCGCTCGTCTCCGCCGAGATGGTCACGGCGGCGCAGCCGTTTGTCGGGATGCTCTGGTTGATGGTGAGTATATTTGCGCCCGAACCGGCAAAAATAGAAAGAACGTTGCTCAGCACGCCCGGGTTATCCTTGAGCAGAGCGTAGAACGTAATGATGCGGCCGGTCTTCATGTCGTTGAAGGGCTGCACGCTGTCGCGGTACTTATAAAAGGCGCTGCGGCTGATGCCGACCTGCCGCGCGGCCTCGCCCGCCGTGCTCACCTCGCCCGCGTGAAGCATCCGCTTGGCCTCGGCGACCTTGAGAAAGATCTCCGGCAGCGCATCCGCAGCGACCAGATAGAATTTTGTCTTTTTCCCCATGTCCTGTTCTCCTCCCGTGGGCAGTTGTCCTTTTATGGAGATATGATACCATAACGATCCACAGAGTGCAAGTAGCTTTTTCCTATAACATTCGACAGGAAGGAGGCCGGTCTTTTTGCAGAGCGAACAAAAAAAGGAGTTTTTGCTCACCGGCGCCTATTATGCCGTGCTCGCCGCAGCGCTCTATCTCTTTCTCCGCTATCTTCTCTGGTGGCTGCTGCCCTTTCTTCTCGCGTTCACCGCGGCCCGCGCGATGGAGCCGGTCATTCTCCTCCTGCGGCGGACCGTTCATTTCAAGCGCGGCTTCTCCGCCGCGCTGCTGACGCTCTTTCTGCTCTTTCTCCTCGGCGGGCTCCTCTCGCTGCTCCTCTCGGCGCTTTTCACCGAGGCGACCGCCTTCCTCACCCAGCTCCCGACGCTGCTCGACGCGCTGCCCGCGCTGACCGGCGGACTGCTCGATCGGCTGCGCGCCTACGGCGCGCTCAGTCCTGACTGGCTGCGGGAGCTTCTGACCGCCGAGCTCTCCGACTGGGCGGCCGACGGCAGCACGGCGCTCGCCGGTCTCGCCTCCCGCGCCCTCGCCCTGCTCGGCTCGATGGCCGCCGCCGTGCCGGCGCTGGTGCTCTTCGCCGCAACAACGCTGCTTGCCGTCTTCTTCCTCGCCGCCTCCTATCCCACGCTCTGCGCGGCGGCGAAACGCCGCCTGAGTCCTCGCGCGCAGCAGCGGCTGCGCTTCTGGCGCGACGGCGTGACGCACTCGCTCACGCGCTGGCTGCGCGCACAGGCGATCCTCTGCTCCCTCACCTTCTGCCAGCTCCTCGCCGGCTTCTGGCTGCTGGGCGAGCGCTACTCCCTGCTCGCCGCCTTTCTCATCACGCTCGTGGACGCGCTGCCGGTGTTCGGCACAGGAACGGTGCTTATTCCCTGGGCGCTCGCCGAGCTGCTGCTCGGCTCGGTTCCCCGCGGGGCCGCGCTCGTCATCCTCTACCTCTGCACGCTCACCGTGCGCAGCATCACCGAGCCGAAGCTCGTCGCCGCGCAGGCGGGGCTGCCGCCCATCGCCTCGCTCATGGCGATGTACCTCGGCGCCCGCGCCTTCGGCGTAGCGGGCATGGTGCTCTTTCCATTGCTCCTGCTGCTCGCCGCCCAAATGCTGCGTACAAAAAAGGAAGGCTCGATGTGAGCCTTCCTTTTTCCGTTCAATTTTACGCCGCGGTGTTGAGCAGCCAGTTGAGGAAATCCGTTCCCCGCTCCGGCGACACCTCCTCCGATCCCTCCGGATCGGTCGGGTCGGTCTCGCCGGCCGGAACCCAGTTGCCGTTCTCGTCGTAATAGCCCTCGCCCGGCGTCGGCTCCGGCTCGACGTACTGGTGGAGCGTGCAGGGGCCGAGCATCATCAGATCGCTGAACACGCTGCCGCTGTCGTTCGCCTGAACGGGCTTGCCCGCAGGGATCACAAACGTCGGATCGGCGGCCTGCTGCGCGGCATACGCCTCGTACTCCGCCGCGCTCAGCGGCAGGAGGATCGTCGTGCGCTCATAGCCCCACGCCGCCGTCAGATTCTCGGTCGTGAAGTCGATCGCATTCACGCTCTGCACGCACTCGGCGGGACAATACTCGGTCGCGAGCTTGCCGCTCTCGGTGCAGAGGTTCACCGCCACATGGCCGTCGCACACCAGCGCGGGCGCGTTGCTCGCCGCCACCCAGACCGTCTGCACATCGGTGCAGCCCGGGCCCTGCAGAAGCCCCGTGCGGGTGCAGACCGTCACCTGCGTCATGTCGGCGGTACTCCCATTGAAATTCTGATTGGGCAGGTTCTCGTGTGCCTCGCTCATGACCTTCTTCCACAGCTGCGCGGCGGGATTGCCGTTCGCGCGGATGCTGGCGTTCTGGTCGTAGCCGATCCACACCGCTGCGGTGTAGTACGGCGTGTAGCCGACGAAGTAACGGTCATAGTTGCTGGAGGTCGTACCGGTCTTGCCGGCGATGGTCATGCCGGAGAAGGCCGCCTCGGTGCCGGTGCCGCTGCGCACCACGCCCTTGAGAAGCTCATTGATCGAGTACGCAGTGGACTCCTTCATCGCCACCCACGACTCCTGCTTGTTCTCCAGCACAAGGTTGCCCTTGTTGTCGCGCACCTCGATGTAGGTGCGCGGCCTTGTATACACGCCGTTGTTGGCAAAGGCGGAGTACGCCGCCGCCATCTCGACCGTGTTCACGCCGTAGGTCAGGCCGCCGAGGCCGAGCGCTGCGGAGTTGAGATCGCTGTTGACCAGCGTGGTGAAGCCGAGGTTCTGTGTCATGAAGTCGTAGGACACGGACGGAGAGAGCGCCTCGAGCACGCGCACCGCCGTGGTATTGGTGGACACGCGCAGCGCGGTCTGGAGCGTGATAAGACCCTTGTAGCCGCTGTAGGAGTTCTTCGGCCACGCTTTTTCCGTGCCGTTCTCGTTCGCCTGCAGGCGCACGGGATAGTCGTCGAGCACCGTCGCCGGCGTGATGACGCCGGTATCCAGCGCGGGCGCGTAGACCGCGATGGGCTTGATGGCGCTGCCGCAGGGGCGTGTGTTGGTCGCGTAGTTCAGCAAAAACCTGCCTGTGCGCTCACCGACGCGGCCCGCCATCGCCACGATGTTGCCCGTGGCGTTGTCGATGACGGTCATGCCGGACTGCAGCTGCTCGCCCTTGGACGAGGTGTAGGGCAGGTTGTTCGTATCGGCGTAGACCTTCTCCACGATGCTCTGCAGCTCAGGGTCGATGGTCGCGTAGATCTGATAGCCTCCGGTGTAGAGCAGCTTCTTGGCGATCTCCTCGGAATAGTTCTTCTCGCGGCGCAGCGCGTCGACCACGTCGTTGAAGACCTGCTCGACGAGATACGGATCGAACTCCTCCGCGGCGGTCTCCGCCACCTTCTCCTTCGAGCTGTCGGAGGGCACATAGTTGTCGTCCCACACGAACACCAGCGGCTCGTTGACCGCCGCCTCGTATTCCGCGTCGTCCAGATAGCCGAGCTCGTGCATCTTGTCGAGCACCGTCTCCTGCCGCTCCTTGTTCTTCTCACGGAAGGTCTTGCCGCTGTCGAGCGTGCCCTGACGGGAGGGGTCGTAGAGGTAGGGGTACTGCGTGATGCCGACAATGGCCGCGCCCTCGGCAACGGTCAGGTCCTTGGCGTCCTTGCCGAAGTAGTTCTCGGCGGCCGCCTGGATGCCGTAGGAATGGTTGCCGAAGTAGACGAGGTTCAGATAGAATGTCAGCGTCTCCTCACGTGAGTAATTCTTATAGAAGCGCAGCGCCTGGAAGATCTCCGTCACCTTGCGCTTGATGGTCGGCTGATTGTTGCCGGTGGCGTTCTTGATGACCTGCTGGGTGATGGTCGAGCCGCCGCGCTGCGTTCCGCCGCCGGTGAGCATGGTGAACACCGCCTTGCCGGTCGATTTCCAGTCCACGCCGTGATGCTGGAAGAAGCGCTGATCCTCGATGGACACCAGAGCCTGCCAGACATGGTCGGGGATGTCGGAAAATTCAATGTTCGTGCGGTCCTCGGTGCCGTGGATCTTCTGCAGCTCCTTCCACTCGCCCGTGCTCTTGTCCTGATAATAGATGACCGAGCTCTGGTTGAGCGTGATGGCGCTCATATCCACATCCAGCACCGGCTCGAGCGTGGTGTGGACATACTTCATAAAAATGCCGAAGAACATCAGCGCCGTGCAGACGCCGATGGCCAGGAGCGTGCCGAGCACCTTCAGCGCCGTCATGCCGGCGCCGCTCCTTCTGTGGTTTTTTCGAGGCGCACGGGCGGCTTCGTGTTTCCCTTCCATTGCGCTACCTCCTTTTGCGAATTGAAAAAGCGGAGCTCCGCTTTGCTGTCTTTTGACAATAGGTAATTTATTGTAATACAAAATCGCGCAGATGTCAAACTTGCATTGCGCTTGGAAATGCGCTATACTATCTCCATCTCAAATACCGACTGTTGGAGGAGGACACCCCCATGAGCGAAGAATACGGCCCGAATTTCGTCACGCTGACGGACGAGGAGGGCAACGACATCGAGCTGGAATACATCGACGCGCTCGAGCACAACGGCACGACCTATATGGCTTTCTTCCCCGTTGTGGAGGAGGGCGAGGAGGAGAATGAGGACGAGTACGGCCTCATCATTCTCAAGAGCGAGACGGTGGACGGCGAGGAGATGCTCGCCAACGTCGTCGACGAGGACGAGATCAACGAGGTCTACGACCTCTTCATGGAGCAGATGATGGAGGACGAGGAGGAGTAACCTCGCTTCCGACGGATTTTTCCCGCCGCTCCGCTTACAATGGCAATTACCCTGCGTGGTTCGTGATAGGCTCTTTATAAACCCACATTTCGTCATACGGGACGCCGGTACGCTCCGGTGGTTTGCAGGCCTCCCGGCTGCATTTTGCGGCCGGACGTTGGAAGCAGTAAAACCGGACAGAGGCGACCCACCTGCAATTCATGTGCAGGTTTGGCGGGGTCTACACGGCCAACGCGGGGTAACTTTTTTGCTCCTTCATCGCTTTGCACAAAAATCAAAAGGCGATTTCTCTGTTTTATCAAGGCTCTTTTCACGGATTTTGACGAAATTTCCATTGAAATTGTTCCCGCCTTCGTGTAAAATAAATCTACAATCTATGACTGATAGCTGTAACGAAGTGCTGCGCGCACGGGCTGAAACTATCACTCCGGCAGAAACGCTGACGTTTCGGGCGAGTGACTCGCTTGGAGCGTCTTTTCTTTTTGCCTGAAGGGTTCGTCAGTTGAAACCATTTAACAGGAGGAAACCACTTATGAAGCTCATCACCAACGGACGTCTCATCACCCGCGACGCAGAGGGCCGCGGCTACTACGAGCACGGCGCGGTCGCCTACGAGGGCGCGAAGATCGCCGAGGTCGGCGAGGAGGCCGCCCTGCGCGCGAAGTACCCCGACGCTGAGATCGTCGATGCCAAGGGCGGCGTCATCATGCCCGCCTTCATCAACGCGCACACCCACATCTATT
>ENA-UOJS01002868-UOJS01002868.1-human-gut-metagenome-genome-assembly--contig:-C74-NODE-2868-length-10892-cov-4.870998_pt1 | contig 10892 bp, 8 predicted proteins | sample MGYA00242355_ERZ723902 | MGnify/ENA metagenome assembly ERZ723902 | reverse complement strand
GTCTGCCGATTCGCGTGGGCGGAATTTCCGTCCACGCGAATACGGCTATATAAACGGAAATGGGAGGGATGCCTCTGTGAGAAGAAAAGTGCGGAATTGGGCGGCGTTTCTGCTGGCGCTGGCGCTGGTATTGGGCATGATACCCGCAGCTTACGCGGCGGGATACAGCATCACCGTCAACGCCCCAACGGGGAACGATTTACCCTATTGGGTATTTGAGAAAGCGGGCGTAGACAGCGCGGATGTGCTGAACCTGACGGCCAACGAGGGACATACCCTGCCCGCAAGTAAGGTCGCCCGCGTGTCGCTGGCTGTGGGCAAAAACAAAGAGGATGAAGCTGCCTGCGGTATCTCCATCAATGGGATGTACTATGTGCAGTCGGTCACGCTGGAGCATCCCGACTTCTTCACCGGTACGGTGGAGATCCAGATCGGCAGGGATGCCCAATGGAGCGAGGAGACGTGGGGCAATATCACGCCGGTGGAGGGCTCCAACATCCTCGGCCGCGTGCAGTTCAAGGACGGCACCTTCACCGGTGACGTGACCATCAGCGTCACGCCCATGACGCAGCAGCAGGCAGACGCGGCGGCAAAGACCAACCAGCGTCAGGTGGTGCCCAAGGGGAAATACAGCGTGTCGGACATCACCGAGGCCATCGACGGCATATTGGCGTGGAAGCGGGCGCAGCAGGGCGTGGCGGAGGGTCAGCCGCTGCTGAGCGGCGAGCTGCTGACCTATGCCGGCAGCACCGCCGCCGACTGGCTGCCCATCGGGCTGTCCCGCTACGGCGCGGAGGACGACTACGACAGCTATCTGGCGGCGCTGAGAACGTATGTGGAGCAGAAATACCGCGAGCCGGACAAGCTGGACAGAACGAAGGCGACGGAATGGCACCGCATCGCGCTGGCGGTGCTGGCGTGCGGCGGCGACCCCACCCACTTCGGCAGGGATGAAAACGGCGCGGATATCAACCTGATCGCCGACGGCGTGTACGACCGGGGCAAAACGGCGGATCTGGGACGGCAGGGGCTGAACGGCTGGCTCTGGGGATTGATCACGCTGGACAGCATGAAGTATACCATCCCCGCAGGCGCCAGCTATACCCGCACGGAGCTGGTAAAGACCATCCTGTCCTATCAGCTCAGCGACGACGGCTTTAACCTGCGGGTGGCGCAGGGCAGCACCGCCGATCCGGACATCACGGCCATGGCCATACAGTCCATGGGGCCGTACTACCGCACCTCCACCCTGAATGTGAAGGACCCTGTGGACAGAGCGCTGGAGCGCCTGTCGCAGCTCCAGCTGGACACGGCGGATTTCCGCAGCTGGGGCACGCGGAACTCCGAGTCCACCTCGCAGGTCATCATCTCCCTGTGCAGCGTGGGCATCGACCCGCAGAACGACCCCCGCTTTGTGAAGAACGGACTGAACCTGCTGGACGCGCTGTTCTACTACCAACAGGAGGACGGCGGCTTCGCCCACTCCTACGAGCTGGATGAGGGTAATCCCTCCGCCGTACCCGGGGAGAGCGACAGCATGGCCACGGATCAGGCGCTACTGGCGCTGGTGTCCGTGTGGCGGCAGGCGCAGGGCATGAGCCCGCTGTACGACTTCCGCCCCGGCGGCGTATCCTCCAAGATACTGACGCCGGAGGAGAGCGAGGTGTCCTTCGCCGGCAGCTATGAGTTTACGCAGGAGCTGCAAAGCCGCGTGGACGCGCTGCCCGACGCGCTGTCCACGGAGGACGCGGAGGAGGTGGCCTTCCTGCTGGAGCGGCTGAAGATGAGCCGTGAATTTGACGGCTATGACAGGTACATGGAGAAGCTGACGGCGGCGCAGGAGAAGATCGACGCGCTGTACGCGGAGATCGAGAGCCTGAACGCGGATATCGCCGCGGAGATATTGCCTATGACCGACGCCGGCTTGAAGGAAAAGCCCATCGTGGACGGTATCGTGAAGCGGTACCGCGCGCTGTCTGAACACGACAGGGAGCTGGTGGAGAGCTGGGATGCGGTGCTGGCGGTAAAGGCGCAGACGGACGCGGCGCAGCGGACGCTGCTGCTGTGCATCGGCGGCGCGGCAGTGGTGATGATCGGCGGCAGCATCCTCGTCCGCCGCAGGAGGGAGAGCAAATGAAACGACAACTGACGCGGCTGCTGACCGCGTTGCTGGCTGTGATCCTGCTGCTGCCGGTGACGGCGCAGGCCGCGCCTGCATGGGACGGCTGGACAGCGGAGCTGGAGGCGGCGTACCAAACGGTGTCCGGACTGGTGGCGGACTCCGTCAGCGAGAGCAGGGACTACCTATCCGCCGCACGGCAGGAAACCAACGCCAAGGCGGTGTACGCGCTGTGGGCCTCCGGCGCCGACGTGCCGGAGGGCTTCTACAACGAGTATTTGCAGGCGCTGGCAGACTGGCTGGCGCTGGCGGAGCAGCGGGGCAGGTACGCCTATATCCCCGGCGCGCTCCGCACGGTGGCGGCCATGGGGCTGGACGTGACGGATCTCGCCGGTCACGACCTGCTGGAGCCGCTGCGGCGGCCGGAGATGGTGGAGGCGGACGAGGACAGGCTGGATATGCTGCTGGATCTGGACGCGGCAGGCGATGCGGGCAGAACGGAGGCGTTCGACGCGCTGCGGGAAACGCTGATCGCCGAGGCGCTGGCACGGCAGCAGGACAGCGGCGAGTTTCGCTATACCTCCCCATGGCCTGCCGAGCTGAAGCAAAAGGGCGTGGCTGCCGAGCCGGACCGGTTCGACTACATCCTGCTGACGGCAAAGTCCGCGCAGGCGCTGGCGCCTTACCAGAGCCGTCCGGAGGTCAGGGCCGCCATAGAAAAGGCGGTAAGCTATCTCTCGATGCAGCAGCTGGACAGCGGTGGCTTTCTCAGGTACGGCGAGGAGGACGTGGAGGAGGATGCCGCCGTGTTGGAAATGCTGGCGGCGCTGGATATCTCCCCTGACGACGGGCGATTTGTAAAGAACGGCCACACCGTGCTGGACGGCATGATGGACTGGTATCAGGAGAGCTATTTTGACGGTGCCCCCGCGCCGGGACAGGGGTTCTACCGACATGATATTCTTTGGGGGTACCGCGGATCAGGGGATGCTTGGTACGCCTCCAGCTCATCGTTGATGTCCGATCCGGATGCCCCGGATGACCGCGGCAAGGCTGTGGAACGGCGAACCTACATAAACGAAGCGGGACTTATAGGGCTTTGTAGTGTCAGACCGGCAGTGGCTGTGGCGGGAACACCGTCCGCAAGCACGCCGGAAAAGGGAAACCGTCAAGACAATGCCATAGATTACAGTGAACTTTTACAGGCGCAGTCTGCGGATTATGCACAGAAGCTGGCAGAGGGGTATTACGGGGATGGAAACAGCACGATCGTTTCCGAGGGTGCTCTAAGCCATTTGGCCAAGGAGATCTTATCCATGTCCGAAGCCGGCGGCGGTAAGCTGCCGGAGGAGCAACGTGCACAGCTGGAAAGCCTTGTTGAGATGCTGTCGGGAGCCAGCGGCGAATATCTGATGGGACGCAAGGCGAACACCTACTCGCCGGTTCTGGTGCAGGCCATGAAAGCGCTGGATATGGATCCTGCAGACGTAAACGGCATGGACTTTTTGGCACCGTTGACAAATCTCTCTGCCATGGACACTGCGGAATACAGAGAGGCGCTGATGGATTTTGACTCGGTAGATGCGTCTATGTGGCGTAAGCGCGGCGTGGACGCGGATACGGTCGTGGACAAGTACGCCGCCGGTATACTGCAATATCAGACGGCAGACGGGCAATTTGACCCTTACGCAAGCTATAGCGGGATAGTTACCCCGATACTCCGGGATTATGTGCAGTACACTGCCGAGAATGTCACCGCCCTTGCTCCCCACGCGGACAAGGAGTACATTTCCAAGGCGATAGACCGTGCCATTGAATACCTGTCCTCCGTACAGCTTTCGGATGGCAGCTTTCCGGGTATGACCGGTACTTCAAACGGCGAGGCAACGCTCGCCGTGCTGGAAATGATGGAAGCGCTGGGAATATCTCTGGACGACCCTCGCTTCGTGAAAAACGGAAATACCGCGGCGGACGCCATGAAGACCTTTTATGTAGACGGAGTGGGCTTTCTTTCCAGCTTCGAGGTGGAAGCGCCGCTGGATGATTTGGGCAGCCTGCCGGTCTACGCCGATCCGGTCATGGATGCTTCTGCTGCCGTTTCCGCCCTGACCTACCTCCAAGCCGCCGAGGACGGCACATTCGGCCCCGACGGCAAGGGCAGCAGCGTGTTCGAGGTGGTGGGCGCCGCCCTGACGGAAACGCCGCTGGGCGCGATCTTGCTGGCGGTTATCGTAGTGGCCATACTGGCGTTTGCCATGGTGCGCCGCTACCGCCGCATCAAGAGGGAGCAGTGACATGGGTACGAAGCACAGATGCGCAGCGGCATTGCTGCTGGCGGTATTCCTGCTCTTCTGTACCGCCTGCGGCGCTGCTCCTGTGCAGCCGGAGGATACAGAAAACAAGGATCAGTACATGACCGACCCTGTGCCGGAGGGCAAACCTACGCCGGTAGAGCCGCAGGATACGACGGTGGATACCACTACGACCCACACCTGTACTTTCTCCATCTCTTGCGAGACCATTCTGGACAACATGGACAAGTGCGTGGAGAACAAGAAGTTCCTCGTGCCGGAGGACGGCATTGTTTTTCCCGCCACGGAGGTGGAGTTCAGCGAGGGCGAGAGCGTATTCGATGTTCTCCAGCGGGTATGTCGGGACAACGCCATCCACATGGAATCCAACTGGACTCCGGTATATAACAGCGCCTATGTAGAGGGGATCAATAACCTCTATGAGTTCGACGTGGGCAGTTTGTCCGGCTGGATGTACAACGTCAACGGCTGGTATCCCAACTACGGCTGCTCCCGCTACCAGGTGAAGGACGGCGACGTCGTGGAGTGGCGCTATACCTGTGACCTTGGCTATGATCTCGGCAGTGGTATGGGAGGATAATGGAGGCGCCAGAATATAGAGAACGCTGATATAGGAAGCGGAGTTCCCGGAACACATTGGCCTCTGGAGATATTCGAGAGGCCACCTAACCATGCGACCAGACAACACAACAAAACGGAGAAAAAGCCAAGGATGGCCCTTTGCGGCCATCCTTGGCTTTTTCTCCGCTTTTCATTATGCGGATGCCAATTTCATTGCCGTGCCCCACCGTTTCTGCCGTTTGCGAGTTCTTCACAAATGACGAAACGGAGGGAATAAAATGCATTTTGACCGAATGGCATACGGGGAGCGAATCAAACGGTTACGCACCGGCAGAGAGCTCACTCAAGAACAGCTTGCTGAAAAGATAAATGTTAGTAGAACCTACATAGTTAAAATTGAGAACGGCTTACAGATAGGCCCGATTGAAATTGCCATTGAGCTGGCAATGTTCTTCGATGTCTCCATGGATTTTCTCTTGCTTGGAAAAGAAAACTATCGCGTGGACAGAAAGCAGTGTTTGAGAATGGCAATCGATATCCTCTCTGAATTGCAAGCGAAACTGTAAAATGTTCCATTTTGGGTATGCAATGTTCCAAACTGTTTCTGTTCCGTGGCTTTCCTTCAAGGTACAATTTACTCAAGCCAAACAAAGGGCCTATTGTACCTTGAAAAACGCCATTCGGCCATATTCGGCAACTGGATCACATCAGCAGATGAGCCTCCGTAAGAAAGAGGACGGCGATGCGGAGAACGCGCCATGACCACCTGCACGGGAATTCCCCGTGTCAATGCAGGCCCCAGATCGGAAGGTGCCCAGCGATACCCGTTCATCCAAAAGCAGCCGCGGCAGGCTGCCTCGCCATGATCTCATCTGCCTACAATGGTACTTCTGCATAGCGACAGATACAAGCAATCGGTGCAGCTCGGAGAGATCCTCGGAGGGGTGCAATTCCCATGTGCGGCGCCAGCCGCAGACCAGTTGACCGCCCAACAGTCCGGGAAGTAGTGTCGAATAGGACTGGACAAACGACAGAAACGGCGTGGGCCGTTCCGGGAAACCGGGGCGGCCCCGCCATGACCTTTGCCTGATGGCAGAAATGCGGGTGCTGCACTTTCCCTCCCCCTCACATACCTACTACCTATACCCCATTACCTCTTACCGCAGCACCCGCGTTTGTGCCATCAGAAAACGGATATAAGGAGAAAACTATGCAGGATAAGAACGTTGATTTTTGCGGCATTTTGAATCTTTTGGCCGCGCTGAAACGAGCCGGTTTTCCCAAGGCAGAGCTGGAGCAGGTCGCTGCGCGCATCGCGGCGCAGACCGGCGCAACGATCCTTATTTCTTTCTGAATTTCTTTGCAAAAAGCAGTAGCTTTAACGAGATGACTGTGGTATGTTGTGTTGCTACAAGGAGGAGGTGAACAGCCACGGAGGAGAAAAAGATCAATGGGAATCTTGCCCTAAACGGCAAGGAGCGACGGGTCATTAGGATCGAGGCCAACCATGAGCGGGATGCCCAAAAGCTGCGAGTGGCCGCCTACTGCCGTGTCAGCTCCTCCTCGGAGGATCAGCTAAATTCCTTCGCGGCTCAGAACATCCACTATACGCAGTACATCACCGAGCATGATGATTGGCGGCTGGTGGACATCTATGCCGACGAGGGCATCACCGGCACCTCGGTGGAGAAACGGGAGGATTTCAAGCGGATGCTGGCTGACAGCGAACGCGGACTCATTGACCGCATCCTGGTCAAGTCCATCTCCCGCTTCGCCCGCAACACGGTGGACTGCCTGAACTACGTCCGAATGCTGAAGGCGCAGGGCATCGCGGTCTACTTTGAAAAAGAAAACATCAACTCCATGGACGAGTCCACAGAGCTGATGCTGACCATGATGGGGGCCTTCGCCCAGGCGGAGAGCGAGTCCATCTCCGGCAATATCCAGGCGGGCAAGCGCTACGCCATGCAGCGCGGTGAGGCTACCATTAACTACCACAATCTGTACGCCTATGAGAAAGGACCGGATGGTAAGCCACGGGCCATTCCAGAACAGGCAGAGATCGTCCGGGAGATCTACCAGAAGTACCTCCGCGGCGACAGCCTTAATATGATCCGCAAAGACTTAGAGGAACGTCACATTCCAAACGCCCGTGGCGGTGTAACATGGACACATACAGCGGTACGAGGTATCCTATCCAACGAGAAATACGCCGGTGACGTCCTGATGCAGAAAACCTTCCGACAGGACTGCATTAGCCGTAAGACCATCCGCAATACAGGGCAACGTGCCATGTATCTTGTGCAAAATAACCATGAAGCGATCATAGACCGCAAGACATACGACGCAGTGCAGACAGAGTTGACGCGGCGCAACGCACTGAAGGGCAATACACAGAAAAGCACTCCCAGCGGCAGAAGCTGCTACACGCCGAAATATGCCCTGTCAGATCGGGTCATCTGCGGTGAATGCGGCACACTGTACCGCCGCTGCACCTGGGTCAACAGAGGAAAGAAGCACATCGTCTGGCGCTGCATCAGTCGCTTCGACTACGGCAAAAAGTATTGCCATGATTCGCCCGCCGTGGATGAGCAGCAGCTCCAGCAGGCCATCCTGCGGGTTATCAACGGCGCAATGTCTGAGAAACCCGCACTGGTGCGGCAGGTCACGGAAAATCTACAGGTGGTGATACGTCCCAGCCGAAGTGAAGAACTTACCGTCGCGGAGATCGACAGAGAATTAGAAGCTCTGGCACGGGAGTTCGATACCGCCTTCGTAGCTGCGGCCTCCGGCAATAGTGAAGACTATAGTGAACGGTTCAAGACGATCCTTGCCCAGCAAGCGGAGCTGAAGACCAAACGTGCCGAACTGGAGCAGCGGCAGGCAGAAGACGCAGAATTGACCAGCCACATGGAGTTGGCCGCAGATACTTTGGAGCAGGCCGGTACAGTCATTACGAAGTGGGACGAATACCAAATTCGTGCGTTGGTCGAGTCGGTCAGGATACTTTCTAAGGATGAGGTGCTTGTCCGGCTGAAAAGCGGGATCGAGAAAATTGAAAAGTTGCAGAAGTAGAGTGCGGATTTGGCACGCTGAGGTCATTTGTTAAAAGTGATGTGCAAAGTAGTTGAATACGCCTTGAATAAATTTGGCTTTTCAAACATTTTAGTCGAAAAACCGAGTCCTTTTTGCGCATCACACGCTGGAAACTGATTGCGACGCGACGCCGGAGCAACATGAAAAGTTTCGGCGCTTCGGGGGGGCAGATGACGTCAAAAGGGATGCTGAAGGGGTTGCGTGAAATAGGACAAGCCTTTGATTACTTACGCTGAAAATAAGCACACCCTTTATGTAAATAGCCCCCGCTCTTCGATAAAAAAGCTCGAAAAGCGGGGGCTGCTCTGAGGTATATTGTCTTTGAACACTTTTGCTATAATGCGAGTAAGGCAAAATTGGAGTGCGGTTACTCGTTATCGGATAGGATGTTCTCCAGCCAGGTCATATCAGTTCTGAATTGATTGAACTCATGGTCACTCCATTTTTTTGCGTCCTCATCTATGGGGTGAGCCGGTATCTGACGGTATCGGTTGAAGCGAGCCTTCAGCGTTTCAATTACCGTGTCCTTATCCTGGCCGAATAAAGCCGAAAATATAGTATCGTAATTTTGCTCGATTACAAGAACCAGCACCAAGAAGTAACAGCCGTGATTCACCGTGGGGTCAAACAGATCCTTATATTCCAAACCTGTGGCAATCCTCTTCTGTTTCTCGGTCACGGATGGGTGGGCGGCCATGGCGTCTAAAAAGACCTGCTTGGGGTTGATTACCTTTTTGTGTGCGTTCAAAGTACGTCGCACCAGTGCACGTAGGCGCAGTTCACAGTCGTTCATCCGAGCGTTGATCTCCAAAGCTTGCTCTTTAAAGCTCAGGCCCGTCCGCTCGAATATATACTTGCCCTGCAGGAACCGTTTTATTGTATCATAGCGGATGGCGAAACGTTCTCCGTTTTTCTCAATGAGTCCATAACCGATGAGATGAACAATCTGGGCATTGTCTAAAACACGGGAAAGCTGTCCATCACCATCTATAGCCAGAATCTTTAAGGTATCGTACTCCCGGGGATACGAAGTCTGGAGAATCTCTAGAATCATTAAATAAAAGCTCTCCGCATCGTTGCTCTTCTCAAATTCGCACCTAGCTGCTTCATATACCGCCTTGGACACTTCAAAAGGCCTTGAGAGCTTTTTTTCGCGGACATATTTATAAATCTGACCGCAAAGCAGCCGGATCAGGTAGGGGTGGCCACCGCAATCTTCCACCAGCTTGCTAGGGATAGAGTCGTTAAATTTGATCCCCATGTATCCACCCAAGGTGTCAATCATAGTTTTAGTGCTGGGAATATCAAATGGCTTAAGATAACTACCTTGGTTAGACGCTGAAAGTTGCTGGAACATGGGGTTTGCGATTCTATCCTTACCAATGACAGGCATTTCGTTAATCATGGGATTGGTACCCGCCACGACAATGGAAAGATTTGACCCAGGCCGGGTGCAGTACCCCCGCAAAATATTCCAAAAGTGGATAAAACTGTTGCCATCGTACCAAGGACTCGTCGTTTCCCCCACGCCAAAGGTGATGGCTTCAATTTCGTCAAACATTAGCACAACAGGGGTTGAACAGCCTTGGAGCATGGTATCCATATCTTCTCCGAAGACATTGGCCCCATCTGCCTCGTATTCTGCATCAGAGGCCAAAATGGCGGGATCGAGTCCAAGGACGCGCCTGATATCCTCTGTTACCCGATACAAGGCACTCTTCCAGCCCAGTGTCTCCATTTCTTCTTGACAAGGGATAAATACTACCGAACAGCCTGCGTTCTCTAGTTGTCGTTGAATAGCGTACAGCATGGAGGTTTTTCCACTTCGCCGCAGGCCAAAAATACCACACAGGTTGGACGAACTCTTGCATTTTGTAGCTACGTCTAAAGCGTAGTCCCGGCGTCCGAAGAAAAAGACATCATTAACAATAGGCTAGGCTGCGAAGTGGTGAATAAGTCGGCATCAAACAAATACTTGCGAAACCGGCCGAGAATGTGGGCGGTAGACATATCACCGGATACAAACTCCCTGTACGAAAAGGGGATGACTACTGAACTGAGGTTGCTGTCCCGAAGCAGTTCTCCGAGCTTTTCCTCAACATTGCTGTCCCGACTAACCACGATTTGACAACTTCGATCCAACCGCAAGGCAGAAGGGATGTCCTTTGCCACATGGGCGGCCACATCCAGACAACGGGGTTCCAGAGACTCATAGTCAGAAAAGATTACGGGAATTTCACGCTGGAGGTTGAAGTTCACTACATAGTCTTCCGTCGGTTTGGCTAGTACATAACGATAATGGCAGCTACCTACAGTTAGCTCCCTACCGCCATTGGTAATATATAGGGCCTTAGCCAAAATCCGAATAATTGTCTGCTCATCATGATTGAATTTTTCTAGCGACACATCGCGGTGTATTCCTGGATTGGCATATTGAACCACCGTAGGAGAGGATGTGGTTCGTTTGCGAACATTTGTGGCACACAACTTGTCCGGCTCGCGCTGGTCGAGTTCTGGCGTGAACTCAACAGGGTCTCCTTCCTGAAGCCGAACTATAGAACAGTTGATAAGATTATTCCTATGAAAGAAATAATCTCGACCGTCTTCTCCCAAAATAAAGCCATAGGTCTGATTACCATAGTCGTTTGTGCATATATTAGTAATATTGCCATTCATGTGACGCACATCCTCTCTCATCTTGATCTCTCCGGGACAGGTTTGCTCAGGCACACTATATCTGTAGTATACAGCAAGAGTTACTATGTAAAGGGTGGTTTCTCCCACCTAATACATATGACTGCGGC
>ENA-UOJS01002867-UOJS01002867.1-human-gut-metagenome-genome-assembly--contig:-C74-NODE-2867-length-10893-cov-6.017254_pt1 | contig 10893 bp, 5 predicted proteins | sample MGYA00242355_ERZ723902 | MGnify/ENA metagenome assembly ERZ723902 | reverse complement strand
GATTTTAATGAGATTGACTCAACAATAGGTATAGGAGGCGATGGTCTAGAGATACCTTCGATGTCAACAGAGATTATCCCGTTGAAGGATGTTTTGGAACTGGAAGAGAATGGTAGTGTTATTGAAGACGAACTGACCGGCGACTACGTATTCCGTCAGGATGGTGCCGATGTAGCCCCGGTTCATCCTTTTATTAATAAGATTACTGTTGCCGAGCAGACGTCGACTTCTAATGATGTTGAACTTGTGTTCTCTACGCCTTCTGGTTCGCGCCGTCGCAGCCGTGCAACCCGTGCCGGAGGCGAAAGTCTTGTGGCTGAGGGATGGCTTCAGGCATTTACTTATGAAGGCAAGCAGCCAGAAGAGGTGGTGGATTTGTCTGACGCTGAGGTAAGTTCTTCGGTAAATCTTCAGATAAACTTCAGCGACGTAAGGTCTGTTGTAAGCCAGTTTGACCAGATTGTCATTGCTCTTCCGGCGTTTATGACATTGTCTGACGTTAATTGCGGCGGTCATGCATATACGATGTCTGGATCAGAGCTGACGTTTAAGAATGTTTCAACTTCGTCGAACCTTACTATAACAGCAAACGTAACTTCTCTCGACTTTAAGGAAAAAGACACCACATACGGCTCGCTTAAACTTTCTGGCGGCAAGATTATGATGGACGGAAAAGTCTATATCAAGGCCGTGGCCACAAGCATCAATGCAGGTGCAGGCAGCACTACAGGCAAGAAGATAAGCAGCACAATGACCATGAGCAGCTTTGTTGTTAATGCAGCTACGGGTAAGTTTAACCCTGAGATTGCGCTTAACGACCTCGGCAGCGTAACCGTTAGCGGCATTCCAGACTTCCTGCTTGGCGGCAATGTGGTTGTCGACCTGTATAATCCGCAGATAAAGCTCACCATGACAAGCGACATGAGCGTGCCCGGCAAGCTTGACGGCGTGATTAAGTCGTTTAAGGACGGTCAGCTCCTTGCTACGGTGAACGTAAATGATATTCCGATTGATGCCAACAGAACCTCAACCGTATGCATATGCCGCAGGGCTGAAGGCGTTACCGGCTTCGACCATGTCATCGTAAACGAGAGTCTGTCTAAACTTATCGAGACTATACCTGACAACATCACTTTCTCTGCCAATGCAACAGCAGACAGCAAGAACGACTATCGCTTTGAACTCGGACGCAACTACACGGTGCAGCCGGTTTACAAGGTAGACGCTCCTATCGCCTTTGGCGAGAATGCCAATATAGAATATCGCGACACGCTTGACGGATGGAATGACGACATTGAGGACTTTGAACTTGCTGAAGGTTCGTATATCAATCTTGATGCAAGTATAAAGAGCTGCGTGCCTGCTTATATGTCTATCACAGCTGTGCCTGTTGACGCCGACGGCAATGCCATCAGCTCAGACGAGCTTTCTGTTGAAGTAGAGGGTACAGTAGAGGCATCTAAAGACGGAGTGACTGAAACAGTTTCGCCTGTTAATATAAAGATTAGCCAGAGCAAGAGAGGCGCAATGAAGAAGCTCGACGGCATCGTGTTTGTCGTGTCGGGCAAGGCCAACGGTGCCAGCGGAGCCGTTACGGGCATTACGCTCAACGCACAGAAGCACTCGCTCAAGGTTGACGAGATTAAAATCAAACTTGTGGGAAAACTGATAGGCAACTTTAATTAATAAAAAAACAACAGGCAAAAATGAAATCAATATATAATAAGGCTATCGTTGCAGCCTCAATGCTTATGGCATGCAGCGGCGCCATGGCTCAGGAACTTAACTCGGCCTACTATACAGAAGACTATAATTTCCGTCATGAAATGAACCCTGCTTACGGCAACGAGCAGAACTATGTGTCTATTCCTGCACTCGGAAACATCAACGTCGGACTGCACGGAAACTTCGGCTATCAGGATGTTGTGCTGCATAATCCGATGTATGGCATTGAGGGCGGAAAGAAGATGACAACATTCATGAACCCCTATATCTCTGCTTCAGAGGCTCTCGACGGTTTCAGCACAGGCAACAACCGCATTGTCGGCGATGTAGGCGTAACGCTGCTTTCTGCCGGATTCAAGGCTTTCGGCGGATATAACACCATCACGCTGTCGTCTAAGACATCGTTTGGCGTGTCGCTGCCTTACGAACTGTTTGAGTTTGCAAAGAACACAGGAAACAAGACTTATAACATCGGTGACATCAACGTAGGCGCCAAGTCGTATGTCGAGCTCGGCCTTGGCCACTCTCGTCAGATTAACGACAAGCTGCGTGTGGGCGCCAAGCTGAAGTTCCTGTTGGGCGTAGCCAGTGCCGACTTCCTGTTCAAGGATGTTAAGGCCGACCTGGCTTCAAACGACAAGTGGATAATATCAGGAACGGCTACTGCCGATGTATCGATGAAAGGATTCACTTATGAGTCGGAGACAGCAGAGTATAACGACCCCTCGAAGGGTGAATATGAGAAGATAAACAGCGCTAATGTTGACGGCGCAGGCATCGGAGGCTTCGGTATGGCCATCGATCTCGGAGGTGTCTACAAGATAAACGACGACTGGACAGTCAATGCTGCTGTGCTCGATCTCGGTTTTATCAACTGGAGCAACGACATGCAGGCCGTTAACAGAGCCGACAAGTTTGAGTTCAGCGGTTTCCGCGATTTGTCTGTTTCGAGCGACCACGGGTCAACCATCGACGACCAGCTCGACAGCTATGGCGACCAGATTACAGACTTTGTAAACCTCAGAGACAACGGCGACCAGGGCGGACGTACAACCGGAATAGGTGCAACCGTAAACGTCGGTGCTGAATATAACTTGCCTGTTTACCGCAAAATAACATTCGGAGCACTGAGCAGCACGCGCATCAACGGTGCCTACACATGGACAGAAGGACGCATCAGCGCCAACTGGACTCCGCTGAGCTGGCTCGACGGCGGCGTAAACTTTGCTGTCAACAGCTTCACTACAAGCATGGGCTGGGTGCTCAACATTCATCCCAAAGGCTATAACTTCTTTATCGGAATGGACCATGTCCTCGGCAAGACCAGCAAGGAGGGCATTCCGCTCAGCTCTAATGCAAGCCTTGCGCTTGGCATGAGCATTGCGTGGTAAACTTTTTTTTACTTACAATAAAATAATAGAGGCTGCTTCGGATTCGTTCCGGGCAGCCTCTTGTTTTTTGCATCTTCATCATCTTTTGCCATTCTTTGGCTCATTGTGCTTAGGCGTATGGCGCAGTTTTCTTGCCTTAATCCTATATCTGTTATTGGCATTCTGCTGTATTGTCGTTGCCTATTTTCCGGCATATCAGGCTATATTCTGAAACAACAGCCGGTAGGAAGAAAATAGAAAAACTGTAGCCGGCTGAATGTATCTGCATGCTTATGGAATTAAGCTGTATGCGGACTAATCTTCGTATTGGCTTACAATATAGCTGCGTGTGGCTCCGTTGCAGCCATGCATGCCATGAATGCACAAAAAAGGCAGACCGGACATCACGTCCAATCTGCCTTGAAAATGAAAAATATATTAGAAAAAATTATTATTTACATGAAGGAGTCCACGGCTTCAGCTGCTTGAAGAAGTCGTTGCCCTTGTCGTCAACGAGGATGAATGCAGGGAAGTCTTCAACCTGAATCTTCCATATGGCCTCCATGCCGAGTTCTGGATACTCAACACACTCGATGCTCTTGATGCTGTTCATAGACAGAACTGCAGCAGGGCCGCCGATGCTTCCCAGATAGAAACCGCCGTGCTTCTTGCAGGCGTCGGTAACAACCTGTGTGCGGTTGCCCTTTGCTATCATCACCATTGAGCCTCCGTGATCTTGGAACTCGTCTACATACGGGTCCATACGGTTGGCTGTTGTCGGGCCCATTGAGCCGCAAGGCATTCCTTCCGGAGTCTTTGCCGGACCGGCATAGAGTACGGGGTGATCCTTGAAATACTGCGGCAGATCCTCGCCTGCGTCAAGACGTGCCTTCAGTTTGGCATGTGCTATGTCGCGTGCAACGATGATTGTTCCGTTGAGGCTGAGGCGTGTAGATACAGGATACTGTGACAGAATCTTGCAAACCTCGCTCATAGGCTGGTTGAGGTCTATCTTAACGGCGTTGCCTTCGCCTGCCTTGCGCAGCTCTTCAGGTATCAGCTCGCCTGGGTTATCGTCAAGTTTCTCAATCCATATACCGTCTTTGTTGATCTTAGCCTTGATGTTACGGTCGGCAGAGCAGCTTACGCCCAGACCGATGGGGCATGATGCGCCGTGGCGCGGCAGACGGATAACGCGGATATCGTGAGCAAAGTATTTGCCGCCGAACTGAGCTCCGAGTCCAATCTTGTGAGCCTCCTCGAGCAGTTCTTTCTCCAGTTCTACGTCGCGGAATGCGCGTCCTGTCTCGTCGCCTGTTGTAGGCAGATTGTCATAATAGTGAGTAGAAGCCAGCTTAACTGTCAGCAGGTTCTTCTCAGCCGATGTACCGCCGATAACGAAAGCTATGTGATAAGGAGGACAAGCTGCTGTGCCGAGAGTCTTCATCTTCTCAACCAGGAACGGAACCAGAGTGCCCGGGTTCTGTATTCTTGCCTTTGTCTCCTGATAGAAATATGTCTTGTTGGCAGAGCCTCCGCCCTTAACCACGCACAGGAACTTATACTCGCAGCCCTCTGTGGCTTCGATGTCTATCTGTGCAGGCAGGTTGCAGCGTGTGTTAACCTCCTCATACATGCTCAGCGGAGCATTCTGAGAGTAGCGCAGGTTCTCTTCTGTATATGTCTTGTATACGCCTTTCGACAGAGCCTCCTCGTCGCAGAAGCCAGTCCATACCTGCTGTCCCTTCTCGCCGTGGATGATGGCAGTACCTGTGTCCTGGCAGAAAGGCAGCTTGCCCTTGCATGCCACTTCGGCGTTGCGCAGGAAAGTCAGAGCCACATACTTGTCGTTGTCGCTTGCTTCGGGGTCGTTAAGTATCTTGGCCACCTGCTCGTTGTGAGAGCGGCGCAGCAGGAAGTTAACGTCGCGGAAGGCAGCGTTTGTGAGCATGGTCAGTGCTTCGGGGCTTACCTTCAGTATAGGCTTGCCTTCAAACTCGCCTAATGACACTCCCTCTTTCGTGAGGAGATAGTACTCTGTGTCGTCCTTGCCCATCTGGAACATCGGGGCGTACTTGAATTCTGGTGTTGTTGCCATAATGTTTTTATTTTATATAACAGTTGTTCGTAAGTCGCTTTTGTGGCCGTCTTGCGGTCTTTCCGGCTAAGGCTGCCGTATGTGTTTTCATGCCGTGTCAGCAGCGACGGTGTCGCGGCATGGTGTTTGACTGCAAAGTTATATAATTTTTTTGAAACCCCATTCTTTATTTCTGCTTTATTAAGTCCAAAACGTTCATTACGGCGCAATGTTCACATTATTAAATCTTTTTACCCTTTTTTCAGTTTTATCCCTTTCCGGCGTGCCGTATCATCGCATTTCTAAAGGAATCTCTTGCGCAGGAGTCAGCCTGAGTATGTTCGTATGAGCGCACTTGCCGAATGTAGCGTTATGCCATATTTAGGCTATATGAAAATCTTTAAAATAAGACAGTTAAATTACAAGGACGAAAAAATGAAAGCAAAATATGTCCTTATGCTTAATGTCTGCGTAAAAGAGATGTATTGTCGACGTTGATTGCAAGCAAAATATATTACGCAAGTTTCAAACTGTTAACCTATCGTTTTTGAGTCGTAACTCGGCCACTTTTGCATCAAAAGTGGCCGAGTTTTTAGTCGTAAATAAGTGAGTTTTTAAAGGCGGTACGTTGTCGATTTACAAAAATGTGATAATCATTTCTTGTTTCGTGTTGATTTTCCAATGTTTTCCGTAATCTGGAATAAAATTATTATCGCCTTATATAGAAAACTTTGGGGAGATTACCAAATTTTGAGGTAACGATTTTGCAACCGTGTCATTTGCTGTGTCCTGACTTGAATTGTTTACAATGAATTCCTTGTAAGGACAAATATACAATTATTTTAGAAATCCTAACACTCTTCGATTCATTATTTGGAATAGAAAAGCTATATTCTGTTCTTATTTGTTTGGCGGATTAGCTATTCTCTATAATTTCTGCATTTGGACATTTAACCTTGGCTAACTTTTTAATTTCATCTTTCATATAAAGTGGCATATTTTTCCCTAATATAATCTTTACAATACAGTTCTTGGATAATTCTATGTTTCGCTCTTCAGTCGTTGCTTTATGGTTCCACATTTTATGCAATCTATATTCTTTTTCAAAACTCCATTTCTCCTCTTTATAAAAAATTTTTTTGATGTGTTTTTGTTTGAAATCATCTTTTACAAAATCTATAATAGGGAGTTTCTCAACATATTGAACCTCTCCACCGCCTCCAATACACTCGAAGAGAAGTCTTGTATCAAAACCTATACAAATGCCTTGATAATCATCGGCATATTTATGCCACATTTCATCGTTGTTACAATCTGTGGTCATACTTAGAACTCCAAAGCGATTATTGAATTCTTGATTAAAATCATCTATTAATTTTGAAAGACTATTGGGATTTGATAAAGGCGATTTTCTTGCCCATTTTTTTGCAAATTCCATTTTTTCCTGTATTGTCCACTGTGGATTGTCTTTTTGGGCTTTCTTTAAAAAGAAATCATATAATTCATCCTTAGTGGGAAAGTTTTCTGGGATGTTACAATCATATATATCCTCAAAATCTTTTGGGGATGCCATATATAATTTGTTCTCTGTAATAATCTTCTTATGTAAGTAGTTGTTCCAGCATCGGTACTTATATAAAATAGCAGGATGCTCAAACTTTACATTATCAATATATTCTATTCTATAATCTGTCATGATTCTTTATTCAAAATTTATTCTTCATTGATGATAATAAGACATACTGCTTTGCTAGCTAATTCAACCTGCTTTGGCAGTGTTTTATTAGTAAGTTGATTTTGGTATGACAATGTTATAGATGTTGGCAATAATTCAACCAAATTTCTAATATAACTTGCTTTTACTGCATAACCTGCATTTTCTGCTTCTGTATGTTTAGCTTTTACCACTCCAATAACATTACCATTTTTATCGAATAATGGAGCTCCACTATTGCCTGGTTGTACTGGTGCAGAAATCTGATATTCGGAAACATTTCATGCATATCCTGTTTTAGAGCTAATAATCCCTGTTGTGAGCTTAATATCAGTACCCATACTTGATATTAATGGATAACCAAGTACAAAGCAATCTTCACCAACACTTGAAGTATTAAATTTAAACGAATATGGAATACTCGATATAGGATTAAATTTCTCGTCCTTTATTTTAAGTATTGCAAGGTCATTTTGAGGGTCTGTTATTTCTATAACAGCTTTATAATATGTATGGTAATCATCATTGATACCTGTGATTTTTATTGTCCTTGCTTTCTCTATTACATGATTATTTGTAATAATATATCCATCTTTAGTTAATAAAAAACCTGTTCCTGATGAAGCTGAGTTTTTTCTGGCTGATTCCGCAGCCATCTCAGCGCTTGGGAACATTTTTATATATGAATCTTTCTCCCCATCAATGTTTTGAGCTACAAAGCCAATATTAGAGAATGAAATAGTTTGTTCCATATTTTGTTTCCATTTCCCTAACCAATCAGCTTTAAATAATATATCAGAAGCGGTATTGCTTAGAGTTGCTTTTATATCTCCTTCATGCCAATCGCCAAGATTATCTGCACCATCAAGATAAATGATATAATATGTACCATCATTAGATTTTTTTACGCCTAATGTGTATTTATCACCTTTGTATATTCCTTCTAATGGGGCTGCTCCATTTTTCAAAATATAATCTTTTAATATTCTTTCATTCCAATTAGAAGTAATAGATGGTGGTATAAATGAATAGTTGGAATTATAGTTGTAGTTGTTAGTTATGCTATTTTTCAATTTATTGATAAACTTTTCACCTTTGTTGGGTATATCAAAAGGAGGAATACTCCATGTAAATTCATTGATGTAGTCAACAAATGTTATTGCAAGGCTCGTTCCACCAACATATTGTCCTGAAGTATATGAATAATTAACAACAGCCGCTAATGTATTGGCATCTTTAAGATAATTACCTACATCTTCGTTAAAAACGCGATAGTATCCTGAAACTGTCCCCATTTGGACTGATTTGTTTTCAAATGCTGCACTTACGACATCTGCTTTTAAACCTAGCTCATGCAAATATTCTATAAAATTACCATATATGTATTTGTCAAGTTGTGTTAAATTACGGGGTATATACACTTGTACCTCTTTGACTCCGTTTAATCGAGTTTTCAAAGAAGGTTTGTAGTTTAACAATTGACCTTTATTTTGAGAAATTTTAAATTCTCTAGTAATATTATCTTTTAAGGCTATATCATAAAAATTAAAAGCACTTGTTGATTGAGAATCTTCAATCAAATCAATTAGCTCAACCTCATTACCAATGGTGGGGAAATAGAAAGTAAAATTTAATTTTTCATTATCTTTAGTGAATTGATATTTATTGGGGCTGATAGGTAAACCTTCACTCTTTATAATTTTATAACTATCTCCTGTTTTTTTATCAATAAGACGTGTGTTTTCCCCAATAGAAGCCCAACCAACGCCCATTATGTTGGTGTACACACCTCTTATAATGGTATAGTTCATTGTTTTCTCTATTTCCAAAATATTAAGAGAGACATCATCCCTTCTAGAATATGTTGGATACTTAATTGTTTGAGCACAAAGTGTTATATGCAACGCTATAAATAACAGTAATGCAAAAATCTTTTTCATAGGCTTTATTGATATTAATTTATAATTTTCAATAGAAAAGCGTGGAACTGCACAGCTACGTCTTTATTCGGAGGTCGTAGGAAACCTTGCATACAGATGTAGTGATAACAGCCCACGCTATAGCGTGAGAACCACTATGCCATCTGAGTATGCAATTTGAAAATTTCCTACGTTTCCAAATACTTGATGCGCATAACGCTTCTTCTTTCTAACATGTCTTGGATAGAGTTTTCTCAATCCGATGCAAATTTACAAAAAAATAATAATCATTCTATTATTATGGAAATTTTTTCAATGTTTTTCCGTAACTTTGCCCGCATGGATAACAGCCTCTTTTGCGTCCTGCAGCGTATAGTCGCGGCAGCGTGAAGAGATAAACATTTTTTAGTTATGATGAGACAATATCAAGACACAATCAACCACAGACTGATAATGCCTTTACAGCATTTCATCAATCAGGAAAAGTCGGGCGGAATAGTGCTCGGCATCAGTATTGTTATTGCCCTTGTGCTGGCAAACTCTCCTTGGAGCGACAGCTATTTTCATTTCTTTGAACATAAGCTCGGCTTTGTGTTCAACGGCGACAACTATCTTTATTACAGTCTTCACCACTGGATTAACGACGGACTGATGTCCATGTTCTTCTTTGTGGTAGGTCTGGAACTTAAGCGCGAGTTTATTGGCGGCGAACTTGCCGACGTGCGCAACACCATATTGCCTATCGGTGCGGCCGTGTTCGGCATGATAGTGCCGGCCCTTATATATTTCTCTCTTAATGCCGGAGGCCACACGGCGAGCGGGTGGGGCATACCGATGGCTACGGACATAGCCTTCTCGTTGGCCATTCTTTATGTGCTTGGCAGCAGGGTGCCGCTGTCTATCAAGGTTTTCCTTACTACACTGGCCATTGTCGACGACCTCGGGGCGGTGCTTGTCATAGCGCTGTTTTATACTTCTGAGATTTCGTTCGCGAGCATAGCCGTCGGCGTGGCGTTCCTTCTCGCCATGTTCATTGCCAACAAGCTGGGCGTTAAGAATGTTATATTCTATGGCGTGCTGGGCATCGGCGGCGTGTGGATAGCCTTCCTCATGTCGGGCATACATGCCACTATCGCTGCTGTGCTGGCGGCATTTATGATACCGGCCGATGCACGTATATCAGAGCCTGTGTATCTGGCGCGCGCCTCAAAGCTTATCAACCGGTTCAGAGAGGCAAAGCCTAACGACGTGTCTACGCTCGAGCATGAGCAGGTGGAGATAATCGACCGCATGATGAGCGACTCTCGCGACGCCATTCCGCCGCTTCAGCGTCTAGAGCATTCTATGCATCCGCTCGTGTCGTTTGTCATAATGCCGATATTCGCGCTTGCCAACGCCGGCATATCTTTCGAGGGCATAAGCTTCGATGCCGTTATGGCCAACAACGTTGCGCTGGGCGTAATGCTCGGTCTGCTGATAGGCAAGCCCGTGGGCATTGTGCTGTCAACCGTGCTGCTTACGCGCCTTAAGATAGCAAAGGCGTCAGACACGATGACCATGCGCCGCCTTGTGGGCGTGGGCTTCCTTGCCTCGATAGGCTTCACGATGTCTATGTTCATATCTACTCTCGCCTTTGTTGACGAAACTTTCCTCATTCAGGCAAAGCTCGGAATATTTGCCGCCTCGATACTTGGCGGAGTGCTTGGCTATATCCTGCTCAGAGGCGGGGAGCAGAAATGATGTTTATATTACGGATAAAACGATGGGGCGCGCTGCATAAACACAGCGCGCCCCATCGTTTTTTGTTAATCCTAAGTTTGTTTGTAGTGTATATAATTTTGCCGTCTTGGGCGTAACGTTATGAGCCCTTTTGTCGGTATATGAGCCGCCTGTTGACGGTTGCTCTTGATTTATGCAAATAAGTAACCTTACAGTCAGTCTGGTTATGATACAAAACCGCCCGGAACGTGTGTCCCGGGCGGCGATGTGTATTAATATCCGAAGATTTCTTAAGTTGTAAGTCTCTTAACAGTACAAATCTTCTCAAGAGCCTTCAAGTCGAGCTGTATATCATCTCCGAGAATCATG
>ENA-UOJS01002866-UOJS01002866.1-human-gut-metagenome-genome-assembly--contig:-C74-NODE-2866-length-10895-cov-10.377399_pt1 | contig 10895 bp, 10 predicted proteins | sample MGYA00242355_ERZ723902 | MGnify/ENA metagenome assembly ERZ723902 | reverse complement strand
TACATAAAGGCACTGCCGGACAGACGGTCGGATATGCTATCGGACATAGCATCCGGCGCGGGCAAATCTGCCTTTCCGGAGGAACGATTGAACTTATTCTTTCCCGCAAACACAAAGCCGCGAAAAAAGACGGGCGCGTTCACGCAAAAAATGAAGAAATGAGGTGAGTCATATGGAGATGAACATTCATCATGACAGCAAAACGGTCGATATATGGCTCACCGGAAGCGAGGCGCGGGACGAAAGCTTCCGTCGCTCGCTTGAGCCGTATTACCGGCAATTTGCGAAGCACAAGTATTTTGTGTCGGTGTTTGAATCGGGCGACCGGGAGCTGTTACCGGATACCGTCCTGCTCCTCCGCCACAATCTTGAGCTTCAGATGAAAGCCGAGTCTGCAACAAAGCAGGTTCAGGCGTAAAAAAACGGGGCAGGAGGCGTAATGCCTTCTGCCCTGTTGCATACCTTTTGTGCTCAAAATTCCGCCGGTTTCAGTTTTTCAGAGCCGTAATCGGAACGACAAAAACACCGTCGGGACGAACATATGCCGCATTGGAGAGCCCGCAGATGACACAAAGAACCGACGGAGCCACGCCTCCGTTCTTTTCAATATCGTTGCGCAGTGCAACAAGTTCTGTTGCGGCTTTATCGATTTGGTTGGCACCGAGCTTTATCTCAAACGCGCACCATTTTCCGTCCTTCAATTCAACTACCGCGTCAATTTCCTTATTGTTGTAGTCCTGATAATGATACAGATTCGCCCCGAACGACTCGGCATAAATCTTCAGATCGCGTTCCACCAGAGCTTCAAACAGAAATCCAAAGGTTTCAAGGTCACCGATCAGCTTATCCGGAGTGGCTTTCAGCAAGGCACAGGCGAGCGCGGGATCGCAGAAATGTCTTTTTTCGGCTTGCTTCACGCGAACGGAAGAACGGATATTTGCGGAAAAAGGAAGTTGATTGTCAAGCAGAAAAAGACGGTTGAAAACATCCAGATACGTGGCTATCGTGTCCATATCGATTGCTTCATCATCAAATTCGCGGATATCGTTCAGCAGTTTTTTCTTGGTAGCCGTTGTGCTTTCGTTGCGGGCAAGGGAGCGCAGAAGAAGACGCATTTTTGCCACATCATATTTTTTGCCGTCAATGCTCTGTGAATCATCGTCAAGTATGGCATCAAGGTAGGATTGCGGCAACAGCGAAGCATTTTCCGGCGTAACATTCAAGTTCCCGGGCCATCCTCCGCGTACCGTATAATATGCAAGGTCACGCAGACTGACCTCGCCTGTCATTGCCGGAGTAATCTTGCCGTTGCAGAGCTCTTCCAATGAAACAACGCCGCCGGATTCACCGGACTCATAAAGAGACATGGTGCGCATGCGCAATCTTCCGATTCTGCCGGCTCCGCTGTGAAGAACCCCCTTGCGTTTTGGTGTGGAGGAGCCGGTCAGAATAAACTGCCCCTTTTCCGCCCGACCGTCAACCGTGTACCGAACTGCATCCCAGATTGAGGGAACCTCCTGCCACTCGTCAAGCAGACGCGGCGTTTCGCCTTCCAGAACAATGGACGGAGACATTTCCGCCAATGCACGGTTCTGAAAATTGTTGGCAGGATCACCGATTAAGAACTCACTTTTGCTGTGAAATGAAGAAGTCCATGTTTTCCCGCACCATTTGGGACCCTCGATACACACCGCGCCGAAGGCGGACAAATATCTGCAAACTGCGCTGTCGATAACACGCGGCTTGTATTTCGATGGTTCAGCGATTTTTTTCATAACAAAATACCTTCGGATTGTTTTTCACATATATTATAACCCATTCCTTGATATTTTGCAAGCCTATTCCGAGAAATTTTGAAATTTCATTCGGTATAATTTTGAATATTCATTCCGTGAGATTTTGAATTACAGCATTGAAAATGCTACGCTTATTATAGCACGTTGACCTCAAAAGTCAGCAAAAGTTGAAATCATAAACTTCTTTATTTCAAAAAATCGTGTTTTATTGAAATAAGCCGGCGAATCGCGCCTTGTTAATTTCAAAATTCCATGGCATATGATAACAATTCATGTCTTTGCAAATATATCATTGACAGCGGGCGGGTTCTGTGATACAATGTTATCAGCAATATATCAAAGGAGTGATTATCAATATGGTTGAAAGATTCCGCATTGCCGCGTACACGCGAATCTCCGTAGACTTAGAGCTTGACCGCGATAACACGAGTATCGAAAACCAGAAGGCGATCATAGACGAATACTGCCGTCTGCACTTTCCGACAAGCACGGTCGATTACTTCGAGGATCGCGACAAATCGGGCTACACCTTTGAGCAACGCCCCGATTACATGCGTATGCGCGAAAAGCTCATGCAGCGCGAATACGATATACTTATCATCAAGGATCTGAGCCGTTTCTCGCGCAGAACGGGCAAGGGACTTGCCGAATTTGAGGATCTCGCCGAGCGCGATATCCGCATCATTGCCATCGGCGATGGGGTGGATTATTATCAGGATCACATCGACGACTGGATGAAGATCAAGCTCTACTTCTTCGTCAATGAAATGCCCGTCACCGACACCAGCCGCAAGGTGTCCGATGTTATAGCCTCACGGCAGTCAAAAGGCGAGTGGATATGTTCGGTTCCCTTCGGCTATGTCATCACCAACTCCAAAAAGATGACCTTTGAGGTTGACGAGCCGTCCGCCGAGGTAGTGCGGCGGATATTCGCCTACTATATTGACGGCTGGGGCTACAAAAAGATTGCAAACCATCTGACAGACGAGCACATTCCCACGCCGCGAATGCGGGAAAAAGCACGCAAGGAAGCGCAGGGCGACGAGTACAAGGGCAAGGTAAAGGAAACATGGAGCATCGTGACCGTCTCCGAAATTCTCTGCAACGACTTTTATATCGGCACACTGCGTCAGCACAAATTCAAGCGAAAAAAGATAAACGGAAACGATGTGCCGCTCGACGAAAGCCAGCATATCGTGTTTGAAAACCATCACGAGCCGATTATAGACTACCGCACCTTTGCCGTCGCGCAGGAGCTGTTGAAGCAGCGCGCAACCACTCACTACCGCGGTCAGAAGAAGTATGCCAACAACTACTCCGGCTACCTCTTCTGCGGTGACTGCGGCTCGCCGATGTTCTCGCGCAGCCGTCCCGACCTTGCCGACGCCTATATCTGCGGCACCTATCACACGCGCGGAAAAGCCGGATGCACGACGCATCACATCCGCGTGGATGTGCTTGACCGCGAGCTGAAACGGTACATCGCCAAGGTCTGCGAAAACTCCGAAAAAATGATAAAACAGCTGGAAACCGAAATCAGTTTTGAACCGAACGCAGTGAAGGACAGCGCCAAAGCCGCGGATGAGCTTTCAAAGCTCATCGAGCAGGAAAAGGATTCGCTCAAAATCCTGATGCGGCAGAAATCCCGTGACCTCGCCCGCGCAAAGGGAAACGAGGATGTCATCATGGAAACCTACGACGCGCTGATTGAGGAAAGTGCCAACCGGATTCACGGGCTGGAAAATCAGATCGCCATGACGGCAGATACGAGAAATACCATCATCAGAGCCAACCGCCATGCAAAAACGGTGCTGGAGATCTTCCACGATATCCTGAGCAAAGAGAAGCTGGACAAGCGCGACATCGGGCTGATTGTTGACCGCATCATCGTATATGAAAACCGCATCGAAATCAAGCTGCGTGGTGATGTGGACGCGCTCCTGCGGTGCGACGATGAAGCGCAAACGGAGGAAATCGCAAATTTTAACGGGGACACGGAGAATATCGAAAGAACCACAGAAAAATACAACCCTGTGGTGGTTCAATCAGCAAAAGACCAAGTTGATAAGGTTTTTCGTGTCAATGTTATCAGTGGAGGCGACCCTCTCGAAATATATACCGACCGCGAAGGCGAAGTTATCTTCAAGAAATATTCACCGATAGGCGAGCTTATGGATTTTGCGGCAAGCTATGCGGAAACGCTTTATAAGACCTGCAATTTTCCCGTAGCCGTCTGCGATAAGGATTGCGTTATCGCCTGCGCGGGAATATCGAAAAAGGAATTTCTCGACAAGAAAAATTCAGAAGAAGCAGAAAAAATTATCGAAAACAGAAGTCTTTATACGCATGCACCGACTAAGGAGAAAATTTATCTGACGGAAGAAAGCCGCGGCTGGTATATTTCATGTGCCATGCCTATCTTTGCCGAAGGCGATGTCATAGGCTGTGTTGCGGCGCTTGCAAATGCCGAATCCGGAAAAGACAATGCCGCCACGGAAACCGAAACAAAGCTTATTCAGACGGCGGCAGGCTTTCTCGGAAGACAGCTCGAGGCTTGACAGCACCCGAAAAAACAGCCTGTCCGCTCATTTTCCCATATGCCGTGAAGGCAAAATCTGCCCTTATTTCTGCCTTATGCCGCCTGCGCCGAAGAAAGCGATTTCGTATTTCCAAAAGCGAAGGCGGCTGTTTTTATATCATTATCAAGGCGCAAAAAAGGCGTTTTTTTAATATAATGTGAACTTATCGGCAGAATTATTGACACAAGAGGGAAAATGGGATATTATTTATATAAATAAATCCTGATGGGGGACTCATATGAAAAAAATATTGGCAGTATTTCTTGCCACAGCGGCTTGTATCGCGCTCTGCGCCTGCGGAACTGTAGTAAATCCGCCCGAGCAGACGACTACAGGCTCAAAAATAGAAAAAGTCTATGAGGTTGACGGTACCGTTCTCAAAAATTGTAAAGGACAATCGGATAAAAACGGTGTTTTCGTCGTACCGGACGGCATAACCGAAATAGGTGAGGGCGCTTTTTCCGGCGACACGGAAATAAAAGAGGTCGTACTGCACGACGGGATAGTAAAAATAGGTGAGGGCGCCTTCTACTCTGCAATATCGCTTGAAAAGGTGACCTTCGGTAAAGGTCTGAAAACCATCGGCGGCGGCGCTTTTCAGTATTGCGAATCGCTGAAAACACTCGAGCTTCCCGAGGGGCTGGAGGAAATAGGCGCAAAAGCCTTCTATCAGTGCTCGGCACTGAAAAGCATTTCCCTGCCATCCACACTGAAGCTTATAGACTCATATGCCTTTGCACTCTGCACAAGACTTCCCGAGCTTACTATACCGGATAATGTTTCTTTCATAGGCAACTGCGCCTTTCAGGCTTGCTGGCTGCTCACAGATGTGACACTGCCGAAATCGCTTAAAAGACTCAATTATCAGACCTTTGCCGGTTGCAAGCTTCTTGAAAATATCAATTTTGCAAAAGACGGTGCGCTTGAGGAAATCGGACCGTATGCCTTCTGGCAGTGCAAGGAGCTACGCAAAATAACGCTCCCCGAGGGGCTTTCAAAGATAGAAAAATATGCATTCTATGACTGCGGAAAGCTTGACGATGTATCAGTTCCCTCCACGCTCACCGATTCCGGCGAATATGCCTTCGACGGCACCCCGTGGTATAGCGAGCTTGCCGATGATTATGTTGTCGTCGGTGACGGCGTTCTCATCAAATGCAATATTGCGGCATCTTCGCTCGACCTTTCCGGCAAGGGTATCAAAACGATAGGCGGCTGTGTTTTCCGTAATTCCACATATTACGGCGGTGTTGACAGCTACGGCGTGGCAACCTCCTACGGATATGCGCAGGCGGAAATGATTGAAAAGCTCGTCATTCCCGAGGGTGTAAAGAAAATCGGCAATTCGGCATTTGATGCCTGCTCTATAACCGAGCTTACTCTGCCGAGCACGCTCGAATATATCGGAGATTATGCCTTCTATAACGCAATACTCTGGAAATCAGATGAGATAAGCGGCAATGTTGTTTTCACCGATGTGGATATGACAAACTGCAAAAAACTCGCCCGCATCGGCAGTTATGCCTTTACGGAATGCTACGGACTTGCGGAAATCAAGCTGCCCTCAGATGAAGTGGAAATCGGCACATATGCTTTTTTCAAGACAGAAGCAATGGTCAACTTCTTAAAGAATGCTTATCTCAATAACAGAGATGAAAACTCGTTCTTCACAGTAGGAAATACACTGATATGCGCATATGTCGCAAAATCATCGACAAGCGTTACCATTCCGGACGGAATAGTTCGCATAGCGGGAACAGCGCTCATCGGTTGGGATTCCGGTCTTGTTATCACGGAAGACCCTTATGAAGAGGTGTCTGACCCCGAGATGCTTTTCGACAGAAACAGATATTATCTCGGCTACAATATAACATCGGTCACAATCCCCGACAGTGTAAAATATATCGATGATCAGGCATTTTACAGTATGCGCGCCCTCAAGGAGATAAAGCTCTCTCCGAATACGGTTTATATCGGCGAAGCCGCTTTCATGAACTGCTACGGATTGGAAACCGTAGCGCTCGGCAAGAGCCTTGTCAAGGTTGCGGATAAAGCTTTTCAGTATTGTCATGAGCTTGTCTCAGTCACATTCCCCGAAACACTTAAATCTATCGGAAGTGATGTTTTCGACGGTTGCACTTCTCTTGCAAAGGTCGTTCTGCCCGTCGGCACAACAGATATCGGCTTTGATATATTCTCTGCCGACTGTCTCTCGCTCAAGGATATTTATATCGCACCCGAATTCAAGACAAGAATATTCGGCGTGGTCGGCGATCTTTATATGGCGTCAAACAGAGGCGCGATGAACATTCATTATTATATTAAGCACTGAATAAATAAAGGATACCATTAAGTTAAAATAATGGCAAAAGAAGAAAATGCACTTAACAAAGCCGAAAAGGCAAGTTAAGTGCATTTTTCGTATAAAAAGGCACGGCGAAAAAACAGACGAAAAGGTCTGCCAAAAAGTATTGAAAAAAGAGAAAATCTTGGTTTCCTATAAGAAAAGCTTGGTGCGGATTTATGAAATCCTGTTCGTATGCCGGCATACCATTGACAATCTTACGGCAACGCTTCGCATATGTGTCAATTCCCGCCTTGCACTTTCAGCGGGCGTGCATACAATGCGTGCACGAATCTGCTCGGCTTCTTCGTGCGCTATGTTCGCACGCGTGGTAGTATGAGATTGCGGAGAGCGGCAAAACCGCCAACTTTCGCCCTGCCCCTTGCCGCACGCACTTGACACGCATGGCTCGCGCGACTAACTCGTGCACGCGGGGAATGAACCAATGCACGCAGTGCGTTGGTTGGCGTCGCCGAGACAGGGGAAGAGTTCTCAAAGAGAGGGGAACGCTCTCTTTGATGACTTTTGGTACTTTTGGTCATGCAAAAGTACGATAAAGGAAAAGTTTCTATCGGGTCGTCGAGGCGCCGACCCCTACAAGCAAAAATCCAAGTACAGCCAAAAGCCAAAATAAAAAATATCTGCTTTATCCCCTGTCTCGGCGACGCCGACACACACGCTCCGCATATGTGTCAATTCCCCCTGTCTCGGCGACGCCGACACACACGCTTCGCGTATGTGTTAATTCCCCCTATGACCCGCAAATGCTCATCTCGGCACCGAATTGCCATCATTTTTTGTATCATTTGCACATTTATCCCCCAGTTTTTATCCATTCGGTTAATTTACAAAAAGCACCGATTGTGGTATAATATAGGTGGGTAATTTATGTTTTTGCCCGAAATATTTTACAGAAAGGAATGATTTTAATGTGCAAATCCTTAAAAATCTATCTCATAGTTATCTCCGCGATAGTGCTCATAGCTTTGCTTGTCACGGCAGGTTTTGCCTGTGCATCACATATGTCAGAAAACCAATACACACGCAAAAAAGAAATCTCCATTGCCTACGACACCCCTGTATTCTACACTGAATCGGTCTGGCTGAGCGATGATAAAACATTCTGCATAGTTACGCAAGCCGGTTCTTCCGGCGTGAAAAATACGCTCGCATTTGTAAAAAGCTCTTCCGGCGAATGGGAAAAATGCGATATTTATGAGGCAGACAGCAAGAAAGATAATATTTTTGTCATATTCAAAACAGATGCTCTCGGACACACATGGCGCGTTGCATGCCTTGCAGTGAAAGAAGCCTCCGAAAGCGCGCTGACGCTCTCCCCGTCTGTAGCATATCCCGCAAAAGAGCGCTTTGGTTTATCACTCGAAAATGAGCTTCATATGACAGGCTACGGCATCGGCGATATCGAACTTCCTTTCGTACAAGAGGAGGTGGCATCATGAAAAAAGGTACTCAGACAGCCATCGGCATAGCGGCAACAATAATCGCTCTTGCCATTTTGGCACTCTGCTTTATCGGTTGCTTCCTATATTATCTCAACATCGCTATTCCCAATGGTCACAGAATGTCAACCAAAATAAACCGTGACTTTATTCATGAAGAATCCATATGGATTTCGGACGACGAAAGCTTCTATATAATAAATCTGAAGCAGGAAAACGGCAAGCATAATTCTTTCGCATACATAAAAGCGGAAGACGGCTCATTTGTGAAATGTTCCGTCTCCGTAAACACAGGTGCGGGCGTCAATATACGCACAACAGGCGAAGAAAGAAATGAAGATATAGCCCATCTGAGCTCCGTATCGGCGGAAAGCGACAAATGGAAGCTCGCTCACCTGTGGCGTTATGCCAAATATGGCGAGCTGAAGCTGAATATACCAAATCGCCTCACCCTCACAAGATATGATGTCGGCGAAAAACTGAACTCACTTCCCTTTAAGCTCGATTAAGCAAAACAAATATAAACGGCTGAGATAAAGTTTGCACTTTATCTCAGCCATTATTGACATATCGGGTAAATAATGGTAAAATATTATCACCACACTGCTAAAGGAGAAAATTATGATAAACATAGGCGAGCGAATCGGTGAGCTGCGAAAAAGAGCAGGTTACACACAAAAGGAGCTTGCGGAAAAGCTGAATGTTACTGTTCAGATGGTATCGAAATGGGAAACGGGAGCTACTGCTCCCGATATATATATGGTTTCCGAGATAGCCGATGCTTTCGGCGTCAGCACAGATGCGGTTATCGGACACGGAACAGAATCAGGCTACGGCGCGGATAAGGTCTATGAAGAACTGAAAGAAATTTTCATAAGCCGCATAGCTTATACAAACGAAGCATTTGAAAAATACGGCTGGACTCCGGAAGCAAAGCGTGAAAGAGCCGCCGATGTAGTAAAGGCTATGCATGAAAATCCGCTGTCGGCTGTCGGTAGCATAAATCCCGAAAAGCTCTTTTACGGCTCGGAGGATACGGGTTTTGTAATGATGGACGATAAAGACAAAACGCTTTTCCCCGAGAAAAGCGATGCGCTCTTTGATTTTCTCGGCAACAAGACAAACCGCCTGATACTGAATTTTATCCATGAACATATTTACAGCGGACCGATGAGCAATGTTTATATTGCCGAGTCGCTCGGCATAACCACTGAGGAAGCGGATGTCTGCCTCGATTTTCTGAAAAACAACTATATGCTCACGGAGAAAAAAGCCATGCTCGGCGCAGGCAAAGAACTGACCGTATATTATATGAGGAAGATAATGTTTTCGCGAAACTTCGCCATGCTCCGGGCGATTGCCTCTTTCGGCAGAAAAATCAACGGAGAAGAGGCTTGTTTTCATGTGCTGTGGGAGGCGGGCTTCTACGGCAACAATAACAGGTGATATTCCGCGCAAAAATACACTGTATGTAGCGGTATATCTCCAAATCGGAGAATTTGTAGCCAAACGGTATAGTTGACATGGCGGAAAAAGCGTGATAAAATATTGACAGTATCGAAAATATTCATCAGAGAGGTGGAAGCAATGTCAGATATTGCAGCCAATATATATGAATACAGGCTGAAATGCGGCTACACGCAAAAGGAGCTTGCCAATATGCTCGGCGTTTCCGTGCAGACTATATCAAAATGGGAGCGCGGCGCAAGCGCACCGGATATATCGGTACTTCCGAAAATAGCGGAAGTTTTCCGCATCAGCATAGATGCACTTTTCAGCATGGATGCAAAGACAGACGCTATCGAATGGACAAATGTTTCGTATGACGAAATAGCCGAGCTGATGATAAGCAGAATATGCTTTTCCATACAGTCATATAACAGCGGCAAAACCGATGCGGAGAAAAAGATAAAGCTCGATGAGCTGGTCAGGCTGATGAAGGAAAATCCCACATATGATATCGGCGTCGCAAGACCATTCCGAAAGCTGATGTATATCTCCATGGATACCGGCTTTGCGGGCATTGATGACAGGGAAAAGAAAATTTTCAATGAAGAGAATGATGAGCTTTTCGATTTTCTCGGCAACGCGACAAACCGCCGTATACTCACGCTCGTCTATGACAGTCAGCGCACCACGATAAGCGAAAATTACATAGCGGAAACCATCGGCTGTGAAATTGCGGAGGTGAGAGCGGCAATTGAATTCATGGAAAAATACGGTATGCTTGACAAAAGCGATGTCATGGTAGGCAAGGACAAAAATATTACGCTCTATACCATGAGCCGCCCTGCCGGTTCGCGCGAATTTATTCTGCTCCGTATAATCGGCGCCTTCGGAAAAAAATTTCATAAAAAAGCGGAAAAATACCTTGCGCTTATCAATTAAATAAGAAAAAAACAGATGCGGCTTCACAAAAAAGCCGCATTTTTGCTGTTGAACCCCCAAAAAGTAGCCAAATTGGAGAATTTGTAGCCAAATGGTATAGTTGACATATCAGGAAAACAATGGTAAAATAATATCGGTATCAAAAATAATCTTTTGGAGATAAAGCTAATGGCTGATATTGCTGCAAACATATATATCTACAGAAATAAATGCGGATATACGCAAAAAGAGCTTGCAGATATGCTCGGTGTTTCCGTGCAGACCGTTTCTAAGTGGGAGCGCGGAGTTTCCCATAGTTAAAGATACCACACCAAATATGATGAACCCA
>ENA-UOJS01002861-UOJS01002861.1-human-gut-metagenome-genome-assembly--contig:-C74-NODE-2861-length-10905-cov-23.522581_pt1 | contig 10905 bp, 9 predicted proteins | sample MGYA00242355_ERZ723902 | MGnify/ENA metagenome assembly ERZ723902 | reverse complement strand
CGGCGATGGGATCCTGACCGGTCAGCAGGGTGGTGATCAGTCCGCAGAACACCAGCGCCAGCAGCAGGATGCCGCCCCGGATCAGCAGAGCCTTGGGCAGAGGCAGCGCATCACGCTTGGAGATATGAAAGAGGGAACCTTTCTTATTCATCTGCCTTGCCTCCTTCCACGTGGGTCATGAGTGCGCCCACTTCCAGCTTGTTGGTCTTGCGGCCGTCCACCACGCCGGAGACCTTACCGCCGCACAGAACCACGATACGGTCGCACAGCTCCAGCAGAACGTCCAGATCCTCGCCCACATAGACGACGGCCACGCCCTTCATTTTCTGCTCAGTCAGCAGGTTGTAGATGGTGTACGAGGTGTTGATATCCAGACCGCGGACAGCGTAGGCGGTCATCAGCACGGAGGGCTGCTGGGCGATCTCGCGGCCCACCAGAACCTTCTGCACGTTGCCGCCGGACATGCGGCGGACGGGGAAGGCGGTGCTGGGAGTGACCACCTCCAGCTCCTGCCAGATGCGCTGCGCCAGCGCCTCGGGATCCTTGCGATCAAGGAAGATGCTCTTGCCCTTGCGCCAGGAGCGGAGCATCATGTTGCCGGTCATGCCCATGGAGCCCACCAGACCCATGCCCAGACGATCCTCGGGGACAAAGCTCATGGCCACGCCGTTCTTGCGGATGTCCATGGGATCCATGCCTACCAGGTTTTTCTCCTCGTTGGTCTCCGGGGAGATATAGGTCACGGTGCCGGAGGTGACGGGGTACAGACCGGCGATGGATTCCAGCAGCTCCCGCTGGCCGGAGCCCGCGATGCCGGCAATGCCCAGCACCTCGCCGGCGTTTACGTCGAAGGTCACATTGTCCAGACGCTTGACGCCCAGCTCGTCGTATACGGTCAGACCCTCTACCTTCAGGCGGGGCGTGACGTTGACGGGCGTGGGGCGGTTGATGTTCAGAGCCACGCTGTGACCCACCATCATATCGGTCAGGGACTGCTGGTCGGCGTCCTTGGTCAGCACGTCGCCTATGTACTCGCCCTTGCGGAGCACGGCCACCCGGTCGGACACGTCCAGCACCTCGTGGAGCTTGTGGGTGATGATGATCAGGGACTTGCCGTCGGCCTTCATGTTGCGCATGACGGCGAACAGCTTGTCCGTCTCCTGCGGGGTCAGCACGGCGGTGGGCTCATCCAGGATCAGGATGTCCGCGCCGCGGTACAGCACCTTGACGATCTCGACGGTCTGCTTCTGGGACACGGACATGTCGTAGATCTTCATGTCGGGGTCGATATCGAAGCCGTACTTGTCGCAGATGTCCTTGACCTTCTGGCGTGCGTTGTTCAGATCCAGCTTGCCCTGCAAGCCGAGAATGATATTCTCGGTGGCGGTGAACAGATCGACCAGCTTGAAGTGCTGGTGGATCATGCCGATACCCAGATCGAAGGCATCCTTGGGAGATGCGATGGTCACAGGCTTGTCATGGACGTAGATCTGCCCCTCGTCGGGGAAATAGATGCCGGAGAGCATGTTCATCAGCGTGGTCTTGCCGCTGCCGTTTTCGCCCAGCAGGGACAGGATCTCGCCCTCGTACAGGTCAAGATTCACATCCTTATTGGCGATGACCTTGCTGCCGAACCGCTTGGTGATGTTCTCCATTTTGATCGCGCATTTCTTTTCCAAGGCTGTCATCCTTTCTTTCGGCGCAGATGGCTGCAAACACCTCGTAGAACGCCGGGAATAAATTCCATACGACTTATTTTACCATACATGTCGAGCGTTGTAAATCAAAATCAGCAAAAAATTTGTCAGGTATATACAAAGAATGTGAGGTTACACAAGAAAGAGTCATTCTCTTTGTGTAAATCGTCAAAGCCGCGTGCAGGAGGGGAAAAGCAAGAGGTGGACTGCCTGCGCAGTCCACCTCGTTGTGGCGCAATATGCTGTTGGAAAACCTGGCGATTAGCCGCCGAAGTTGGTATCCAGCAGGTTGATGCCGTCGATCTGCAGATCGAAGTAAGGAGCAGAACGGAACTCGGACTCGGAGAAGTAACCGTCGTGCACGACCTCGGTGTCGGGAGTGTAAGCGTCATCGGTGTCGACGTCAGCCTTGTAGGAGGTCAGAGCCTCGCCCTTCACGGTGAAGGTGGAGCAATCGAACACGTGGATCTCGCCCTTCTCCAGCTTCTCGGTAGCAGCGGCAATGGCCTCGGCAGTGCCTTCGGCGGCCACGGTGGTGTTCAGGTCGGTCAGAACCACGGAGTTGGTGGACAGAGTGCCGGTCCAGTCAGCATCGATGGCGGTGCCGTCCATGACAGCCTTGATGGCATACTCATAGTAGGGTGCCCAGTTGATGCGGGAGGAGATGATGTAGGTGTTGGGGCAGGCAGCCTGAGTGGAGCCGTTGTAGGAAACGTTGGGAACACCGGCGTTCTCGCAGGCGGTAGGAGCACCCAGAGAGTCGGCGTGCTGGCTGATCAGCTTGCAGCCGCCCTGGATCAGCTTCTCGGCGCCTTCCTTCTCCAGAGTCTCATCGTACCAGCTGCCGGTGAAGGTCACATCCATGGTGACGGTGGGGCAGACGGACTTGGCACCCAGATAGAAGGAGGTGTAGCCGGAAACCACTTCGGCGTAGGTGAAGGCACCCACATAGCCCATCTTGGCCTCTTCAGCCTTGATGTCGCCGGCCTCGATCATCGCGTTCAGCTTCATACCGGCAGCGATACCGGCCAGATAGCGGCCCTCATAGATGGAGGCGAAAGCGTTGTGGTAGTTGGCCAGACCCTCGGTGTGAGCGCGGGTACCGGTGCTGTGGCAGAACTGCACCTCGGGGTTCGCCTTGGCGACCTCGATCATGTAAGGCTCATGACCAAAGCTGTCGGCAAAGATGATGTTGCAGCCGGCGTCCACCAGATCAGCGGCGACCTCGGCGCACTGCTCGGTCTCACCCACGTTGGTCTTGATGAAGAAATCCTCATTCTCGACCAGACCCAGGTTGGCGCAGGCTTCCTTGGCGGCATCGATGAAGTTCTTGTCATAGGTGGAGTTTTCATCATGCAGGGTGATGAAGCCGACCTTGACCTTGGAGCCCTCGGCGGGGGTCTTGGTGTCGTCACCAGTGGGATCCTTCTTCTCACCGCAGGCCACCAGGCTCAGAGCCATGACCAGGGCGAGGAGCATTGCAAGGAACTTTTTCATTCTTGTTTTCCTCCTTAAAATATGTGACGCACGCTTAAAAGTAAGGAAAATTTTGGCGCGCGTCTGAACAACGGGCTTCCTACCCGGTATTCACATTACTCACAGGAACGTGGGTATTATACAGGATTACGCCGCGAATTTCAACAGAAAATGTGAATTACGGCAAAATTTCTTTGTGACGCACAAAAAAACTTTGTAAAACCTGTGCACTATGCGGCAATTGATAGAAATTTCACGCAGCGCGATACCCATTTCCGATGGCAGAAAGAAGCCTGTGTTACTGGTGAATGCGGGTACCGGTCTTGCCCTCGATGCCGTCCTTGGCCTTCTCCAGCAGGGTGATGAGGGCGGTGCGGCCGGGCTTGGACTCGGCGAACTTCACCGCGGCCTGCACCTTGGGCAGCATGGAGCCCTTGGCGAACTGGTTCTCGTCCATGTACTTGTAGGCCTCGGCGGGGGTCAGGTCGTCCAGCCCCTTCTGGTCGGGCTTGTTGTAGTTGATGGCCACCTTCTCCACGGCGGTGAGGATGATGAGCATGTCGGCGTCCAGCAGCTCGGCCAGCAGCTCGCTGCCGAAGTCCTTGTCGATGACGGCGGGGGTGCCGCTGAGCTTGTTGCCCTCGCGGACAACGGGGATGCCGCCGCCGCCCACGGCGATGACCACATGACCGGCGTCCACCAGCGCCTTGATGCTGGCCTTCTCCACGATGTCAAAGGGCTTGGGAGAGGGAACCACCTGGCGGTAGCCGCGGCCGGCGTCCTCCACCATGGTGTAGCCCTTTTCGGCGGCGATGCGGTCGGCGGTCTCCTTGTCATAGAAGGCACCCACGGGCTTGGTGGGGTTCTGGAAGGCGGGGTCGTCCTTGGAGACGACGGTCTGGGTCACGATGGTGGCCACGGGCTTGTCCATGCCGCGGCTGGCCAGCTCGTTGCCGATGGCCTGCTGCAGGTGGTAGCCGATGTAGCCCTCGGACATGGCGCCGCACTCAGGGAACGGCATATCGGCCTTGATGGCCTTGGCCTCCGCCGCGGTGCTCAGACCCAGGTTGATCATGCCCACCTGGGGGCCGTTGCCGTGGGCGACCACCACCTCGTTGCCGGCGGCGATCAGATCCACGATGGACTTGGCGGTCTCGGTGACGAGACGCAGCTGCTCGGCGGCGGTGTTGCCCAGCGCGTTGCCGCCCAGCGCGATAACAATTCTCTTAGACATAGCTGTTAACCTCGATTAAAGCGTTTTTAAATTGAAAATACAAGTAAAAGTATAACCAAAAAATACAACAGCGGCGGCGCGGCCGCCGCTGTTGCGGGTGGGTAGAGCTTTTAGAACTTCTTGCGGGTGTCCTTCGTCTCGTCCAGCTCCATCAGAGCCTTGACGGGATCCTTCACCTGCGCCATGAAGATCATGGCGGCGATGATATAGGGCTTGTAGGAGGCCTGCTTGTACAGAGGCACGATGTAGCGGTCGAACACGGAGTTGTCCACTTCGCCCTCGGCGCAGCTCAGGCCGGTGATGTCGGCGGGCAGGCAGTGCAGGTACAGAGCCTTGCCGTCCTTGGTGAGCTTCATCATCTCCTCGGTGCACGCCCAATCCTTGTGCTGGGCGTTCTGCGCCAGCAGGCGCTTCTCCAGAGCGTCGATGCCCTCCTTGTCGCCGGCGGCGTACAGCTTGGTGCGCTCTTCCATGGCGGCGTAGGAAGCCCAGCTCTTGGGATACACGATATCGGCATCCTTGAAGGCCTCGGCCATGCTGTTGGTCTTGTGGAACTTGGAGCCGTACTTCTCGCAGTTCTTGCGGGCGACCTCTTCCACCTCGGGCATCACGTCATAGCCCTCGGGATGCGCCAGCGTCACGTCCATGCCGAAGCGGGTGAACAGGCCGATCACACCCTGGGGAACGGACAGGGGCTTGCCGTAGGAGGGGGAATACGCCCAGGTCATAGCGACCTTCTTGCCCTTCAGGTTCTCCACGCCGCCGAAGTAGTGGATGACGTGCAGCATATCGGCCATGCACTGGGTGGGGTGATCCACGTCGCACTGCAGGTTCACCAGAGTGGGCTGCTGCTCCAGAATACCGTCGCGGTAGCCTTCCTTCACGGCGTCCATGAAGGTCTTCTGATACTTGTGGCCCTCGCCGATGAACATATCGTCCCGGATGCCGATGACGTCGGCCATGAAGGACACCATGTTGGCCGTCTCGCGGACGGTCTCGCCGTGGGCGATCTGGGACTTCTTCTCGTCCAGATCCTGCACCTCCAGACCCAGCAGGTTGCAGGCGGAGGCGAAGGAGAAGCGGGTACGGGTGGAGTTGTCGCGGAAGATGGAGATGCCCAGGCCGGAATCGAACACACGGGTGCTCTTGTTGCGCTCGCGCAGGTCGCGCAGGGCGTCGGCCACGGTGAAGATGGCGTCGATCTCGTCGTCGGTCTTGTCCCAAGTCCAATAGAAATCGGTCTTGTACATGTTGTTGATGTTCAGGGTGGACAGATGGCGTGCCAGCTCAACAGTCTTGCTCATTTTGTTCTTTCTCCTTGTGTATTTAGTGTGGCGGATAATTACTTAATGTCGTTGCCGGTCAGCTCCTGACGGAAGCTGGTGGCGGAGCCGTCCTTGTTCTCGGGCTTGTACAGGCCGGGAACGGCGGCATACAGGGCGGCGCAGGTCACCAGATCCTGCTTGAAGGTCACCTCGTTGGGAGCGTGCGCCTGGGACTCGGCACCGGGGCCGAAGCCCACGCAGGGGATGCCGTAGCGACCCTGGATGGACACGCCGTTGGTGGAGAAGGTCCACTTGTCGGTCAGAGGACGACCCTCGCGCTTGGAGGCAGCCAGCTCGGTGGGCATCAGGCGCTTGTCGCCCCACAGGTTGTGGTGGGCATCCACCAGAGCCTGCACGTGGGGAGCGGTCTCCTTGTTGATCCAGGTGGGGAAGAAGCACTCCGTCTCGTAGACGTGACCCGTCCATGCCGGACGGTCGTACATGTACATGCTGACCTTCACGTCCTTGGCATACTTCTTGCAGGCGGGCAGATCCTCGATCTCCTTCAGGCAGGACTGATAAGTCTCGCCGGCGGTCATGCGGCGGTCGATGGAGATGGCGCAGCTGTCGGCCACGGCGCAGCGGGAGGGAGAGGTGTAGAAGATCTGGCTGGTGGTGCAGGTGCCGCGACCCAGGAAGCGGGCGTCCTCGTAGTGCTCGGGGTTGAACTTGGGATCCAGCATCTTCACCAGACCGTTGATCTCGGTGGAGCCGTCGGCGGGGTTCTCGTTCAGGTCGCGGACGTTGAGAATGACCTCGGCCATCTTGTGGATGGCGTTGTCGCCGCGCTCGGGAGCGGAGCCGTGGCAGCTGACGCCGTGCATGTCCACGCGGATCTCCATGCGGCCGCGGTGACCGCGGTAGATGCCGCCGTCGGTGGGCTCGGTGGAGATGACGAACTCGATCTTGCTGCGGGCGTCCTCGGGACCGTTGAAGTACTCGTTGACGATGGACTGCCAGCACATACCGTCGCAGTCCTCCTCCTGCACGGAGCCGACCACCATCATCTTGTAGCCCTTGGGCAGCAGATCCAGATCCTTCATGATCTTCACGCCGTAAGCGGCGGCGGCCATGCCGCCCTCCTGATCGGAACCGCCGCGGCCGTAGATGATGTCATCCGTCTCGTAGCCCTTGTAGGGGTCGGCCTCCCAGTTCTCGATGTTGCCGATGCCCACGGTGTCGATGTGGCTGTCGATGGCGATGATCTTGTCGCCCTCGCCCATCCAGCCGATGACGTTGCCCAGCTTGTCGAACTCTACCTTGTCATAGCCCAGAGCCTTCAGCTCCTCGGCGATGCGCTTGACCACGCCCTCTTCCTCGCAGGACTCGGAAGGAATGGCGATCATGTCCCGCAGGAACTTGACCATGGCGGGCTTGTACGCCTCGGCAGCGTTTCTGATGGCAGCAAAATCCATAATGTACCTCCGCAAAAAATTTATCAATTTCTCTGTTAAAAACGGGTAAAGGCAGTACCGTCGATCGACAAGAGCAGACACGGTTTTGACGGGCAGAAATGCGCCCATACTGCGTCAAGCCCCTTGACAATACGGCAAGTATTCTCTGCGGGTCTTTTCTTGTCTGGACACATTTCTGCTCCGGCAAAACTGCTCCGCACCTGCCGGCGATGCGTTTTCGTGTGATTTTTGCTTTTTGAGACGCAGGCTTGCTGACGCAAGCCAAGACGAAAAGGGCAAAAAGCGCCGGAAAGACACGCTGGCAGGCGTGTTTGCCCTTGTCGATCGACGGTACCATCTCCTATCATAGCACATGGTTTCCGGATGTCAAACAAAAATTTAGGAAATCTAAAAGATTTTCAGAAAAAATCGTTGCTTTTTGTGGGAGGTGTGGTATTATGTATAAGGAGAAAAGGAAAGAGGAGGGTGTTATGGAGGCAAGACGACTGGAATCGCTGAAGCAGATCGCGGCGGGTATCGCGGCGCAGTTCGGCGACAAGTGCGAGGTGGTCATCCACGATGTGTCCGGCAGCCATCCGGAGCACACCATCGTTCACATCGAAAACGGCCATGTGTCCGGCCGCAGGGTGGGCGACGGCGCGTCCAAGGTGGTCATGGAGCAGCTGGAGCATCAGAACGACCAGCCGCAGGATCACCTGTGCTATCTCACGCGTACCCCCGACGGGAAGATACTCAAGTCATCGTCCCTGTATATCCGCAACGGGCGCGGCGCGGTGACGGCCATCTTCTCCATCAACTACGACATCAGCAACATGATGCTCATGCATCAGGAGCTGGGCGAGTTCATGCTCACCCGGGACAGGGAGCAGTCCGAGCCGGAGAAGATCATCAACGTCAACGACGTGCTGGAGGATCTCATCCGCCAGTCCGTGGCGCTGGTGGGCAAGCCGGCGGCGCTGATGAACAAGGACGACAAGGTGCGCGCCATCCGCTTCCTCAGCGACGCGGGCGCGTTCCTGGTGACGAAGTCCGGCGACAAAGTGGCAAAATACTTCGGTATTTCCAAATATACTCTATACTCTTATATTGACGCCAACAAACAACAGGAGGAAAAGAAACATGGGTAAAATCGATCTGTCCATCAACAAAGTGGGTCTGGAGCATAATATCCAGAAGGCCAAGGAGAACAACGTCATCATCCCCACCATCGCTCAGATGCAGAATCCCAATCTGATCCCGGAGAAGATCAAGGCCAAGCTGAGCCACACCGGTCTGTGGGATGTGGATCCCGTCAACCTGTTCCGCATTTCCTGGCACAACGAGGCCAAGGAGTCCGGCGGTCTGTTCCAGGCGGTCCCCAACTATGTGGAGATCCCCAGCAAGCTCTCCGGCGTGCCCTGCCGCATCGTTGCCATGTCCGGCAAGTGGTTCCCCACCGGCTGCCACAAGGTGGGCGCCTCCTTCGGCTGCCTGGCTCCCCGCCTGGTGACCGGTCAGTTCGACGCCACCTATCATCACGCCGTATGGCCCTCCACCGGCAACTACTGCCGCGGCGGCGCCTTCAACTCCAAGCTGCTGGCCTGCGAGTCCGTGGCCATTCTGCCCCAGGACATGTCCAAGGAGCGCTTTGACTGGCTGAAGTCCATTGCCGGTCAGATCATCGCCACCCCCGGCTGCGAGTCCAACGTCAAGGAGATCTTCGACAAGACCTGGGAGCTGAAGCAGGATCCCACCATGATGATCTTCAACCAGTTCGCCGAGATGGGCAACCCCCTGTGGCACTACAACGTCACCGGCTACGCCCTGGCCGACCTGTTCGAGGCCGTGAAGAAGCCCGGCCAGAACTTCGCCGGCGCCTGCTTCACCTCCGGCTCCGCCGGCACCATGTCCGCCGGTGATCTGCTGAAGGAGCGCTATCCCCACCTGAAGCTGGCCGTGGGCGAGGCCCTGCAGTGCCCCACCATCCTGGACAACGGCTTCGGCGGCCACCGCATCGAGGGCATCGGCGACAAGCACATCCCCTGGATCCACAACGTGAAGAACACCGATATGGCCATCGCCATCGACGACGAGGACAGCCAGCGCCTGCTGCGCCTGTTCAACACCCCCGAGGGTCAGAAGTACATGAAGGACGAGCTGGGCATGTCCGATGAGGAAGTCCAGAAGATGACCTGGCTGGGCATCTCCGGCATCGCCAACGTGCTGTGCTGCATCAAGATGGCCAAGTACTATGAGTTGACCGAGAACGACGTGGTCGCCACCGTTCTGACCGACTCCGCCGTGATGTACCAGTCCCGCGTGGAGGAGCTGAACCAGATGCACGGCGCGTACAACGCACACGAGGCCGCTCTGGATCACAACCTGCACATGCTGGGTCTGAAGACCGACTCCATGCTGGAGCTGACCTACACCGAGCGCAAGCGCGTCCACAACCTGAAGTACTACACCTGGGTGGAGCAGCAGCAGATGAACGTGGAGGATCTGAACGCCCAGTGGTACGACACCAAGAACACCTGGGACGCCGTCCACGCACAGGCCAAGGAGCTGGACGAGCTGATCAACGAGTTCAACGAGGCCACCGGTCTGCTGAAGGCGCTGTAAGAAACAACACCAAACGCTCACAGGGCGGGGCTTTCGCCCCGCCCTGTTTGTTATGATTCCTGAGAGATAACGATCTCCTCTGCTTCCTGCATTCCCTTGATGAGAAGCTCACGGGCAAGGCCGTAATTGGCCTGCTCAATGGCTTCGATGGCGTCCGCCGCCCGTGCGCACAGCACGGTGTAATAGGCGGGCAGCGCCGGTATCTGCGCATTCTCCATATTGTTCATATTGCTCACCTCATTTGCATTACGTTTTGTGCTACATTTATAATGCATTATTTCGCACCGAAATGCAATACCCTATGTATGACAAACGTATTGCGAGGTGCTTATGAAGAAGTTCAAAATTCCGAAAACACCGTCATCTACCAATAAGAGCATTCGTTTTCCCGATGATCTGATCGAACAGGTGGAGGAAGCGATCCGCGGGCAGGACTGCACTTTTTCGGCCTTCGTGGTGGAGGCGGTGCGTGTGGCATTGGAGAATCTGCGGGAGGACGAGGACTAAAAAATTTTCTGTGAGGTAACGATCATGAAAAACGTGAAATACGGCAAGTGTGTCCGCTGCGGCAAGACCTACGACGCCGTTCCCGATCTGACCAACTGCGAGTGCGGCGGTATCCTGGATATCGTCTATGACTACGACTACATCAAGTCCGTGCTGACCAAGGAGAAGCTTGAAAAGCGGGACAACCGCTCCATGTGGCGCTACCGCGAGCTGCTGCCCGTGGAGGAGACGACGCCCGACACGCCCCTGCGCGTGGGCTGGAGCCCCCTGTACGAGGAGCCGAAGCTGGCGGAGATGCTGGGCATCAAGCGCCTGTGGGTCAAGGACGACGGCCAGAACCCCACCGCGTCCCTGAAGGATCGCGCCAGCGCCATGGCCGTGGCCAAGGCCATGGAAGCCGGAGCCAAGACCATCGCCTGCTCCTCCACCGGCAACGCCGCCAGCTCTCTGGCTGGCAACGCCGCCGCCGCGGGCATCAAGACCTATATCTTCGTTCCTGAACGCGCGCCCAAGGGCAAGGTGGCGCAGCTGATGATCTTCGGCGCCAACGTGATCTCCGTGAAGGGCAACTATGAGGACACCTTCAAGATGTCCGCCGCCGCCATCGACAAGTACGGCTGGTACAACCGCAACGCCGCCATCAACCCCTA
>ENA-UOJS01002860-UOJS01002860.1-human-gut-metagenome-genome-assembly--contig:-C74-NODE-2860-length-10907-cov-7.434206_pt1 | contig 10907 bp, 10 predicted proteins | sample MGYA00242355_ERZ723902 | MGnify/ENA metagenome assembly ERZ723902 | reverse complement strand
TTGCAGGCGTTTGGTCACGGCGCTGTGCGTCTTATAGCCGAGCGCCTCCGCAATTTCCTTCTGCGCTTTGCCGTTTTCCCGCATGATGAAAATCGCACGGTCATCCTCCGACAGCGTGGCAAGAAATCCGTTTCGCAGTTCCGCATAGGCTTCTTCCGTGCTTTCGGCGGGAGAAAAGAAATCAGCGGCATTTTCAACGGCATCTCTGTCGGTTGCCATCACTTCTTCAAGTGACAATGCCGCGCCAAGCTGCGTATCGGAATGCGTCCATCTTTTCAGAAAATTGATTTCGTCGTGATTTTCGCACACGGAATCGTTAAAATCCTCGTGCGCCGTGAGCTTTGTATCCCCCTTATGGAGTGCCGCAAAGATTTCCGGCGTTTTCTGTGCCGTCATCAGTGCGTTGATCATCTCTTCCATGAAAAGCCCGGCAAGTTTGTCCACAACATCTTCGATTTCTTCGTCGGTCAATTCCTCCGGTGTCTTTCCGTGTGCCTTTGCACAGGCTCTGAGTCCGGTTTCGAGCGGCTCCTGCAAGTCGGAAAAGAATTTGTCAATAGAGACTTTGAATCGTTCCTCATCGTCCATAATTTGGGCAACCATGTCCGCGATATATGCCGCGTCGCCTTCTTTCAGACAGTTCAGCGGATAGTTTTTCGAGAAATTTCTCATTGAGCGCTTGTTGCCCGTTTCGGGAAGAAGCTTCAGCCATGACTGTGCAAAGAACTTTTTCGCCTTGGCATAAATCTGCAGTTGTGCGGGCGTAAATTTTTTGTCATCGAAGGCAGGGATACTTCCGGTAAAATCGTGTGTTTCATAATATGCATGAAGCGCATCCCGCGTCTTTTTGTCGTATGGCATGGCGAGCCCTCCGTGGAGATTATTCTTTCTGAATTAATTATACCATTTTTTCGACCGTTTTTCAAGGACGAAAAGTGTAGACAAAAACACGCAGAGTTCATTTCTGAATTCTGCGTGTTTTTGTTTGCACTCTCAATCGGCAGATTTAGATGGATTCTTGAAAACATCCTTATGAGAAGTTGCCTTTAGCTACCCCTTTTGTGTTGGTCGGAGTGACTGGACTCGAACCAGCGGCCTCTTGGTCCCGAACCAAGCGCACTACCAAGCTGTGCAACACCCCGATATAAAACCGATACGAGGCGACGGAATTGACCGCTCCTTCAAATCGTACTTATTGATTATACCACAAGATATCCGGTTTGTCAATACCTTATATGAAAAAAATCTCAGTCTCGGCGCGGTCTGTTTTTATGTGCAACATGATATCGGTCACTCCCCGCCTAGCCGCGTCATTTTTCACTTGCGCCCGACGCTTATTTGTGGTATACTGATATGGCTGATAAAAAACGCAACAAAAAATCCGTTCGTGGGGGCTGAAATGATAAGATTCAAAGAGGAAAACATAAAATACATGGCGCTCGATCTGCCGGATGAGATCAAATTCTTCAAATATTCCGGAGATTTTGACGGCGAGATCGCCGCGATAAGGCGCTGGCTCAGGCGCGACATCTCAGACGGTATGCGCATTCGTCTTGAGCTTGAAGCTGTCATCGCCGACGGCATGACAGGCGACTACCTTTACGATTTTGACGGTCTGCTTGCGCGCATCCGCAAAAAATATTCTCACTGCATTCCGGAGGCGCTCGAAGCGTTTATTGAAATGGGTCATGCCGACTATATACGCCGCGGCGGAGAACGCTATTTTGAAAGCGGTGCGGCGCGCAATATAATGAACTGCTGCCGTCGCCGCCTCGATGAGATCGAAACCGGGACTCCCGCCGAACCGGAAAAGTATTTCAGCAGCCGCCTGCACGAGAACCTTAATATCATGCGCACACAGGGCGGCAGAGCTTACCGTTTCCGCGTCCGCGAGCATATTTCGCCCGATACGGACCATTCGCGCCCCGGCAGCGTGGTGCGCGTTCATCTTCCCTACCCTGCCGAATGTCCCGAGCAATCCAATATAACGCTCATAGATTCGTCTCACCCGGTGTACATCTCAGACTCCGAACATCGCACAGCCTTTATCGAGACCGAGCACCGTGACGGCGCCGATTATTGGATCGAATTCTCGTACGACACACGCGAGGCATATATCACGCCGAACGCCGCCGAGGTGATCCCGGCGCCGCCCGAAACCGACGAATATCTCTGCGAGGAGCTGCCGCAGATACGCTTTACGCCATCGGTGTGCGAGCTTGCAGCCACGCTTGCGGGCGATGAGAAAAATCCGCTTATCCTCGCCCGGCGTGCATACGACTGGGTCACAAAGCACGTTGCATACTCATACATGCGCGATTATCTTTATATGGACTTCATCCCCGGCTATGCTATGCTCAACGGACGCGGAGACTGCGGCGTTATGGCGCTTCTGTTCATCACGCTTTGCCGCGCTATGGGCGTTCCCGCGCGCTGGCAATCGGGCAGTCATGTTGAGCCGGACAGCATAGGAAGCCACGACTGGGCGCAGTTCTATGTTGCGCCGTATGGGTGGCTGCCCGCCGATCCGTCCTTTGGCGGAGGCGCTCTCCGCAAGGGCGACACCGAGCTGTGGGATCATTATTTCGGCAACCTTGACCCGTACCGTCAGATAAACTGCACCGGCTTTGCCAAGCCCTTTGACCCGCCGCGGCTTTACCTCAGACGCGACCCGTACGACAATCAAAGCGGCGAGATAGAGTACTCCGACGCTCCGCTGTGGTTCGGCGAGATAAACACCTCGCGCGAGGTGATATCCGCCGAGGAGCTTGAATGGACCGAATGATCGTTGCCGGCGTAAACATCAATGTCAAAGGCAGGTGAACGCCGCAATGAACATTCCGAAGAATAAAAAAACGATAGCGGGCTTGTTGCTTTGCATGCTGTCCGCCGTAGCGGTGATATTCATTTTTTCGAATTCGCTTCAACCCGCGTCGGTATCCGGAGCAGTGAGCGGCGGACTGCTTGAAAAGGTAAATGCCTTTTTTGCCCGCGCCGGGCTGCCCGGAATATCCGAAAAGCTGCTGCGCAAGACCGCGCACATCTGCGAGTTCGGGCTTCTCGGGCTTCTCACCGCGGGTGCTGCCGCGTGCCTCTCCCGCGTCGGAAAGCGCGGATATCTTATTTCATTGGCATCCTGCATAGCGGTGGCCGGCGCGGACGAGATTGTTCAGTATTTTGTCCCCGGACGCGCCTGCCGCTTTACCGATGTGCTGATAGACACCTCCGGCGCGGTGCTCGGAACGCTTGCTGTCGCCGCTGTGGTCCGGCTGTCGGTCGGTCGGAAGAAACGGGTGCAACAAAAGACGCCAGACGATAGTTTTTTGCATTAAAATCAATGTTTTTTCGCCGTATAACGCGAAAAAAATCAAAAAAACTCTTGACAAACAATACCTTTACGGTGTATAATGATTTGCCGCTTGAAACAGGCTTTTTTAAGTGTGCCGTTTTGAAGGTAAAATTTCATTCCGGCGCCGCCCATATCAGCGAGTCTTAACGAAAGAGAGGTGCTTTTCGTGTTTGCAGTAATTGAAACCGGCGGAAAGCAGTACAAGGTCTCCGAGGGCGATATCGTTTTTATTGAGAAGCTCTCAAATGAAGAAGGCAGCGAAGTCGTATTTGAAAATGTCAAGGCATTATCCGCCGAGGACGGACTCAAGGTCGGCACTCCCACAGTGGCAGGCGCTCGCGTTACCGCCAATGTGCTGAAGAACGGCAAGGGTCACAAGATCTATGTCTTCAAGTACAAATCCAAGAAGAACGAGAAGAAGAAGATCGGTCACAGACAGCCTTACACCAAGGTCCAGATAACCAAGATCGAAGGCTAATCATGACTAAAGTCGTATTTTACAGAAGCTGCGGAGCCTTTTGGGGCTTCGAGGAGCAGGGTCACACCGGTTACGGTGAAGCGGGAGACGATGTACTTTGTGCCGCGCTCTCCGCTATGACGATGCTCATCGTCAATGCTGTTGAACTTGCCTACGCCTCTGACATACAGTATGATGTCAACGAGGGCGCAACAAGAATAGTTGTCACTGCAAAAGCCGCTCTTCCCGAATTTGAGGAAGACGAACGCAAGAGATATGCGGTATCGGGGCTTTTCATGGCTTATTTCTATCAGCTCAACGACCTTATCGAGGAATACTCGGATTATCTTGAGGTCGAAGTTATCGACCGCGACTATCAGTAAGAACGATCACGTCAACAAATCTATGAGGAGGAAGAAATAATGCTCAGACTCGGCTTACAGTTTTTTGCTCATAAAAAAGGTGTCGGCTCGACTAAGAACGGACGCGACAGCGAATCCAAGCGCCTTGGCGTGAAGAAGGCTGACGGCGAAGCGGTTCTTGCCGGCAACATCATCATCAGACAGAGAGGAACTGCGGTACACCCCGGCAACAACGTCGGAATGGGAACCGACAATACCCTTTTCGCTCTGATCGACGGACACGTCAAATTCGAGCACAAGACCAAGGACAAAAAGCAGGTCAGCGTTTACGCCGACTGATAGCTTTTTCCGCTTTTGCAAAGAACAGCGGGATCGGGAGTTTTTACTCTCCGTCCCGCTGTTTTTGTGCTTTATGACGGCTATGCGGCTTTCCCCGGCGCAAATTTTTTTCCGATAAGAATATATAACCTATTGAAACCCGTGCCAATCGGTGGTATAATATAGGGTGAAGGTTTGTTTTTTAATTATACTGACACCAAAACCGCACGAAAGGATGTACAATATGCAGATTCGCCATATCCGCAGCGCTTTGATTTTCTTACTTACATTTTTGCTGATCTCCACCCTGTTTATGCCGGCATTTGCACAGGACGGTCCGGGAACAGGCACGGACGAAACGTCCGATACTGCCGCGGATACCCCCGCGGAAGAAACGCCCGAAACCGGCGTTGCCGATCCCACGCTTGCCGCGATAGACATAGAGACTGTCGGCAAAAATACATATTACGAGGGCGAATATTTTGACCCGTCGCTTTATGTCATCCGCGCGACATATTCCGACGGCACCACCAAGCTCGTAAAGCCGGGCGAATTTGAGTACGCTCCCACCGGCAGGCTCGTAACAGACGGTTCATCCGAGGATGTGACCGTTGAGTTCTCCTACGGCGGCAAAACCAAAAAGACATACGTCACGGTAAAGCGCCCGATAGAATCACGCATAATCACCCTCCCCGCCAGGCTCCAGTACAATGAGGGTTCGTCGTTCGTGCCGGACGGTCTTATGATAGAGCTTGTATATGCCGACGGTACGAGCCGTCTGCCCGATGAGGATGAGATACACGTCGATCTCCCGGCGGCTCTTACGCCCGACATAACCAGCGCTGTGGTCGAATGCTACGGCACAAAAGCAACGCTTTACGGCATAACGGTCATCAAAATGGTGTCGATGATGATAATCCAGAAGCCCGACAAAATATATTACTACGAGGGCGAACGGTTCAATCCCACCGGAATGATGATAATAGCCACCTTTGAAAACAGCTCTCAGGGCAGGCTTCTCGATCCTTCCGAATACACTGTAAGCGGCTCGGTCGATGCGCTGACCCCCGATTCCTCGGACCGCAGTCATGCCACGATCACGTTTACCGTCGGATCGATATCACAGACGCTTGAGCTGACGGTTTACGGGATCGAATCCTTCCGCATAACCCCGCCCACCAAAACCGATTATTACTACGGAGACAAATTCGACCGCAGCGGATTTGCGGTCAAGGCTGTTTACGTAAACGGCGCCGAACGCGACATCACCGATGAAGTCACCCTGAACGCGCCCGACACGATGGCAGCCGGCTCCGAGGTGCGCATGCAGTATCTCGGATATGAAGAGACCGTGGTCTCGGTCCACGAGGTGCGCGTGCTGCACATAAAGACGCTCCCCACAAGGATGTCCTTTAAGGAAGGCGAGCAGCTCACGACCGAGACGCTTGCTGGCATGCTCATCACCGCCGAATACGACGACGGAACAGAGGTACCGCTCAGCTCATCCGACTACACGATATCCCCCACTGCTCCTCTTACAATAACAGACACAAGACTTACCGTCACATATCTCGGGCTCAGCGCATCGGCAGGCATCACGGTCCTTCCGGCGCGCGCGATAAGCCGCATTGAAATAACCAAAGCTCCGGCGGTAACGCAGTACATATCCAACCAACCCCTTGACATAATCGGGATGGTGGTGACTGCGGTATACGAGGACGGAACACGCGAGACTATCCCCTACGATCAGCTTAAGATAACTCCCGCCCCCGGCACGCCCGTCAAGGTAACGGACACGCACATAAAGGTGGTGTATCAGCTCAGCGATCAGCTTGTATACAGCGCAAGGCAGGAGATCGAGGTATCGCCGAAGAAGGTCATAAGCCTTTCGATACTCACGCCTCCCTCCAAGCTCACCTATGTTGAAGGCGAAAAATTCGACACCACCGGAATGGTGATACTTGCCGTATACAACGACGGAACGAGCGCCCAGATAACGACCTACACCTACAGCCCGTCCGAGGCGCTCACCATCGCCACAGATAATGCAGAGGAAACGATAAGCATAACCATCTCTTACGTTGACTGCACCGCAACACAAAACATTACCGTAAAGCAGCGTGAAATAACCGGCATTGAGGTCGCGCAAAATCCCGCCAAGCTGGAATATTCACCGGGTGAGAAATTCGATCCCACCGGGCTGATGCTGAAGGTCACCTACGCCAACGGCGAATCGGCTCTTATCGAAAATGCCGCCTCGCTCGTGACGTTTGATCCCGACGGTGAACTGACACTCGGAGTGAGCAGCATAACGCTCACCTTCCGCGGGAAAACACTGGTGCTTCCGATAACCGTGCGCGAGATCATAGACATTCCCGTGACAAGCACCGATGACACCGAGCCTGCTTCTCCTGTGACCTCCGACGACACGACCGCTCCCACCTCTCAGCCGAGTGTAACGACCGCCGATCCCGGACATATTACCACGCCCTCCGGATTCGATACGATAATGGTAGTCTGGATAGCAATAATAGCAGTGATCGTTATACTGCTCGTGGTGCTCATTCTCTACTACAAACGCAATTTTACCTAATATAGTCACACCAAAATGGGGTGTTAAAAACTCAAATCGAGTTTTTAACACCCCATTTTATGTGGTACACCGGATCAGTTACCGTATGTATCGATGAGATAACGCCCCGTTTCATATATGAAGCGGACGGCGGCGGGCTTGAGCGCCTCGGGCATGCGCTTGCAGACGGCAAGCTCAAAGTTGAAATCCCCGGCGTAGCCGATATCCTTGAGCGCGGTCACGGCGTCCTTCCAGTCCACAGTCCCGAAGAACGGTATGGTGTGCAGGTCGGTCTGACCGATATTGTCGTCAACGTGCGTTGCCTTGAGGCGTGCGCCGAGCTTGGCGAGCTCGCGGCTCTGCGGCTTCAGCGAAGCGCGATTTGCATGTCCGAAATCCCAGCACGCTCCGACGTAAGGTGAGCCGAACGAATCGATAAGCTCGCAAAGCTCGTATGCGTTGCAACCGAAGCGGCGATACATAGCGTTGCCGACAGCGGAATCAGCCATGTTTTCAAATGCAATCCCGACGCCGAGAGCCGCGGCGCGCTCCACATATTTATCGTATATCTCGTGGTTATATGCAATGCTGTGAGCCACGTCGCATGGATCGTCAAAATCCGTGACCGGGTGAGCAACAGCCCATTTAACGCCGAGCATTCCGCTTATTTCGATGCAGCGCTTGGTCATTTCAATAAAATAATCATTTTTTTCGCAGACATCGTCCGTCTTTGCAAGTCCCGGCTTGTTTCTGGAATACGGAATATGAGACTGCGAGAAGGTAACGCCCAGCTTTGCCGCCTCGTTGCCTATGCGGTCAACGATAAACTGCCAGCGGTCGCCGTTAAGCTCGGTCTCGCGGCGCTGTACGGGACACATACAGAAATCCATGACATCAAAGCCGATCTCATGCGTTTTTCTGACCGATTCAAGATATGCCTCGTCGCCGTTGGCGGCGTGGTTGTAAAAAAGATTAGTCATTGTTGAGAGTTTCATTTTTGTTCTCCGTTTTCCTTGGATATATTCAGCTTTTCCTGCCGCATACGTGCGGCTGTAAGTGTGTTCTTCATAAGCATTGCTACAGTCATGGGACCTACGCCTCCGGGGACCGGTGTGATGTACCCCGCAACAGGCTCGACGGAAGCAAAATCAACATCTCCGCACAGCTTGCCCTCGGCATTGCGGTTCATTCCGACGTCGATGACCGCCGCTCCCGGCTTTACCATGTCGCCGGTGATAAGTCCGGCTTTCCCGACAGCGCACACAAGTATATCCGCGCGGCGCGTGTGCGCGGCAAGATCATGCGTTTTGCTGTGGCAGACCGTCACCGTTCCGTCTGCGGCGATAAGGAGAGCCGCCATGGGTCTGCCTACGATGTTGGAGCGCCCCACCACAACGCATTCCCTGCCCGCCACATCTATACCGTAAGCGCGCAGAAGCTCCATGATGCCCGACGGTGTACACGGGAGGATAGAGTCATCCGTAAAGCACAGATGCCCCGCGTCGAGACTGCCGAACGCATCCACATCCTTTTCCGGCGACACTGCGGCAACAGCCGCCGCCTCGTCAAGACCGCGCGGGAGCGGCAGTTGCAGAAGCAGACCGTCCACCGCCGTGTCGGAATCACGCTTTTTTATTTCCGCAATGAGCGCATCCTGAGTGATGTCCGCAGGAAGTATGCAGCACTCGGAGGAAAAGCCCACGTCATCGCACGCACGCATTTTGTTGCGCACATAAACTGCCGATGCAGGGTCGTCTCCGACGCGCACTACCGACAGGCAGGGCTTTCTGCCATACTTTTTTTCAAATTCCGCGCTGCCTGCCGCAACGCGGGCGCGCACCTCCGCCGCGACCCTTTTACCGTCAATGATAATTGCCATATCGTCCTCTCACACAGCAAGGCGGGACTGCCGCAGCTGTCGGAGCAAAATTCCGCAGCCGCCTCAGCCTCGCCTTTATCTGTCAGTTTTTATCTTTATTTTCGTCGTTCACCGACTCGTTATCGTCCTTTTTTTCCGACGTATCCTTTTCGCTGTCGATAAGCGCGGAATACGAGCTTGCCGGCGCGTTGGATATATTATTTTCAGTCGGAGCCGCAGCGCCTGTATACACGGGACGCGTCCCCGCCCTGACCGCTCTGACGCGGAATATGACCGTCAGCGCAAGCCCCGCAATAAAGCAGGCGGCGCCCACGAGCTGCGACACACGCAGCCCGCCGAAACCGTAAAGACTGTCGGTGCGCAGTCCCTCAATAAACATTCTGCCGAAGCCGTACCATGTGATATACCACAGGAAGACCTCACCGTCAAATCTCTTTTTCTTATAAAGCGCGTTTATGATGAGGAATCCGATAAGGTTCCAGAGCGATTCATAGAAAAACGTAGGGTGAGCCGTGACCGAGTAAAACCAGTTCTCCTGCTTGACCTCCATGCGGAATCGGTAAAGGACGCTCCCCTCGGCAGGCGCTCTGCCGAATGCCTCGCCGTTGAAAAAGTTGCCCCATCTGCCGAGAATCTGCCCTATCATAACGCCGGGCGCGATCATATCAAAGCATTTCTGCCATTTGAGCTTTTTGACCTTGCTTACGACAAGCACCGCAAGCGTGCCGCCGATTATAGCGCCGTAAATGGCGATGCCGCCGTTCCATATCGCAATATAGTCGATAAACGACTTGTAATTGTCGCCGTTACCGTTTCCGATGATATCAAACAGCACATAGTAGAGCCTTGCCCCGATCATTGCGGTTATAACGGCATAGATGGCTATGTCAAGAAGGTCGTCAAGTATAATGCCCTCCTGCTTTGCCCTGTACCATGCGTAGAAGAACGCAAGGACGATGCCGAGTGTTATGACGATCCCATACCAGCGCACCTCGATACCGCCGAGAATTGGAATGGTAAACGCTACTTTGTTGAAGGAAAACGGCTCGATCCCAAGCCCCGGAAACGCGATTGTGACCATGATGTAACCACTCCTTATAAATCATTTATAATATGATGTCAGCCGTCTGTGAGGCTTCCCTTTCCCGACAGCGGAATCCCATCGCCGAGATAGGTAGGCTCCGGCTTAAGCTGTGCCGTAAAGAAGTCCTTGAAGCGCGCCACACTCTCACGCAGATCGCGGTACGACTGACCGCGGTACGCGTACCTGTCGGCGCTTACGCCGTATGCGTCAAGCCCCAATTTACGCGCCACATAAAGCGCACGGTAAAGATGATATTCCTGAGTTACGATAAGAATGCGTTCCGCGCCGAATATTTCCTTGGCGCGGTAAATGCTTTCATACGTGGAAAATCCGGCATGATCGCAGAAAACCGCATCCGGGTCGATACCCGCTTCAACGGCAATGCGTTTCATCGTATTCACCTCGTCGTAATCGCGCCTGCCGTGATCGCCCGACATGAGCAAACGCGCCGAAGCACCGCCGTCATAAAGCTCGATACCCGTCTTTACGCGGTCGCGCAGCATATCGGACGGCGAACCGTCGGGGCGCACGCCTGCGCCGAGCACGAGAATGCAATCAAAGCCGCCGCGTTCTTCCGCTTCATCGGCGGAGATCACACGGCTTTTGCCGGACGACTTCATGGCTCCGCTGAGAGAAAGCACCGCAACAGCCGCCATTCCGGCAAAAAACAGACAGACCGAGATAACCGAAACCACTATTTTCCCCACCCGCGCTTTGCCGGGACGCTTTTTCCGCTGCTTCACGAAGTCACTTCCTTTGTTTTCATCTTTATGATATAATTATAAATGAGTATGACAGTACTGTCAATAGACAGAGTGTTAAGAAAAATCACGAACTCACGCTTTAATTATAAAAGCGCCCGGCTGACGCGCAACGCGCGTCAGCC
>ENA-UOJS01002852-UOJS01002852.1-human-gut-metagenome-genome-assembly--contig:-C74-NODE-2852-length-10937-cov-13.874655_pt1 | contig 10937 bp, 8 predicted proteins | sample MGYA00242355_ERZ723902 | MGnify/ENA metagenome assembly ERZ723902 | reverse complement strand
GCGTGCTTTTTGCCGTCGATCCACGTCGGGGAGTATCGCCCCTCAAAGAGGTGGTTGTTGATCTGGCTGATGCAGCCCGTGCCGGGCTTCCGAACCTTGCCCATGTAGGGCTGGAAGTCGACAATGGCAGGCGCATTCGCCTGCGGGCGCAAAACTCTGCGAGGCTTCTGGGGAATTGAAGAGATTTTTGAATTCATGGGGGCTTTTTGTCGAATTTGCGGCTTGTTTCCGGCTCTTTGTCTGTGATAAGATAGGCACACAAAGGAGTGTATTGCACATATGAAAGAAAAGCTGAAAATTCTGATTGCGAACGACGATGGGATCCGGTCGGAAGGTATTGCAAAGCTGGCCCGCGCCGCTGCCTCATTTGGAACGGTCTGGGTCGCTGCACCGGAACACCAGTGCAGCGGCATGTCTGTCCGCCTGACGATCTCTGAAAAGAGCCAGATGGCGGTCTACCGCTATGATTTCCCGGTTCCTGTGGAGGCCGCCTGGAGCGTAGACGGCACGCCCGCCGATTGTGTCAAGGTTGCGCTGAACGCACTGCTCCCATTCCGCCCGGATATTGTCCTGTCCGGCATCAACGACGGGCTGAACGCGGGTCTTGACGTCGCCTACTCCGGAACCATCGGCGCAGCGACAGAGGCGGCCATGCACGGCGTTCCCGCCATTGCATTTTCCATGCGCGACGGCAAATCCTTCGACGTTACCGATCACTACCTCTGCTCCGTTCTTGGCGAGCTTCTGGAGAAGCCGCTCGGCCGGGGCGAAATCTGGAACGTCAACTTCCCCACCTGTCCGCTCTGCGACTGCCGCGGCATTCTGTACGAGCGTTTCCCGGAAAAGCAGTCGTATTACGAAAACTATTATGAATGCGTCCGCGAGGAAAACGGTGTGCGCTATCTGTCGCCTGTTGCAAAGGTTTTGCACGCAGACGCCGTGACGGACGGCAGCGATATCCACGCGGTTCTGAACGGCTATGTTTCCATCGGCAAGGTGCGCTGCGCGCCGTTTTGAACATTTGTCTTTATACTGTGGACAGTTTCAAATTAGTAAGCCGAATTTAAGAAAGCTTGAAGAAAATTTGACATATTTCTTGCATTTGACTTCTTGTATTGTCTCACATGATGTGGTTATTTGCTTTGGTAGAAATACCGGTATCTTGCGGGGCTGCGCTGTGCGCAGCCTCAGCTCACCACCGCGGCACTGCCGCGGACACATGTTTCAGGAGGAATATAGAAAATGAAGAAGATCATTGCACTGCTCCTCGTGGCGGTCATGGCAATCGGCTTCTGCGCCTGCGCAGCCAAGACCGAGACCCCCGATGAACCCGCCACAACGGAAACCACGACCACTGAGGCCACGGAAACCACCGAAACCACGGAACCCGCAGCTGAAGAAACCACGACCGAAGAAACCACCGAAAACCAGCATTTCGACAAACTGACGCTTGAGTTTGTTCCCTCCAAGGACGCCGACGTCATCATCACTGGCACGAAGAACCTTCCCGAACTCGTGAAGGCTGAAATGTCCAAGCTCGGCTACGACATCGACGAAGTCGACATCACGGTCGGCACCAGCTACGACGCCACCGGCGAGGCTATGGCTGCCGGTTCCATCGATCTGGGCTGGCTGCCCGGCGGCACGTACGCGCTGTACTCCGACGATGTGGACGTCATCCTGACCGCTACCCGTAACGGCCTGTCCAACGACTCCACCAACCCCGCCGACTGGAACGGTGAAGCCAACGCCACCAAGAAGGATGGCCCGCAGGTCACCTACTACCGCTCTCTGATCTACGCTACTCCGTCTGCTTATGGTCAGGAACTCGCTGCTAAGGTCAATGCTGGCGAAAAGCTTACCTGGGAAGACCTCGACAAGGCGACCTGGGCTGTCCAGAAGACCTCCTCTTCTGCCGGTTACATCTATCCGTCCATGTGGCTGATGGCCAACTACGACGGCAAGAAGATCTCTGATCTGTCCAACGTCATGCCCATCGACTCCGGTTACGGCACCGCGTTCTCCTACGCTGCTGCGGAATCCGTCGATATCATCGTCTGCTACGCCGACGGCCGTAACGACTACGAAGCATCCTGGACGCTGCCCACCGACCAGCAGGACGAAACCGGCAAGCAGGGCATGGGCCGCTCCGACTCCATCTGGAACGAGATGAACGTCATCGGCGTCACCGAGGGCATCTACAACGATACCGTCGCCATCTCCAAGGAGAGCCAGTACTACACCCCCGAAATCGTTGCTGCCCTTCAGGACTGCTTCATCAACATCATCGGCACCGATGAAGGCAAGGCCATCTTCGACGTCTACAGCCACACCGGCTACGCCAAGGCGACCGACGCTGACTACGACGGCGCACGCGCTGCTCTGCAGGCTGTTGCCGAGTAATCCGTCATCAACCAAATAACGTCCAAATGAATAAAGCGCCCCGCGTCAACGGGGCGCTTTTCGTTTTACAGATATCTCAGCAAAAAACACATCTCCGATATTCTCCATTCAAATCCTCAGAAAGAAAAGAGTCGCAGCATGATTGAATTCAAAAATGTGTATAAGACTTATCCAAACGGCTTCACGGCCCTGAAAAACATCAACCTGCAAATTGAGCAGGGCGAGTTTGTCGCCATCATCGGCCTTTCGGGCGCAGGCAAGTCGACGATTCTGCGCTGCATCAACCGGATGCACGATATCTCCAAGGGCGAGCTGACCGTTGACGGTGTCACGGTGGACTCTCTGCGCGGCAAAGAGCTCCGGCGCTACCGCCGCAAGGTCGGCATGATCTTCCAGAGCTTCAATCTGGTTTCCCGCAGCACGGCGATCAAGAACGTTCTGACGGCCGATGTCCCAGATATGCCGTTTTTCCGGGTACTGCTCGGCATTTTTACAAAAAAGCAGAAAATGCGGGCATTAGAGAGTCTGGACAAGGTAGGCATTTTGGATAAGGCCTATACCCGCTGTGACCAGCTCTCCGGCGGTCAGCAGCAGCGCGTGGCCCTGGCCCGCACGCTGAACCAGAATCCGAAGATCATCCTCGCCGACGAGCCTGTCGCTTCCCTTGACCCCATCACGGCCAAGCAGGTCATGCAGGACTTCGTGCGCATCAACAAGGAATATAAAATTTCGATTCTGCTGAACATCCACCACGTGGACCTCGCGCTCAAATACTGTGACCGCGTCATCGGCATCCGCGCGGGCGAAATCGTTTTTGACGGCCCGGCCAGCACCATTACCCAGGAACAGATCGACGAGGTCTACAACGGCGCAAAGGCGCCCACCATGGGCGAAGGCGAGGGCGAGCTGCCGAAGGCTGCCAGAGCAGAGGGCTAAGCCATGGAAAACAACACGTCTTCTCTGATGAAGCTTACACTCTACGACCGCATCTTCAAACCCCAGACCGTAACGCTTCCCAATGGACATTCGGTCCAGCGGCGCAGAAGCCGCACGCCGGTAATCGTCCTTTTCCTGGCCGTTGCAATCTGGCTGTCTCTTCGCATGACAGGCTTTGATCTGCACGTCGTCATCACAAAATTCCGCAAGATGGTGGACCTTCTGGAGAAAATTCTTCAGCCGGACTGGTCGTTCTTCCCGAAGGTCGTTTCTCCTCTGATCGATACCATCAAAATGTCGATTCTCGGTACGGTCATCGGCTGCGTGATAGCGCTGCCGGTTGCGATTCTCTCGTCGAGCAACATCAACAAGAGCATTCCCGTCGTCTGGCTCATCCGATTCCTGCTTGGCCTTATCCGGACACTGCCGACTCTGATCATCGCACTCGTGTGCGCGCTGATCTTCTCGCTCGGCACGTTTTCCGGCACCATCGCAATCGCCATCTTTACCTTTGGTATCGTGGCCAAAATGCTCTTTGAGTCGATTGAAACCATCGACATGGGGCCGTTTGAGGCGATGGAAGCGCTCGGCGCGAACAAGTTCCAGGCATTCTGGTCCGCCTGCGTGCCGCAGATTCTGCCCGTTTATTTAAGCCACTGCCTGTACTGCTTTGAAATGAACGTGCGCGCATCGGCAATTCTCGGTTACGTCGGCGCTGGCGGCCTTGGTATCACGATCAACGAGCGCATCGGCTGGCGCGATTACAACAGCCTCGGCACGGTGCTGCTGTCGCTGTTCGTGGTCGTTGTCATCATCGACTTCTTCAGCGAATACCTTCGCAAGAAGCTGAGCTGAAAGGAGGCTGCAAGATGGAAAAGAAAGACAAAATCGCCATGCTGGAGCAGTCGCTTGACCGGAAGCTCACCACGCTTGAAATGTATGAAAACCGCCCGCGCAAGTGGATTTTGTACCTTGTGATTGTGCTGGCGGTCGCACTGCTTGTCGGCTGGTCGGCAGACGACATCCACTTTACGGGCCTCACCGCCACCGGTACGGAGGTCGCCAAGGGTGTCGTCCACGGCGTGTTCCACCCGGACACAAATCTGTTGTTCGGTACCGGCGACTCCGATGTGCCGTATCTGCTGCTGCAAACCATTGCCATTGCTGTGCTCGGTACTATTTTCGGCGCAATTCTGGCCATCCCCTTCGCGTTTCTGGCCTCGTTCAATATCATGCCGAAGGCGGTTGCGTACATTGTCCGCATCCTGATTCTGATGATCCGCACCATCCCGTCCATTGTCTGGGCGCTGATGTGGATCCGTGTGACAGGCCCGGGCGCCGCCTGCGGCGTTATCACGCAGTCGGTCTGCTCGATCGGCATGATCTCCAAAATGTACATCACGGCCATCGAAGATCTGGATACGCACATTCTCGAAAGTCTGGACGCCATGGGCTGCACGCCGTTCCAGAAAATCCGCTACGGCGTTCTGCCGCAGCTGACGGCAAGCTTCATCTCGACTACGATCTACCGCTTTGACATCAACCTCAAAGACGCCACGACGCTCGGCATCGTCGGCGCGGGCGGTATCGGCGCGTCGTTGGTGCAGTGTCTCAACTCCCGCCGCTGGGGTATGGTTGGCTCGTTCGTCTGGGGCCTGATGGTGCTTGTTCTGATCATCGAACTCATCTCCACGCGCATCCGCAGAAAGCTTGCGCACGGCGAATAAAAAACTGGGGGCGCTCTGAGCGCCCCCAACGTATCCTCAAGGGCCATTGCTATGGAAAAGAAATTGACAATCTACTATACCAGCGATATCCACGGCTGCTTCTCGCCGATTGATTATGCCACCGGCCTGCCGGCAGACTCCGGCCTTGCCAACTGCATGGCGCAGTTCCGGAAAGACGGCAACACCCTTGTTATCGACGGCGGTGACACCCTGCAAGGCAGTCCTCTCACCTATTATCTGAGCCATGAAGCGCGCGATGTCACAACGCTCCCGGCCGCGCTTTTAAACCTCGGCGGGTATGATTTTGTAACGCTCGGCAACCATGACTTCGACTATGGGAAACAGACCATCGAGCGCTATCTTGCCGCTCTGAACGCCCGCTGCCTGTGCGCAAATGTGGAGGGTATCCGCGGCGTGGAGAAAACGGCCGTTGTTACCATGGAAAATGGGCTTCGCGTCGGCCTGACCGGTATGATTACGCCCTTTGTCACACAGTTTGAAAGCGCAGAGAATATGGCCGGCATCACTGTGACCGACGCATTTGCCGCCGCCTGGTCCGCACTTTCCGAGTTGCGGCACAAAACAGACCTCACCATCTGCATCTACCACGGCGGATTCGAAGCGGACGTCAAAACAGGAGAAATTCTCTCACAGACCAGCGAGAACCAAGGCTGCCGTATCTGCCGGGAGCTTGGGTTTGATATTCTGCTTGCAGCGCACCAGCATATGCAGGCCGAAAATCTTCAGATCGGCGGGACGTATACCTGCCAGCCGCCGGAAAAAGCCGCAAAGTTTATCCGCATGGACGTAACGGCCGACCGTGGAAGCGTCCATGCCGTCTCCCAGCTGATACCGGCAGGATCGGTCGCGCTTCCGGCTGCCGCAGACGCACTTCAGAGTGCCGAGGCACAGACTGCCCGCTGGCTCGATACACCGGTTGGCCGGCTCGATGTGCCGATTCCGGCGGAAGATCCTCTGACGCTGGCGAAAAACGGCTCCCTGCTCGCAAACCTCATCAATCAGGTGCAATTGGAAGCTTCCGGCGCGGACATTTCTCTCACGAGCCTTTCCAATCGTGTGGTTGATTTTCCGCAGGATGTGACCGTCCGTGCCATCGTCTCGGCCTACGCATTTCCCAACACGCTCCAGACCATCCGCGTCACAAGAGCTGTTCTGACGGCCGCGCTGGAACGGAGCCTTTCCTATTTTGATTTTGCGCCGGACGGAAGCCTTTGCATCAGCGACACATTCCTGCGGCCAATCATCCAGCATTTCAACTATGACTATTTTTCCGGGCTTACCGTCACGGCAGACCTTTACCAGCCGGTCGGCCGGCGCGTGCGGTCCATCGTCTACCAGGGCAGAGAGCTGCCTGATGATCAGACGCTCACGCTCTGCCTCAACAATTACCGCGCCTCCGGCGCCGGCGGCTACGGCTGCTACAAGAGCTGTCCGCTTGTGTCGGAAAATTTGACAGAAATCTCTGATCTCGTCACACAGTATGTGCTGCAGCATCGCGAGATTACCGTCGACAAAACCAAGTGGCTGCAATTTTGCAGCGATTGAACACAGAGCCGCATAACGCGGCACAGGAGGAATGAACTATGGAAAACAACGTATTCAAGGTCGTCTTGCTGCAGGCGCTTCCCGCGTCCGGCAAATCCGAAGTCCGTAACTTTATGGCGAACATCGAGCCCGAACGGCTCAAAAAGGAGTTCCACATCGGCGAAAACCTCCAGCTCGATGATTTCCCCTACGTCCATATGATGCGCCGCATCGACAATGAGCTCGAAGCTATGGGCCAGGCCAGACTCTTCTATCCGGGCGAGGAGCCCTTCATTGACGGAAGAGACTGGGGCACGCTCTGCTGCCTGTTGAACGAGGACTATCACGATCTGCTCAACCGCAACGTGCAGAAGCCCGATTCCTGCGCGCAGCTGCTTTTTGATCGTTACGACAGAGCCGGTCAGATCGTCGGCATTGCGCCGCGGCTCGGAAAGCTCCCGGAAGAAATCCGCAAAAAACTGGCGGAAAAGCTGGAAGCCGAGGCGGTCGCCATGCTGAAAGAAAAACAGGACGCTTATCCTGACTCCTTTGACGGCAAGACCATTATCATTGAGTGCGCGCGCGGCGGACCGGACGGCGCGTCGATGCCGCTGATAGGCTCCGACGGATACCAGTATTCGCTTCCGATGTTCTGCCCGGAAATTCTGGAAAACGCCGCAATCCTCTACATCTGGGTCACACCGGAGGAGTCCCGCCGCAAAAATGCCGACCGCGCCGACCCCAACGATCCCGGCTCGAACCTGCACCATGGCGTGCCGCTGGCCGTCATGCTGGGAGAATACGGCTGCGACGATATGGAGTATCTTGTAAACACGTCCGAGCAGAAGGGCACCGTAACTGTGAAGGCGCACGGAAATACCTATCATGTGCCGATCGGTATTTTTGATAACCGTGTGGATAAGACCTCCTTCCTCCGCGCAGAGCCGTCCGTCTGGGACGCAGCACTGGTAGAAGATGTGACATACGCCATCCGTCAGGCCACAGACACCATGTGGGCCGGTTACCGGAAATAAAGCAATGCATCACAAGCACAAACCGCCTACCGGAAATTTCCGGTGGGCGGTTTCGTTTTATGGCAGATTAAAAGCCGAAGCAGGCACGCACAGCGTCCGCGTAATCACCTCTGCAAACCAGATATGACGCAGCATGATTGCCTCGGAAAAAACTGCCGGCATTTTGAAAAATACGAGGACGCAGGGTACTCTTTTTTGAAGTCTCTGCTGTCAGTCATGCTTGTGATCCTCCCGAATTCCGATTTATTTCATTATAGCAAAGTCACGCCCAAGGCACAATGCAGCCGCCCAAAACGCTGATATGCTCCCTTCATGCTTGACAGTTTGTTTTTCGCTGTCTCTCATGGAGGGAGCATATCAGACATTGCCCCGGCGGGGCTTTGGCTTATTTATAGCACTCCGGCTTCAGAATGCCGATGTAGGGGAGATTGCGGTAGTAATTTGCGTAATCGAGGCCGTAGCCGACGACGAACTCGTCCGGGATCTCGAAGCCGCACATATCGGTCTTGTAGCTCTCGGGATGGCGCGACGCCTTGTCCAGGAACGAGATCGTCGTAATGGATGCGGGGTTCCGTGCGCCGAAGAGCTGGCGCAGGTACTGCATGGTGAGGCCCGAATCGATGATGTCCTCGACGATGACGACATGGCGGCCCGTAATGTTGTTGTCCAGATCCTTGATAAGGCGGACGACGCCGGTGGACTGCGCGGATGCGCCGTAGCTGGAGACAGCGATGAAATCCATGTCAATGGCGCAGTTCATGCAGCGGCACAGATCGATGTAGAAAAACGATGCGCCCTTGAGCACGCACACCAGCACGGGGCGCTTGTCTCCAAGCTTTGCGGTCAGGTCCGCGCCGAGCTGCTCGACGCGGGCGGCGATGGCTTTTTCGGTAAAAAGGACGCGTTCAATGTCCTGTTCAGGCGTTCTGATGAGCATAAAATCCTCCAAAATAGCCGGAAAACCGGCGTTGTCAACTTTTCCATTATAAAAAGAGGAATACAATAAGTAAAATAGATAAACCTAATTGAGCATATAATTTCCGCTTATTATAAACATTATAAAACAGACATTTACAAAACGTGAAAAATCGCATATAATCGGCCAGGAATGAAAAAATAAAACAAAAACTGCGGTAAAAAACGGATAAGGAGTTTTGAATTATGAGCAACTGCGCGATCGTAGGCATCAACTGGGGCGACGAGGGCAAGGGCCGGATGGTCGACCTCATTGCAAGAGATTATGACATCGTCTGCCGGTATCAGGGCGGCAACAACGCGGGCCACACCATCGTGAATGAGTATGGCAAATTCGCCCTTCATCTCATCCCCTCCGGCATCTGCCTGCCGGGCGTTGTAAACGTGCTGGGCAACGGCGTCGTGATCGATCTGGAGAGCCTGTGCGGTGAAATTGAGGCGCTGCAGAACGCGGGCGTGCCCATTACGCCGGAGAATTTCAAAATTTCCGAGCGCGCCACCATCGTCTTCCCGTACCACCGCGCCCTCGACGGTCTGGAGGAGGCCCGGCTGAAGGACAAGAAGTACGGCTCCACCCTGCGCGGCATCGCGCCGGTCTATTCCGACAAATATCAGAAGAAGACCATCATGATGGGGGAGCTTCTGTACCCGGCGTATCTTGAAAAGCGGCTGGCCAGCATTCTGGAGTGGAAGAACCTGACCATTCAGAATGTCTACGGCGCGGAAGCGTATAAGCTTGAGGATATGCTGGCGTGGTGCCGCGAATTCGGCTCGAAGCTTGCGCCTTACATCTGCGATACCAGCAAGTACCTCTATGAGGCTGAAAAGGCCGGCAAGAGCATCATGTTCGAGGCCCAGCTCGGCGCGCTGCGCGACATTGACTTCGGCATTTTCCCGTATACCTCGTCCTCTTCCTCCAATGCGGGCTATGCCTGCGTCGGCGCAGGCATCCCCGGCAGCCATGTCGACCGCACGGTCGGTATTGTCAAGGCGTATTCCACCTGCGTGGGCGAAGGCCCGTTCACGGCGGAATGGTTCGGCGACGAGGCCGAGCAGCTGCGCGTGGCCGGCGGCGAATACGGCGCGTCCACGGGCCGTCCGCGTCGTGTCGGCCCCATCGATCTGGTCGCGACGCGTTACGGCTGCCGCATCCAGGGCGCAACCGAGGTCGCGCTTACGAAGCTCGATGTCCTGTCCTATATGAAGGAGATCCCTGTCTGCACGCAGTATGAGGTCAACGGCGAAAAGACCGACGATTTCCCGTTTACTGCCGTCATTGACGAGGCAAAGCCCGTCCTGACGACCGTTCCCGGCTGGGGCTGCGATATCTCCGGTGTGCGCAAGTACGAGGATCTGCCGCAGGCCGCGCGTGATTACGTTGAGTATGTCGAGCAGGCCATCGGTGTGCATATCAGCTATGTCTCCGTCGGCGCAGGCCGCGACGAGATTATTTACCGCTAAAAGGAGCCGCCATGAAACCGACGTATGAAAGCCCGCTGGCCTCGCGCTACGCGTCGAAGACCATGCTGCACCTGTTCTCCCCGGATATGCGCTATGAGACATGGCGCAGGCTCTGGGTCGCGCTGGCAAGAGCCGAGCATACGCTTGGCCTGCCCATCACGCAGGCGCAGGTGGACGAGCTGGCCGCGCACGTGAGCCCCATCGATTATGACGTGGTCGCCGCGCGGGAAAAAGAGGTGCGGCACGATGTCATGGCGCATATCTACGCCTACGGCCTCGACGCGCCCGGCGCGAAGGGCGTCATTCACTTAGGTGCGACGAGCTGCTATGTGACGGACAACGCAGACCTGATTTTATACCGTGAGGCGCTGCGGTATCTGGAAAGGGAATTGAAGGCCGCCATGCGGAATCTGTGCGAGTTCGCTGACCGCTATGCCGCCATGCCCGCGCTTGCCTACACGCATTACCAGCCCGCGCAGCTGACGACCATCGGCAAGCGCGCGTCGCTGTGGTTACAGGATCTGATGCTCGACCTTGAGGAGGTGCAGGACACGCTGCGCGCGTTCCGCTTCCTCGGCTGCCGGGGCACGACCGGCACGGAGGCCAGCTTTGTCGAGCTGTTTGACGGCGATATGGCGAAGATCGACGAGATGAACCGGCAAATTGCTGCTGAGTTCGGGTTTTCCCGCTGCTATCCTGTCTGCGGGCAGACGTATCCCAGAAAGCTTGACAGCCGGATTTTAAACGCGTTGTCATCCATCTGCCAGAGCGCCTGCCGCATGGCGACGGACATCCGGCTTCTGCAGCACGACCGGCAGGTCGAGGAGCCGTTCGAGGACAAGCAGATCGGCTCGTC
>ENA-UOJS01002849-UOJS01002849.1-human-gut-metagenome-genome-assembly--contig:-C74-NODE-2849-length-10955-cov-7.194037_pt1 | contig 10955 bp, 10 predicted proteins | sample MGYA00242355_ERZ723902 | MGnify/ENA metagenome assembly ERZ723902 | reverse complement strand
GGGCGGCTTTTTTGTTTTGCAAATGATCCCGGTCTGCATCAGTCGGTGATAGGCTTTACCGGCGCTTTGTCGGTTATGGTGATGTCCCCGCTCTTTACGGTAATGCTTATCGAGTTGAGGTCGCCGGTGGCGGCAGGCTTTGTCTCCTCGCCGGTCTCGGCGGGAGTCGTTTCGTCAGCCTCGGTGGTCTCGGGCTCTACCGGCGTCAGGGGAGTTTCAACATTCTGCTCGGTGTACTTTTTGGTGTATTCCTTGCCGTACACGCTTATCTTGCCCGCGGGGGCGTTCAGCTCAACATTATACCCGGCAAAATTTGCTTCGTTGCGGTAGTATGTGAACTCGCCGCTCTTTACCGTGGCATCTACTTTGTGTGTAAAGGTGCTGTTTTCTATCGTGACGTATCCTGATGCATCGGCGCTGAGTATCAGCTCGCGCGCGGTGACGCCGGATATCTTGGCGGTCAGCTCCTTTTTTGAGTCAAGGGTGACGGTGGAGCCTGTTGTAATGCCGGAAAGCGTGACCTCGCCCTTGTCCGCGGTGAGACGGTAGTCGCAGTCGATATCAAGGTCAGATACGGTCACATTGCCCTCCTCGGTGTGGATATCGATGAATATCACCTCCGCGGCATCGGAAAGGTAGAGGTTGACTGTTTTCTGGCGGTTGCGGTATTTCAGATAATTCTGATAGTTGCGGAAGCCGCTGAAATTGATCTTGAAGGTATCAAGATTGATAAGCCCGGATATCCCGTCTATCCCGGACAAGGTGATCTGTGTTTTGCTGGCTGTGAGATTGTAGCTGTTATCGCTGAAGTTTATAAGCTCTATGCGGCTCTTTTCCGCTCCGCCGTAAACATTTATGTCGGCGTTCTTGAGCGAGATGACCAGCTTTTTGAGCGAGGCTTCATCGATATCGTCGTATGTTTCAACGTAGTTGTTGTTTCCGTCATGTTCCTGCTTGAATAGCGCAATGCCCTGGTCCTTTGCCATGTTTTCGGCGCTGATGCACATGAGAACGCCTGCGCACGCAAGTATTATCGTGACGATTATAAATATTATCGAGGTGGGTTTCATTGTTTTTCAAGCGCTCCTTTCAGCGCAACAAAGCCGTCGCGGGCTTTGCGCAGACCAAAGCCGACAAGCTCGGCGAGCTTTTTCATGAGGAAGGGAACAAGGCGTATCGCAATGTTGTACATAAGTATTCCGATGAGCGATGCGACCGAGCCTATGGTGATACCGAGTCCTATCTCATAAAGTCCCACGGGAACTACGCCGGTTACGATCTTGTAAGCGCCGTATATTATGCCGATGAGCGCCACCGAACAGCCTACGCCGACAATGGCTATCAGCGCGGCGACAAAGCCTATCGCAGCTGCCGCAAGCAGGAATATCAGCCCCAAGAACACCGCTATTGCGGCGACGCACAGCACTGCTCCGAGCGGTACCGCGGCGCAGAACAGCACGCGGGAGAGGGTCTTGTTGCCTTGATCTGCCGCCGTCTTCGGCTTGGCGCTGTCATAGTAACCGGGATCGGTCACGGGGTCAGGCAGATTTTCCGCTTCTTTTTTCACCGGGCGCTTTTCGGTCGCCGTGTGAGGAGTATCGCGGTGGACAGCCTGTTTTTCATCCGTCTTTGCCTTGGCGGTGGCGGACGGTCTTGGCGGCGTTGCCGGCTTCGCCGGTTTTGCCTCATCCGGCTCGTCGTTGATATGTACGGCGGTATGGCGCGGCTTTGAGCCGAGAGCCGAGAGTGGGTCGCTCGTCTGTTTCGTTTCTTCCGGCTTTTCCGGCTTGACATTTGCGGCGGCGGGAGTGCTTTCCGCGACCTGCTTGCGGTCGGCGGCTATCTTCTGCATTATGCCCTCCGCCATTCTGCGCGGGTCTACGTCTACCTCCTCCATGTTTTTGGAGCGCAGGTAGGAATCCATTTTTTCCTTCTGCGCGGCGATCGAGGCGTCGTCGGCTCCGAGCCTTGCCAGCTCGGAGCCGAGCGCATCAAGAAATGATTGTCTGTTCATGTAAAATACCGTGCCTTTCGGTTGGCTTTTTTGTTGAGTTGTTTGTTTTTTTCGTGACCTTTGCCGCTGTTTTTGCGGATTTTTTGCTTTTTTTCTTCAGCAGGGGCAAAAATCATTTGCATAACAGATCAAAATATGATATACTGTATAGGCTTTGCGCGGCGCTTTGCCGACGCAAGAATATACCTATCATATATTATATCAGATTCGGAGACGGATTTCAAGATGAGAATGAGAAAAAAGAAGCACTCGGGAGAAAGAATAGAGGCATGCTCGGCGCTTTTGCTGCGCCTCTCACCCGACGATACCGGATATTCCGCATTGGACGGCGCGCGCGAGGTCAGCCGCGCCGTGTTCGGCAGAGAAATGCCGCTTGAACTTGAGATAGGCTGTGGAAAGGGCGACTTTGCGGTCGGGCTTTCGCCCGAGCGCGCCGATTCCGGAATAATCGCGCTTGAGAGGGTGGCGGATGTTGCCGTGACCGCTCTGGAAAAAGCGGCGGCGAGCGCAGACGCACGCCCGGACAATCTTCGCTTTGTCATAGGCAATGCGCAGAATCTCCCCGTGTGGTTCCCCGAAAATACCTTTTCGCGTATATACATAAACTTTTGCGATCCGTGGCCCAAAAAGGGATACGCAAAGCGCCGCCTGACGGCGCCGGGCTTTCTTGCGCTTTACCGCCGTTTGCTCGTCCCCGGCGGAGAGCTGAGGTTCAAGACCGACAACGAGGGGCTTTTCGACTGGTCGCTTGAGCAGTTTGCCGCCGAGGGACTTCGCGTGGCTGTAATGACGCGCGATCTGCATTCCTCCGCGCTTGCCGAGGGGAATATCATGACCGAGTATGAGCGCAATTTCACCTCAAAGGGAATGCCCATATATTCCGCCCACGTTGTGTTTGACAAAAAGGATGACGGCAATAATGAATGATGCCGTAAAAGAGCCGTGCGGGGTGCTCGTCATTGACAAGCCCGCAGGCTGGACCTCGTTTGATGTTATCGGCAAGCTGCGGCGGCTGTACGGCACAAAAAAGATCGGTCATACCGGAACGCTCGATCCGGATGCTACGGGTGTGCTTGTGGTGCTGGTCGGCAGAGCGGCAAAGGCGGCTGAATATATCACCGTACACGATAAGTCATACCGCGCCGTGCTTCGCCTGGGGATCACCACCGATACCGAGGACACCTCCGGCAGGGTGCTCACGCAGTTCGCGGGAGAGCTTCCGGGACCCGATGCCGTGCGCGACGCGGTGGCAGGCTTCACGGGTGAGATAATGCAGGTCCCGCCGATGTACAGCGCTCTCAAGGTCGGCGGACGCAAGCTGTGCGATATCGCGCGCTCCGGCGGTACGGTGGAGCGCACGGCGCGTCCCGTGACCGTGTATTCGGCAGACACCGCGCCGATTCCGGGAACGCTCTGCGATCATATCCTCAATGTAAGCTGCTCGTCCGGCACATATATCCGCACGCTGTGCGCCGATATCGGAGCCGCCCTTGGGTGCGGCGGCGCTATGGCTGAGCTGCGGCGGCTGTCGGTCGGAGGTTATACGCTTGACGATGCATCGACACTTGAGGAGATCGAAGCGATGAGCTCCGAGGAACGGGTGGCGGCGCTGCTCCCGGTGGAAAGTCTTTTCCTTGACCTTCCCGCCGTAAAACTTCCGGCTTTTTTCGAGCGCCTTTTCCGCTCCGGCTGTGAGATATATCAACGTAAGCTCGGGACCACGCTCCCCGACGGCGCACGCGTGCGCGTTTGCCGCGCAGACAGCAGCTTTTTTGCACTCGGCGAGGTGTCGGAATATCCCGGCGGCAGCGCTGTAAAGTCGGTCAAGCTGTTTGAGGTATAACGAGTCCGAAAATAATCGAAAAATTCGCATCGCGCGTCGCGCGATGCGACATTTTTTTTGCGTCCGCGGTGATAAAATCATTGATGAAAAAGCAAATTAAAGTTCGGAATAAATAAAAAAGGAGACGTGAAAATGATTCGCAATAACTGCGGTTTTGACTTTTCTGCCGAGGGCGACCGCCTCACTGTCTCGGTCGGCGGCGAGATAGATCACCACGGCGCCGCGCCGCTGCGCGACGGCATCGATGCGCTGATATGGGAGTACCGCCCGAAGCATCTTTACCTTGATATGTCGGGCGTGGAGTTTATGGACAGCTCGGGGCTGGGACTTATAATGGGCAGGTACGAGCTTATGCGGGAGCTTGGCGGCGACGTTACGGTGCGCGATCCCGCGCCGTGCGTTGACCGGATGCTGAAGCTCACCGGCTTTGACCGCCGTGTAAAAACAGAAATATCGACCGCGCGTCCGCGGCGATGAATGACGTGGAAAGGAGCAGAAAAATGAAAAACAAAAATATTCCCGAAAAAAAGGACGGCGTGGGGAAAAGGGCGGGACGTCCGCCCTCTGCGGAGACGGTCAATGAAATGAAATTCACGGTGCCGTCGCTCTCGGTCAACGAGGGATTTTCACGCGCCGCGGTCGGGGCGTTCATAGCCCAGCTCGATCCGACGGCGCTTGAAATATCGGATATCAAGTGCGCGCTGTCGGAGGCGGTAACAAACTGCACGGTGCACGCGTATCCCGACCGTATCGGAAAGATAAACGTGCGCGTGCGGCTGTTTGCCGACCGCTCGGTAAAGATAGAGGTGCGCGACAGCGGAGTCGGCATTCCCGATGTAGAGGCGGCTCGCGAGCCGCTTTTTACCACCGACAAGGGCGGCGAACGCAGCGGGATGGGCTTTACGGTAATGGAGAGCTTTTGCGATAAGGTCACGGTAAAGTCGTCCGCGGGTGCCGGGACCACGGTGACGCTTACAAAGAAGCTCGCTCCCAAGCAGAAGTTTACACGCTCGTAGTACATATTTTTATGTTTTTGCGGGGGAGAAGATGGTATGCACACAGGACCGGAGCGAGGTAAAACTGCTTATATCCGAGGCGCAGGGAAGTGACGCGGAGGTTGCGGATGCGGCGGCGGGGAGGCTGATAAGTGAAAATCTCGGGCTTGTAAAAAGCATCGCACGCCGTTTTTTGGGACGCGGATGCGAGTATGACGATCTTGTCCAGATAGGGACCATCGGTATGCTCAAGGCGATACGTTCGTTCGATCTTGAACGCGGAACGGCTTTTTCGACCTATGCCGTACCGCTGATCGTCGGCGAGATACGGCGGCACCTGCGCGACAGCGGACTTATAAAGGTCGGCAGGGCGACAAAAAAGCTGGGAGCGGAGCTGCTGGGGGCGCGCTCGCGGATCATAAGCGAGGAGGGGCGCGAGCCGCAGGTCTCCGAGCTTGCAGAGGCGGTGGGAGTCACGCCGGAGGAAGCCGCCGCCGCTATCGAGGCGATACAGGCTCCCGCCTCGCTTTCGTGGGCTGTCGGGGACGATGATTCCGGGCTGGAGCTTGGCGACCGCATAAGCGATTCGGACGGGCTTGCCGAGCTTGAGAGCGTGCGCGATCGCATCGCCATTTCACAGGCGATAGGCAGACTTCCGCCGCTCTGGAGGCAGATAGTAATGTTCAGGTATTTCAGAAACATGACCCAACAGCGCACCGCCGAGGAGCTTGGGCTTACGCAGGTAAAGGTGTCGCGGGAGGAAAAAAAGATAGCCGAATTTTTGCGCCGCGAGCTTTGCGGGTGATTTGAGCTTTTTCTGTATTTACAGTCATAAAAACAAACAATATTCCCGCGCAGCCGCAAATGCTGCGCGGGAATATTGTCTGTATTACTGTCTGCGATACTCACATGAGCGGCGCGAATATACGAAGGATCGGCTGCACGAGGCGTTCGAGTATGTTCCCGCGGCAATTTTCCTCGGTCATCTCCTCGCTCATCTCAAGCGTCCGCAAAAAGTCCTCCTTGATCTCCGCAACGGCGGGAGTTCCGCTCATCCATACGCCGCATTCAAAATGCAGGTAAAGACTGCGGAAGTCGAGGTTCGTTGTCCCCACGGTCGCCGATTCATCGTCCGCCACAAAGGTCTTTGAGTGCAAAAATCCGTTTGAATATTCATATACACGCACTCCGGCGCGTATCAGATCGCGGTAGTAGGAGCGCGTTGTCATGTGGACAAAGCGCTTGTCCCAGCGGTGCGGCGTGATTATGCGCACATCCACGCCGCTTTTTGCGGCAAGCGTGAGCGCCGAGACCATGCTGTCGTCGATTATAAGATACGGCGTATTGATGTAAAGATATTTCTTTGCATTGCCGATCATCTGGAGATACACATGCTCTCCCACATTATCAAAATCCATCGGGCTGTCGGCATACGGCTGAACATAACCGCAACGCGGGCGGCTTTCAAACGGATTCTCTGCGGGAAGGTATTTCTGCCAGTCCTCGGGCGCTTCGTCGCGTATGGCGGCAAGCCGCCACATCTGCAGGAACATAACAGTAAAGCTCCATGCCGCGTCGCCGTCAAGCACTATGCCGGAATCTTTCCAGTGACCGAAGCGCTGACGCGCGTTTATATATTCATCGGCAAGATTTACGCCTCCGGTGAAGGCGACCTTGCCGTCTATGACGCATATCTTGCGGTGGTCGCGGTTGTTTTGAAGCACGGTAAGGAACGGAGTGAAGGGATTGAACACGCGGCACTTTATGCCCGCCGCTTCAAGCTGCTCGCGGTAGTTCTGCGGCAAAAGGAAGAAGCACCCTATGTCGTCGTACATCATACGCACCTCAACGCCCTCGGCTGCCTTCTGCTTCAGCACATCGAGTATCGAGTCCCACATCTTGCCTTCTTCCACGATGAAATACTCCATAAAGATGTACTTCTCGGCTTTTTTAAGCTCATCAAGCAGTCTTTCGTGATATTTCTCGCCGGGGGTGAGGAATTCGGTGTCCGTTTTGTTCCATATCGGGAAGCCCGCGAACTTTTCAAGATAGCGTATCTGCGTTATATGCCCCGGAAGAGCGGCTGCGGCTTCGTCATAGCACCCGCGTCCTTCAAGCGCGGGATGCATAAGGGTCGCTTCGATATCCTTGAGCCGCTTGCGGTATATGAATGTAGACGATTGGAAATTGGATAACAGATAAAACAGACCGCCGAACACAGGGAAGGTCAGTATCAGTATCACCCATGAGAGCTTGAAGGCGCTTTTTGTGCGTCTCAGTACCACTATAAAAACTACTATGAGGCTCAGCACCCGCAAAGCCATGTTGGTGTATACGGAGGAGCGCGAGCGGCTGACGAGGAACCATATGAAAAGTGCGAGCTGGGCAACGATCAGCAGTGCGACAGCCGCACGGCGGCGCAGGAGCGCATTGAACCATGACCCGCGCATGCCCGCGCCCTTCTTTTTATGCGCCTTTTCGGTTTTTACTTCGGTGTTTTTTATTTTTTTACTCATAAAGCTCCCTCGCCGTCTCCGCTGTCGGAGTCGGTCTTGTCTTTCTTCCTGTGTTTTTTGTCAATGATATATTTACCGAGCGCCGATGCCGCAAAGATGACGACCGCGGCGGCGACCGAGATGATGAACGCGGGAGAGCTCGGGTCCGTTGCCGAGGTGCCGAGCACGGTGACAGTGACAAGCCCCGGCAGGACTCCGCATATACTGCCTATAAGAAAGGGCAGAAAGTGAACGCCCGAAGCGCCGAAATAGTAGCTGATTATATCACCGGATATGACTCCGAAAAGCCTTGCCGACAGCGCCGCAAACAACGGGGAACGATCCTGCGCCGTAAAGACCGCGCTGATGCGGGGATGCTTTTCGGCAAGCTTGGCGGCGGCGCCGCTCCCGGACGCCTTGCCCATCCAATACTGGACCGCACATCCCGCGGCGATCCCGGCGCAATTTACGGCACACCCGACAACGGGACCGAAAATATATCCACCGGCGGCGTAAAGCACCGTTACGGGAAAGAACACGGTAAGGCTTTTTATGATATATATAAGTATCATCACAGCCGCGGCAACGCCCGCCTGCGCGGGGGCGTGCTCCACAAGGTTGGCTACTGTCAGCTCCTCGCCGGTGATATATGAATATATGAAAACAGCCGCAACAGCCGCGACCGCCAGCACGGGGCAGATGATGCGCATTATGCGCCCGCCGACGCCCGTGTGTTTGTCCTTTTTATCGTTCAACTGATTATTACCTCGCCAAAGAGAAATTATTCCGTTTAAGCCGTATGTATATTTTATCATATATTTTTATGTGAAGCAACTGTTTTCGACCGTCCTTTCTGTCGATATAAATCGAATTAACATAAAATCAATTTTTCGGACATGTTCTCGTGCATCAATGATTATTTTCGGTCGAGGTATTGACAATACACATGGTTTGTGATATAATATACCCAATATCGTGAAAGGCTATTTTTTTGATGAACAACAGCGACGAGGGCGGTTTATCACCTGACCGAAGTTGCCCCGGATCTGATAAATAATAAAAACCGAACCTGCACCGGATAATTCCGGGTCAGGTTCGGTTTTGTTGCCTGCACGGTCAAAAATATTTTTTCGAGGAGAGAAAAACAATTATGGACATTCCCTTATGGCTGACGATCATCCTTCAGATCCTTCTTCAGCTCGTACTCATCATGCTCAATGCGATATTCGCCTGTGCCGAGATCGCGGTAATTGAGACCAAAGGCACAAAGCTCGACAGTCTTGCCGAGAGCGGCAACAAAAAGGCGCGCCGGCTGAAAAAGCTCACTGACCAGCCTGCAAAGTTCCTGGCAACGATACAGGTAGCAATAACGCTGTCCGGCTTTTTGGGAAGTGCGTTCGCGTCCGATAACTTCAGTGTTTACATAGTAAACGGTCTGCACGGTAAAACGCCGCTTTCGGACGGAGCGATAAAAACGATATCGGTAATAGTCATTACCGTGATACTTTCATATATTACGCTCATATTCGGTGAGCTCGTGCCCAAAAGACTTGCCATGAAGAACTCCGAGGCTATATCGCTCGGTCTTTCGGGGACCATCAACTGCATCGCGATCGCCTTCAAGCCGCTGGTGTGGTTGCTCACCATTTCGACTAACGGCGTGCTTCGCATGCTCGGTATCGACCCGGACGCCGAGGATTCCGCTGTGTCGGAGGAGGATATACGCCTTATGGCTGACGCGGGAAGCGAGAACGGCGCCATAGGCGAATCCGAAAACGAAATGATACAGAATATCTTTGAGTTTGACGACATCACAGTCGGAGAGATATCCACACACCGTACCGAAATGACGGTGCTGTGGTGCGAGGATGGCGACAGCGTATGGGAGGATACGATCCAGAACGATATACACTCATACTATCCCATATGCGGAGAGAATATCGACAACATAATAGGTGTGCTTGACGCAAAGAAATACCTGCGCCTTTCCGACCGCAGCCGCGCCTCAGTTATGGCTCATGCGGTGGAAAAGCCCCGCTTTGCCGCCGAGGTGATGAAGGCGGATGCGCTTTTCCGTGAGATGAAGGGCGGTCATTTCACCGTTGCGATCGTCGTTGACGAATACGGCGGAACGAGCGGTCTCGTTACGCTCAACGATCTTATCGAGCAGATAGTCGGAGATCTTGATGAGGGCGCGGACGCAGGCGATATAAAGCACCAGGGCGACGGATATCTTATTTCCGGCCTTGCCGAGCGCGAGCGCGTCGATGAGCTTTTCGACATCGACACGGGAAGCGACTCCGCGACCGTCGGCGGCTGGGTGATGGAGAAGCTTGAAAAGATACCCGAGGCGGGCGATACATTTGACGCCGAGGGCGTGACGATAAAGGTCGTCAAAGCCGACCAGCGCCGCGTTATCGAGGTCTACGCCGAAAAAAGCAAAAAGGAAGCCGCTGTCGAGGAATAAGAATAACACAAGGGGCTGTTAAAAGCATTTATGCTTTTAACAGCCCCCAAAAAAATGCCGGTCAGGGTTCCGGCATTTTTGGCGCGATCTTGGTCGGTTTTGCCGCCCCGTGTCTTTTTTGGCTTTTAGCGTTTATTGGCGGCAAAACGGCGGTGTTCAGCCGCCGAGAACAAGTCGTCGTGGGTGTTAAAAACTCATTCTGAGTTTTTAACACCCACGTGGTTTATTTGTTCCGTATTATCTCAAACGGATCGCGGTCGTTCACGAAGCAGGGAGTTATCGTAAACGAAAATTCAAATTCATGCTCATCAAATCTGTATTGCTTTGCAAGCTGCGGACCGCACGAGTTGGAGCCTATGCCGGTATGGCGATAGTCAACATTCAGCACCGTGGCGCGAAGCGGCACGAGCTCGTAGTCATGACGTGTGGCAGTCAGTTGCTCTGACGTAAAGCGGCAGCAATTAAAGGATAGCGGTGCGCTCTGCATGGTAACGGCGATGCCGTGTCCCGCGGCGGTCGCAAGGGTGAGCCACCTTGTGTCGGCGTGCGCGGAATTCTCCTGCGGACGGACATAGTGCTCAAAATTGTCGGTCGCGGTGGTCGTGTAAACGCCGAGCTTTGAGGCGAGGCGCTTGTCGATGTAGCTCTCAAGCGGACCTCTGCCGAAGTAGCGGATATATTCCGTGCCGTAAGGCATAATGAGTCGGAGTCCGAAGCGCGGGAGCATGGGCTGACCTTCGCGCACTGTCACCTTCATTGCGGGAGTCACGCTGCCGTCAGCGGCAAATTTGTAGCTGACCGATGCATGAAGCACGGGGCGGAGCGAGCGTGCGCCGAGTGAGAGTGCGGCGTTTACGGTCACACTGCCGTCATTGCCTGCCGCGGCGGTGCAGGAATAGCACTTTGTTTCACAACGGTCGTAGCCTGCGTTGAACCAGTCTGTTTTGACTCTGCGGTCATTGTCGGTGGGGGCGCGCCATATAGTGGGCTTTATCGGCTCGGTGATAAGCTCCATGCCTGCATGGACCATCGAGGTGATAAGTCCGCTCTTTTTGTCGATGCGGTATACCGTTCCGGCGGTGGGAGCGGCGACTGTAAAGCTGTCGGCAGTTTCTTCGAGCACTGCGGGGACGTCGTGCTT
>ENA-UOJS01002842-UOJS01002842.1-human-gut-metagenome-genome-assembly--contig:-C74-NODE-2842-length-10965-cov-7.323190_pt1 | contig 10965 bp, 2 predicted proteins | sample MGYA00242355_ERZ723902 | MGnify/ENA metagenome assembly ERZ723902 | reverse complement strand
TGCTATTGCTGGTGCTAAGGACAATGCCGGTGCCTACACCTCTGTCGGCGACGTCAACGTTGCCGGTAAGCTCGTTAACGGCGACAAAGGTCTGATTCAGACCGCAAATCTCACCGTTAACGACGGCGGCTATGTCAGCACGATGATGACCGATGCGTCGTATGCCGTTGGTACGACTACAGTGAATAAGGGCGGTACCTTTAATCTCACCAAGCTCAATTCTCACTTGGACGATACGGTTGACGGTGCGTTTGACCAGCTGCTTTTGGCGGGTCGCAATATGACCCTTGCAGGCGGTGCCCTGACGGTTGCTGACAAGGCCTTTACGGGTAATGTTAAGCTCGATGGGGTTACGCTGACGATCTTGGCCGGCGAATATGCGGCTGATACGTTCACTACGACGAAGAAGGCCAATGCTCAATCCACTCTGAACGTTTCCGGCGGTCAGTACACCATCAAGACGCTGAATGCCAAAGGCGGTACGATCAGCGTCCAAAACACCGGTAAGCTCGTCATCGATACCAAACTGTCGACGGCTAGTGGTGCTAACGGTTCTACCTTCACGATCGCAAAGGGCGGTACGGTTGAAACTACTGCGGCTGCTCTTGGGCTCAAGTTGGATGCATCGGGTGCGGCGAGCTTCGATTCGGGGTCTACCTATGCTTCCGGTTCCATCACCAACAACGGCGAATTGGTTCTTTCGGGGCTGACCGGCACCACGAAGAAGGATAAACTTACTGACATCAAGAAGGCCATTCAGGCTTCCGGCAGCACCGGTCTCCTGAATCTCGGTGCGCTGACCATTTCTGATGCAGTTACAGACGGCAAAGTTACGTTCAACGATGTGCAGGAAGCATTGGCAGGTATTGCCAGCGATGCGCTCAGCCAGGCTACCGTTACCGGTGTGGACGGTGCCTTCACGAACCCCGGTTCCTACGGCAAGCTGGAGACTACGATCGACGGTCCCGTCACGGTTTCCGCAGCTCTGACACTTAACGGTACCGGCGACCTCGTCACGTTTGTGAGCGGTTCCACGACGGCTGTTAAGGGTATTACTCTTGCCTCCGGCGGTTCTCTCACGACCACGGGTTCTGCCAACGGCGGTGCAAAGATTGGTGCAGTTCTGAAGGACACTGCAAATAATGCTAGCGGCACCTCCCTCACTGTTGCTGATAACGGTGTTCTGACTGTTTCCCAGACGGATTTGGCTCCTAATGATCAGGGGATTAAACTCGTCAATGTAGACACTCTGACCATTGGTAAGGGCGCTCAGCTTACGGCCGGCATTACGAAGGCTGCGGGTGCTGCTTCCGGTCAAACGCCTGCAACTCCGGCGACCTATGGTGATATTGAGGCTGGTACTCTGAACGTTCACGGCAAGCTTGATGCTTCCAACAGCACGGTGACCGTGACTTCCGCCGCACAATTCACGGGTGACGTTGCTTCTACGGTCAAGACTCTGATCATCGAAGGTGCAACTGTCAGTGTCGGCTCGAATACTGCTGCAGGTAAGCTGGTCGTTGGCAATGTTTCCGGCAATGGTACGATCTTCGCGGATCCTGACTTTGTGGACGGTGTTTCTCAGTCGCACAGCACGGTAGCTGTTGGAAAGGTTTCTGTTGGCAGCACCGTTGTTGCAGGTCAGAACTCTGTTGTCGCTGTCGGCTTTAAGGACACCGTAGCAGCTGATGCGGCGTTTGCCAAGACCGGCTTTGTGCTTGCTGACACGACAGCTGAAAACGCGCCTGCCAATGCCGTGAACTCTGTCCTCTATGTTCAGGGTACAAAGGATGTCAACGGCAACCATGTCTCTGCTACCGGTAAGTTCGCTGCGACGAATGACACAAAGCCCGCCACTCAGTACGACGAGGGTGTTAAGATCGTTGCTGGTTCTCTGCTCGTCGTTGATGCAACTACAGTTGATGCAACCTACGGCAATACAGCAGTGTTCAGCGGCAATGTGAACGTTGAGAAGGGTGCTAAGGTTTACTTGGCCAACGTTGTTAACGGCAACACGATCAAGCTTAGTGATAGCGCTACCGCGAAGTTGAACGGTGATGTGTACTTTGAAGGTGATCTGCTTCTCAATGGACAGACGTCCGGTTCGACGGTGACCATTAAGTCGGCTGATCTGAAGACGCTCAAGAGCGAATTCGGTGACGTGGCCGGTATTGATGCGGCCTGGGGTATGTTTGACGAAGGTGCCAACCTCAACAACAACTCCAAGTCTGCTGCGTTCAATAAGTGGCTGTACACAAGCACGAGCTCTGCCGGTGTTGCGTCTGGTGATCGGGTCGATACGGTTCGCTTGAACAAGATCGCTGCCGATGTTGCCTCTCTCGGCGCCACGACCGGTGTTCAGACGATGACGATGGACGCTGTGAACCAGATGGGCGAAACGGTTGCTGACCGTGTGTCGCTCCTCACCCAGCGTGCTGCCGGTGTGAACGTCTGGGCTGCCGCCAACGGCGGTATGTTCGAAGCCAAGTCGCTCTTTGACGGCGCAGGCTACGAAAGCGACATCTACTCCGGTGTTCTCGGTGTTGACTACCAGTTCGCCTGCAACGCCGTTTTGGGCGCCGCTCTGACGATCGGTACGGCCGACACGGACAACAAGAACTCCGGCGTGAAGGCGAGCACGGATTCCGACTTGGTCGGCTTCTCCGTCTACACCAGCAAGACCTTTGCTGACGTGATTGGTGTGTCCGCTGACATCGGTTATCTGACCGCTTCCAACGACGTGACCGCCAACGGTTACGGCCAGAGCTGGAAGTTCAGCCAGGATACCGACGCCTTCACGATCGGGCTGCGTACCGAAGTCCTTGCGGAAGTCGGCGCAGTGAAGTTGGTGCCCCATATCGGCATCCGCTACACGGCTCTTTCGACCGACGGCTTTGAAGCCGGTTACAAGACCGAAATCGACGATCAGAACGTCTTCCAGATGCCGGTTGGTGTCACCGTCTCCGGTGACTTCCAGACGGGCGACTGGACGGTTGCTCCGAAGTTCGATCTCTCGGTTGTCCCGACCTTCGGCGACAAGGATGCTGACCTCAAACTCGGCATCACCGGTGTGAACGCCACTGACGACCTCGCGGTCCGTGTGATTGACTCCAACCCGGTTCAGGCTACGTTGGGCGTCAACGCCACCAACGGCGCCTGGGGCTTTGGTCTCAACTACAAGCTTGGTGTCGGCAGCGACGACCGCATGAACAACACGTTCAACGTCAACGTCCGCTACGCGTTCTAATCGAACGGGTGCTTTGAAACTCAGTTGCGTGAAGCAGCTGAGCCGGCGCCGCCTAAAGCAGTCTCTGCCATGGCGGTGCCGGGCATAAGTTGTGTTGTGTTTCCCCGGGGCCGGCTTGCACCGGCGCTCCGGCGGAAACATCCGGTTTTGCTTGAGCCGGTTATTGCTTCCCACTCCTTTAAAAGACGGGAGACGGGAACATCAAAACTCCATGTCAGGCACATTCAAGCCCCGTTCCCTCAAAGAGGAAGCGGGGTCTTTTTTACCTGACACTTTTTGCGGTGAAAAATGACGATGACAGAAACTGCGGGCAAAGAAGAGGGCGCTCCGGTCCGTCATAAGCCGGATTTTTACGCGTCAGAGAACAAACGCCGCTGGGCGGTGGATTTGTTTAAGCACGGCTACGGCTACACGAAGGTCGCTTCGATTCTGGAGCTTTCTCCCTATACGGTCCGGGACTGGAACCGGGAGTACCGGGCGGGGCGCTTCAGAGTGCAGATTGCGGCCAATCAGCTGCGCTATTGCGAGGAACTGCGCAGCAAGGTTGTTGACCTGCGGGCTGAAGGCCTGTCCTGGCGGAAGATCAGCGAGATGACGCAGGTGCCGGTGTCAACCTGCCGGAAGTGGGTGAGGGGACAGGGCGCTGAGAAGACGGAAGATTAAATTTTGAAAATCTCAGGTGAGAGTTGCAATTCAGGAAAAAGGCAACGGATGACATGCCTTTGCAGCAGCAGGCGGAAGCTTTGAACCAAAGTTGTTTGCTGCGGCAGAAGCCCGTTTTGATCGGTCGTTTTTCTTTCTGCCTTGTCCCGTACATCCATAAAACTGACGTTTATCTTTCCGTTGACAGTTTTTTGAGCTTTTTCTCCCGATAAAACTCCAACCGGGCACCTACTGAAAACTGTGTTGAAAACCGGCCTTCTGTTGCAAATAAACAACAGAATCCGAAAATTTCCTCTGAAATCGGCTGTTTTTTATAGGTGAATACCCCCCCCTGTAGACAAACTCGGAAATTCTTATTCTGCGGGTGTACCGCCTCGATAGGCGGGGGTGCACTGCGTCCGAAAGATGCGTGCAGAAAAACGAAAATTTTCGGAGTTTTGTAAATGAACAAATCTTTTAAGGTCGTCTTCTCCAAGGCGCGTTCCGCGCTGATGGTCGTCAATGAAGCGACTTCTTCCGTTCAGGCCAAGGGCACAAAGACGGTGATTGCTGCGGCCGCTGCTGCGATGCTCGCTGGCGGTGCAATGGTTGCTGCTGCCAATCCGGCTACCGAAGCCTTTATCGGCGATGGCTCTTCGGCTGTCATTACCAGCAAGATCGAGGGTACTGCTGCAACAGCAACCTCGAATAATGTGTTTACTGAGGTTTATACGTCTGCGACGGAAAAGACCCCTGCCAATAAGCTTGACGGAACCCAACAGACTTATGGCACGAGCACGAAGCTGCAGATGGTTGGCAACGGTACGCTCGACATCATTGCCACGGATAAGTCGTCTGAATCTACTACGGGTGATCGCCTCGAAGCCGGTACAATCAACTTTACGGCCAATGACAGCGGTGCGACAGGCAATGCCAATGATGCCAAGTACACTTATACGGGGCAGAAGGCTATCGGTGGCGTTACGCTGAATTTCAATGCCAATACCGGCACCAAGACGGCAGAGACTGTCAAGGGTACGTCTGTCCTGACTTCCACTAATGCTCTGGTTCTGGGAACGGCACAGGGTACAGGTCAGTTTGCTACATCAGCACAGCAGACCAAGGTCGTTGTTGCTGCCGGTGCAAATGCCAAAATTAACTCTAACAACGCTCTGACGTTCGCTGATGTCGCGATCACGAACGAAGGCGCACTTGAACTTGCCGGTGCTTCTGTCGCTCTGAATTCCGACTACACCACGCAGGCCGGTACGCTTACAGTTACCGTTGGATCAAGCGTTAACGATGTCGCCACGATCGGTTCTGTTTTCACCGGTAAGAATGTCCTGATTGCAGCCGCTACTGATGCTGATACGATCAAGGACGTCAAATTTACTGAAAAATTTATCGGTGATGTGAAAGTTGTCGGTAAGGACAGCGCTCTGACGGCTGATACCGTCACTGTGTACGGCAAGGGTCTCGCTGTCGAGACTCAGGCTACCAACAAGGTCGGCACGATGACCTTTGAAGGGGCCGGTGTTCTTGCTGTTGGTAATAGCACCGCCGGTACTGAAAAGACAACGGCTGCTGTTGACAACCTGGTTCTCAAGGGTAAGAGCACTGCCGCCTCTGTCGATGTGAAGGCTGACGGTGTTCTGACCGGTAAAGCCGTCACGGCTGCCGGTGCCGGCAATAAGATCACCAACGCCGGTGCAGTGACCTATGACACGGTCAGTGTTGGCGTCACGGGAAATGCCGCGTCTGACCTGACGATTGACAACACCGGTAAGTTCACGGCCACCGATATCACTGTGACGGGGGCTGCAACTCAGGGAGCCACGCTCACGATCGCTGACGGCACTGCCGATGGTTCGGCTTCGAACGGTGGAACTCTGACGGCCAAGACCGTCACGGTTAAGGGCGTGAGCAACACGGAGAGCAAGCTCGGTGAACTTGTCATCAATTCTGCTAATCCCGCAGCCGCAGTTGCTGGGGAAGCCACGAAGTATACGGTTGCTGCCGAAAGCCTTGATGTTCAGGATTTCGGTAAGGTGACTCTGACTAAGGGCTCGCTGAAGGCTGATACGCTGACTGTTGCTGCAAATGGCTCTGTCACTACAGCCGCTACGAGTTCCGGTGCAGTTTTTGGTACCGTGACGAACAACGGTACGCTGACACTGGGTGGCGCTACAGATATCACTGGCAAATCCGTGAACGCCGGCACGCTGACTGCCTCCGGTGCGCTGAATATCCAGGGTGACTTCACCAACCAAAAGAAGCTCAATGGTGAGGTGGTTGCTAATAACTTCAATGCAGCCGCGGTTAACGTGAGCGGCGCCAACTTCGTCAATGAAGGCATGGCAACTCTGACGGGTACACTGACCCTTTCTGACGGCGCAACGTTTACGACAGCTTTGAAGGATACTGCTGCGGAACCTTCTGCAACCGGTGCATGGGCTCAGCTGTCTGATGTTAATGCCACGGGTGAGGGTTCTGCTCTCATCATTACCGGCTACAACTCTAAGGTTGATAGCAAGGCCACGACGCCGAATGATCTCCTTTCGCTGTCCGGTGCCCTTACCCTTACTAACGGCGCTAAGCTTGCCGTCACGGGCGTTGAAGAGAATGCTCTTAAGGTAACTCTCGGCGGCGCGACAACGCTCAACAACACCACACAGAATTTCGGTTCCGTGTCGTTCGGTGAGCAAGGTTCCCTGATTCTCAATGCTAAGTCTGCTTCCACGATCGGTACCCTTGATCAGACGAAGGGCACTGTGACTGTCGGCGGTGATCTGACCGTTACCGACAAGCTCGTGACTGATGGCACCAATAAGGAACACTTCACGGTAGTAGAAGGCGGCACGCTGACGACCACGAAGACGGCCGTTGGTCTGACGATCAATCCCGACAAGTCTGTTCAGTGGACGACTAAGGTTGATGGTCAGGACAAGACTCACTTTAACGGTATCGCGTCCAATGCTGGTAAGGTTGTTCTTACAGGTGCTGAAGGTACCGTTAGCGATGCGAGTATCAGGGACATTGCTGGGAAGTTCGGTACTACACTGGGTGAACGCTACACCGGCTTGCTTGATGTTGGTGCTCTGACTGTTGATGGGCTCGTAGGATCGGATGGAAAGATCAGCCGCGAAAAGGCCACAGCCTACGCTGGGTTGATTTCCAATGACACCAAGTCGCACGTTACAACAGGCATTCAAAATACCGACAAACTCGCTGGTGAATATCAGGCGATCGAATTGGGTGCAAGCGGCGGTTACACCGTGGCTGGCGATCTGACGTTGAACAACAACGGCAGTCTCGTGACCCATACGAGCGAGATCAATGGCGTAAAAACGACCAAGGATGAGACAGTGAAGATTTCTACTGGTCGTCTGTCTACCACTGGTACCGGTGCCAAACTGTCGGCTGTTAAGCTGCTTGAAGAGAGTGCAGAACTCAATGTCAAGGCGGGTGATCTGACGGTTAATGCTGATTCGACAGCAGCTCTCGAAGCCGACAAGATTGTTGCGATCAACGCTGCAGCCAGCGGCGCAGTTAACGTTGCTGATGGTGCTGCTCTGTTGGTTAACGGCAATATTAGCGGCAATGCAACGCTGAACGTTGACGGCGCGATGACCATGGGTAAGGTCACGCAGAACAAGGTTGAAGCTGATGCCTGGGTCAATGCTCACACCCTGAATGTTGCTGCAACCGGTGTTTATACGGCTGCCGGTGAGACCAAGTTGGCCACATCGAGCAACGTTCTCGGTACTGCCACGTTCGGTGTACTGGACCTCTCCGCCGCAACCAATACGTTGAGTGTGGGGTCGTCGACGGAAGCTGTCGGCGGGCATGCAACGATCAATAACTTGAAGCAGGGCGTGGTGAAGTTTGACCCGGCCTTTGATCCCAAGACGCATACCCTGGCTTTGGATAAGGCTACGACCGGCGTTGTCAATAGTGCCGCGACCACGAATGCCAGCGTTCAGGTGCTGCAGGGCTCTGTTGTCGGTATCGGTGCGGGTGCAACGACTGAAGACGCTGTGAAGGCGTTTGCTGCCACCGGCTACACGCTGGGTGAACGCGTTCTGCAGGCTGACGGCACGATTCTCAACAAGGACGCTGATGTTGTTGCCTCCGCTGTTGTCGTGTCGACCTACGATGCCGCTGCTAAGAAGCATGTTTCCTTTGATGGTGCGCTTTATGCAGGCAAAAATACGCCCGCGGTTGCTGGCAACACGGCTGTCACTTTTGATGCAGAGTCGATGTTGATTGTCGACGGGACAAAGGTGGATACCACGGGTGCAACGAAGGTCTTCTCTAAGGACGTCACCTTTGAAGCAGGTGCAAAACTTGCACTGTCCAATATTGGTAATGGCGACAAGGTTGTTCTCGGCACCTTGGTGGATACTTCGGCCCAGAATATTGCAAAAGAGCTGAAGGACACCAAGTTTACCGGCGACATTCTGATGTCTGCTTCCTTGGTTCAGGATACGACGACCAATGTTGAATCCATCACGGTTGCCATGAGGGACAAGGCCGCTGTGAAGGACGTATTCGGCGATCTGCCGGGTATTGATGCCGCCTACGAAATGTTCAAGGGCAAGCTCAACAACGGTACATCTTCGTCTGTTGCCTTCAACAACTGGCTGTATACGGGTGCTAACCACGCGAGCGTTGCTGCCTTCCAGGCTGCCGCTAAGGACGTTGCCTCTCTCGGCGCCACCACAGGCGTTCAGACGATGACGATGGACGCTGTGAACCAGATGGGCGAAACGGTTGCAGACCGTGTGTCGCTCCTCACCCAGCGTGCTGCCGGTGTGAACGTCTGGGCTGCTGCCAACGGCGGTATGTTCGAAGCCAAGTCGCTCTTTGACGGCGCCGGCTACGAAAGCGACATCTACTCCGGTGTTCTCGGTGTTGACTACCAGTTCGCCTGCAACGCCGTTTTGGGCGCCGCTCTGACGATCGGTACGGCCGACACGGACAACAAGAACTCCGGCGTGAAGGCGAGCACGGATTCCGACTTGGTCGGCTTCTCCGTCTACACCAGCAAGACCTTTGCTGACGTGATTGGTGTGTCCGCTGACATCGGTTATCTGACCGCTTCCAACGACGTGACCGCCAACGGTTACGGCCAGAGCTGGAAGTTCAGCCAGGATACCGACGCCTTCACGATCGGGCTGCGTACCGAAGTCCTTGCGGAAGTCGGCGCAGTGAAGTTGGTGCCCCATATCGGCATCCGCTACACGGCTCTTTCGACCGACGGCTTTGAAGCCGGTTACAAGACCGAAATCGACGATCAGAACGTCTTCCAGATGCCGGTTGGTGTCACCGTCTCCGGTGACTTCCAGACGGGCGACTGGACGGTTGCTCCGAAGTTCGATCTCTCGGTTGTCCCGACCTTCGGCGACAAGGATGCTGACCTCAAACTCGGCATCACCGGTGTGAACGCCACTGACGACCTCGCGGTCCGTGTGATTGACTCCAACCCGGTTCAGGCTACGTTGGGCGTCAACGCCACCAACGGCGCCTGGGGCTTTGGTCTCAACTACAAGCTTGGTGTCGGCAGCGACGACCGCATGAACAACACGTTCAACGTCAACGTCCGCTACGCGTTCTAATCGAACGGGTGCTTTGAAACTCAGTTGCGTGAAGCAGCTGAGCCGGCGCCGCCTAAAGCAGTCTCTGCCATGGCGGTGCCGGGCATAAGTTGTGTTGTGTTTCCCCGGGGCCGGCTTGCACCGGCGCTCCGGCGGAAACATCCGGTTTTGCTTGAGCCGGTTATTGCTTCCCACTCCTTTAAAAGACGGGAGACGGGAACATCAAAACTCCATGTCAGGCACATTCAAGCCCCGTTCCCTCAAAGAGGAAGCGGGGTCTTTTTTACCTGACACTTTTTGCGGTGAAAAATGACGATGACAGAAACTGCGGGCAAAGAAGAGGGCGCTCCGGTCCGTCATAAGCCGGATTTTTACGCGTCAGAGAACAAACGCCGCTGGGCGGTGGATTTGTTTAAGCACGGCTACGGCTACACGAAGGTCGCTTCGATTCTGGAGCTTTCTCCCTATACGGTCCGGGACTGGAACCGGGAGTACCGGGCGGGGCGCTTCAGAGTGCAGATTGCGGCCAATCAGCTGCGCTATTGCGAGGAACTGCGCAGCAAGGTTGTTGACCTGCGGGCTGAAGGCCTGTCCTGGCGGAAGATCAGCGAGATGACGCAGGTGCCGGTGTCAACCTGCCGGAAGTGGGTGAGGGGACAGGGCGCTGAGAAGACGGAAGATTAAATTTTGAAAATCTCAGGTGAGAGTTGCAATTCAGGAAAAAGGCAACGGATGACATGCCTTTGCAGCAGCAGGCGGAAGCTTTGAACCAAAGTTGTTTGCTGCGGCAGAAGCCCGTTTTGATCGGTCGTTTTTCTTTCTGCCTTGTCCCGTACATCCATAAAACTGACGTTTATCTTTCCGTTGACAGTTTTTTGAGCTTTTTCTCCCGATAAAACTCCAACCGGGCACCTACTGAAAACTGTGTTGAAAACCGGCCTTCTGTTGCAAATAAACAACAGAATCCGAAAATTTCCTCTGAAATCGGCTGTTTTTTATAGGTGAATACCCCCCCCTGTAGACAAACTCGGAAATTCTTATTCTGCGGGTGTACCGCCTCGATAGGCGGGGGTGCACTGCGTCCGAAAGATGCGTGCAGAAAAACGAAAATTTTCGGAGTTTTGTAAATGAACAAATCTTTTAAGGTCGTCTTCTCCAAGGCGCGTTCTGCGCTGATGGTCGTAAACGAAGCGACTTCTTCCATTCAGGCCAAGGGCACGAAGACGGTGATCGCTGCGGCAGCGGCTGCGATGATTGCCGGCGGTGCTGTGGCTGCGACGCCTTCGACGACTGTTATCGCCGATGGTAATGACGCCGTGGAAAAACTGGCAAATGGTACGGCTTACGACAGCTATACGATCGTCGGAGCCGGTGCTTTCGGTGCTCTGTCTGTCAGTAACACAACAGGTCAAACTGTAAAAGATGTCACTGCTGTCCAAAACGAAAACAAGTTAAAATCGCGCGCGCGAGGCCTCAGCT
>ENA-UOJS01002834-UOJS01002834.1-human-gut-metagenome-genome-assembly--contig:-C74-NODE-2834-length-10991-cov-4.976134_pt1 | contig 10991 bp, 6 predicted proteins | sample MGYA00242355_ERZ723902 | MGnify/ENA metagenome assembly ERZ723902 | reverse complement strand
GAGTTTTACCAACGCCTCCACCGGCGTGAGGCTGTTGATGTCGATGCCCTTGAGCTGCTCCTTGATATTGACCAGCGTGGGATCGTCCAACTGGAAGATGCTCAACTGGATGTTGTCCGAAGAAGGCTCTGCCGGGACCGGCATCTTGCGGGCCTTTTTCGCCGCCGCTCCCCCGGCCACGCTTCCCAGTTGGGAGCGTTCCATCTGCTGCAGGCTCTGCGTGGCGCGGTCGATCACCGGAGCCGGCATGCCCGCCATCTGCGCCACATGGATCCCGAAACTGTGGTTCGAACCGCCCGGCTGGAGCTTGCGGGTGAAGATCACCTGGTCGCCGACCTCGCGCACCGACACGTTGAAATTGTGAATGCGGGGGAACGAGTCGGCCATCTCGTTGAGTTCGTGGTAATGGGTGGCGAAAAGCGTCTTGGGCCGCTGGCGCGACTGATGCAGGTACTCGGCAATGGCCCACGCGATGGAAATGCCGTCGTAGGTACTCGTGCCGCGGCCTATCTCGTCCAGAATGATCAGGCTGCGCTCCGAGATATTGTTCAGGATGTTGGCCGTCTCGTTCATCTCGACCATGAAAGTCGATTCGCCCGAGGACAGGTTGTCCGACGCCCCCACCCGGGTGAAGATCCGGTCGACCACCCCGAGACGGGCGCTGCGCGCCGGCACATAGCTACCCGTTTGCGCCATCAGGCAAATCAGGGCCGTCTGACGCAGCAGGGCGGACTTACCGGACATGTTCGGTCCGGTGATCATCATGATCTGCTGCGTCTCCCGGTTGAGGGTGACGCTGTTGGGAATGTACGGCTCTTCGGGCGGAAGGCGCCGTTCGATGACCGGATGGCGGCCGTCGATGATCTCGATGTCGGTGGTCTGGTCCACCTGGGGACAACAGTACTCGTATTGCTGGGCGACCGAGGCCATCGAAAGCAGGCAATCGGTCTCGGCTACCACACGGGAATTTTCCTGAATGGCGGCGATGTACTTCCCGCACTGCTCCACCAAGGCGGTGTAAAGGCGGGATTCGATCTGGGCGATGCGGTCCTCGGCACCGAAGATCTTGGCTTCGAATTCCTTGAGTTCGGGCGTGATATAGCGTTCGGCCGAGACGGTGGTCTGCTTGCGGATCCAGTCGGAAGGCACCTTATCCTTGTGCGTATTGCGCACCTCGATGTAATAGCCGAACACGTTGTTGAACCCGATCTTGAGCGAGGAGATGCCGGTGCGTTCGGCCTCCTGCTCGATGATGCCCGAGAGGATCGCCTTGTTGGAATGCAGCATCGTGCGCAGTTCGTCCAACTCGGCATCGGCCCCCTGGGCGATCACCCCGCCCTTGGACAACTGGGCGGGAGCATCCGCGGCCAGGGTGCGGCGGATCGCGGCGCAGAGTTCGCCGCAGCCGTCCACCGCCTGGGCCATCTGTACCAACAAAGGACTGTCGCCCGCCTGTCCGAGGATGTTTTTCATCGGGGTGCCGACTTCGAGCGAAGCGCACAAGGCAGAGAGCTCCTTCGGGTTGATGCGCCCCGTGGCCACCTTCCCCGCCAGGCGCTCCATGTCGGCCACCGAAGCGATGTAGCGGCGCAGTTCGTCCGCCTTTTCCTCCTGCGAGAGGAAGTATTTCACCGCTCCCTGCCGGCCGCGGATCGCCTCGACGTCCTTGAGCGGGAGCATGAGCCAGCGGCGCAGCATCCGCGCTCCCATCGGGCTGATGGTGCGGTCCAGCACATCGAGCAAGGTGGTGGCGTTTTCACTGGGCGAGGAGAGGATCTCCAGGTTGCGCGCTGTAAAACGATCGAGCCACACGTACGTGTCGCTCTGGATACGGGCTATGCGGGAGATATGGTCGATGCGGTTGTGCTCGGTCTGGCGCAGGTACTCCATCACCGCCCCGGCGGCGGCGATACCGTCGGACATCCGGTCGATGCCGAAGCCCTTGAGAGAGCGGGTCTTGAAATGATTTTGAAGGGTCTCCCGGCCGAAACTCTCGGAAAAAGCCCAGTCGTCCAGCATGTAGGTACGGTAGGAGGTGCCGAAGACCTCGCGGAAGCGGACCTTCATCCGCCGCTCGTGCAGCACTTCGCTGGGAGAAAACGTTTCGAGCAGTTTGACGGCCTGCCCCTGCGGGCCTTCCGAAACGAGGAACTCCCCGGTGGAGACGTCCAGGAAAGCTACGCCGACCCCCTTTTGCCCAAAATGCACCGCCGCCAGGAAGTTGTTCCGTCCCGAGGCGAGCACCTGATCGTTCATCGCCACCCCGGGGGTGACGAGCTCCGTTACGCCGCGTTTGACGATCTTTTTGGCCAGTTTCGGGTCTTCCAGTTGGTCGCACACCGCTACCCGCCGACCGGCCAGCACCAATTTGGGCAGATAGGTGTCGATGGCGTGGTACGGGAAACCGGCCATCGCCGTTTCGGTGGGCAGCCCGGCGCTGCGCTTGGTGAGTACAATGCCTAGAATGCGGGAACACTCCACCGCATCCTGCCCGTAGGTTTCGTAAAAGTCGCCCACCCGGAACAACAACACCGCATCGGGGTGCTTGGCTTTTATGGCGTTGTACTGCGCCATCAAGGGGGTTTCGGTCGTTTGTTTTGCCATCGTGGTCTGCTCTTTTCCTCCACGAAGTTAAGAAAATTTCCGTCCCTGCCAATGCCCGCCGGAGCGCATTTTGGCGATGATCTCGCGTTGGATCTCGGGCACGCGCCACTCCAGCCCCCAATCGGGAGCAAGGCGATACCGGGGCGGGGTCTCGGAGATGAAACGCTCCACCGGCAGGTCGGGACGAAGGTGTTCGAGCACTTCGATGATGAAATCTTCGTATTCCTCCCGACGCTCGAAAAGATGGATCCCTGCCCGATCGCCCTGCAACCAGCGCTTTGCCAGCGGCGTGTCGCGCATAAGCTGGAGCTGGTGGAACTTTACGGCCGAGAGGGGAAGCTCGTTGATCTGCCGTACGGAATCCAGTTCCCGTTGCCGTCCGGTAAGCCCGAAGAGAAAATGCGCGGCGGTGTGAAGCCCCCGCCGGGCCGTACGCTGGATCGCGTCCCGGGCCGCGGCGTAGTCGTGCCCCCGGTTTACCTGAGCCAGGACATCGTCATAGACGCTTTCCACGCCGTACTCGATGCTCACGAAATGCGTGCGGGACAGGGTGGCGAAAAAATCGAGCATGGCCTCGTCCATGCAGTCGGGGCGGGTGCCGATCACCAGGCCGGAGATGGCGGGATGGGACAACACCCGGGCATAGAGGTCCCTGAGGTGATCGGGATCGCCGTAAGTATTGGTGTAGGCTTGGAAGTAGGCGACGAATTGCGCGCTGCGGGGATAGCGTTTGCGCAAGAACCCGATCCCTTCCTCGATCTGCACGTCGATGTCCGTGTGGTGGGTATAAAACGGGACGAAGGCTTCGTTGTTGCAGAAAGTGCAGCCTCCGGTGCCCACCCGCCCATCGCGGTTGGGGCAAGTAAATCCCCCGGAGAGCGACACTTTCTGCACGCGCCCGCCGAAACGCTCCTTGAGCCTTTCGGCCGCGCTGTTGTACGGAAGGGCATCGCCCCAGGGAAAGCTCTCGGGAATCATCTTCTCTTGGCGGTTTTACAAACGGTTAGAACAAGGCATGCCCCACCGAAGCCGCCGCCACGGCATACAGGGCCGCCGTCTCGGTGCGCAGCCGCGCATGCCCCAGCGAAACCGGCACATACCCCGCCTTGAGCGCCTCGTCGAGTTCCTCGGGAGTGAAGTCGCCCTCGGGACCTATCAGGACAATGCTGTCCTGCGAACGCGCCAACAACGAAGCCGCCTGCTGGCGTTTCCCCTCCATGCAGTGAGCTATCAGACGGCAGGCGGAAGACGACGCCGTCTGGCGGAGAAACGTCCGAAAATCGGTCGGAGGGTCGAGCTGCGGGAAGGTCGCCTTGAGGGACTGCTTGCCGGCCGAGACGATGATCTTTTCCCCCCGGTCGCGGTTGTACACCCTCCGTTCGCTGCGGGCGCAGATAAGCGGAGTGATGCGGTCCACGCCGATCTCGGTGGCTTTCTCGAGCAGCCACTCCATCCGGTCGTTGGATTTGGTGGGCGCTACGGCGATGTGAAGGCGGTAGGGACGCCGCTGGTCGTCCTCCAGGGTTTGCTCCACGCGTACCGAGACCCCCGAGGGGCTTGCCAGGGCGATCCGTCCGCGCACCATCACGCCCCGTCCGTTGGTCGCCAGGAGGGTTTCGCCTTCGACCATCCGCAGGACTTTGACCACATGGTGGCTTTCGTCCTTGTCCAGGGTGAAAAATTCCTCGGAGGGGAGCAGGGAAGGAGCGTAAAAGAGTTGCATATCCGGAAATGGTGTTTTCTTCGTCTAAAGCGAATACCGCGCCTGCGCCACGGCGGACTCGTCGGTGAACTGCCCTCGGAGGTACTTGAAATACCCCGTTACGGCGATCATCGCGGCATTGTCCGTAGTAAACTTGAGGGCCGGAAGGTGCAGGACGATCCCCTGACGGGAAGCGGCCTGCTGCAAAGCCTCGCGCAAGCCCGAGTTGGCCGAAACGCCTCCGGCGATGGCTGCCTCGCGGATGCCGGTCTGCCGGACGGCCCGCAGGAGTTTGGAGACCAATATGTCCACGATCGTCCCTTGTACTGAAGCACAAAGGTCGGCCAGGTGTTCCCGGACGAAATCGGGGTCTTCCTTTTCCTTTTTCTGCAAAAAGTACAACACCGAGGTCTTGAGCCCCGAGAAACTGAAATCCAGCCCGCCCGGTTCGGGGCGGGAAAAGGAGAAGGCTTTCGGATCGCCCTCCCGCGCCAAGCGGTCGATGTGCGGCCCGGCCGGATAAGGCAGGGAAAGCATCTTGCCGATCTTGTCGAAAGCCTCACCCGCCGCATCGTCGATGGTCGAACCCAGGACAGTCTGTTCCAGGTAGTCGTCCACCCGCACGATCTGGGTGTGTCCGCCGCTGACGGTCAGGCACAGAAACGGGAAATGCGGCACGGGGCGGCCGCTGCCGTCGTCCACGAAATTGGCCAGGATGTGCCCCTGCATGTGGTTGACCTCGATCAAGGGGACTCCCAGCGCGACCGAAAGGCTCTTGGCAAACGAGGTGCCCACCAAAAGCGAACCCATCAGGCCCGGTCCGCGGGTAAAAGCGATTGCGGTTATGTCCTCTTTGCGTATATTTGCTTGTCTGATGGCAGCATCGACCACCGGGACGATATTCTGCTGGTGGGCACGCGAAGCCAGTTCGGGGACTACGCCCCCCCAGAGTTCGTGGACTTTCTGCGAGGCGATGACGGTGGAAAGCAACTGCGTACCGCGCACCACGGCCGCAGAGGTGTCGTCGCAGGAGGATTCGATGCCCAGGATAACGGGCTGCTCAAGTGTTGTCATGGGACAAAAATACGCAAAGGCGAGCGCAGCGGCAAGGGAGAAAACGAAGTTTTCGCACCGAGCCAACGGCCGAGAGTGCCGTCTGTTTTTCAAAAACGAACATTATCCGCATGAATAAAATCGCCCGGAGGGCGTCCATATGGCTGACTGGTCTGTTGCTGCTCGTAGCCTTGGCAGCGGGTAGCCTGTTGCTTTCGCCGGTGCAGAGCTTCCTGGGGAGAAAAGCCGCGGAGCTCCTCTCGCAACACATCCCCCAGCAGGCGAGCATCGGGCGGATCGACATCCGACCTTCAGGGCGGATCTTCCTTTCGGACATCCGGGTGCTGGACCACCGGGGGGATACCCTGATGGCCATCGACTCGGTCCGGGCAAGGATAAAGCGGAGCTCGCTGTGGACCGGTCGCCTGGCCTTCCGGCAAGCCGACCTATACGGCCCGAAAGTGCGGGTGATCAAATACCCCGGGGAGGATCGCTCCTCCCTCGCGCTGTTTCTGGACCACCTCAAGGGCGAAAAGAAAAAACCTTTTTACCTGGACATCGCCCGCGCCCGTTTGTTCTCGGGGGAATTTTCCTTCCGGGACGATGAAAAAGCGCAATACGAGGCCGTACAAAACCTGTCTTTGGGAGTGTCCGGGCTGTCGATCGCCCCGGGCGACTACCGCGCTACGCTCGACTCCCTGCAAGCACAAGGCCGCGACGGGAGCCGGATCCGCCATCTCTCGGGAGAATTCCGCTTTGCTCCCCGGGGGATCATCGCCGACGGAGTAAAACTGCTCACCGAATACAGCGACTTGTCGTTCTCGGCTTCCGCGTACCTGCCCGAGAAAGACTCCACGAGCCAAACCTTCGGGCAACGCCTGCGCCGGGGAGAGTTTTCCCTCTCTGTCGATCCCTCGCACATCGACCCGCGCGACCTCCGGCCGTTTTACCCCCGGGCGGAGGGGATCCCTCCCATTGAACTCTCGGCCCACATCGTGGCGCAAAAGGGTCTTCTGGATGTAAAAAATCTCGACTTGTCGGTCGGCGATCTGCTTTCCACCGACCTCTCCGGACAGATAGACGCCCCGACTTCGCTACGGGAAGGCAGCGGAAGCATCGTGCTGAAAAATCTCCGGATACTGCCCAAGGAAGCCCTCGCCGTGGCCAAACGCGCCGCCGGTGAAAAACTCTCCGGAAAGGCCCTCGACAAACTCTCCTCGGTGGCCTACCTTTCGGGAAGCGGGCTGCTCACCTTGGAAAAAGGGAACGTAACTTCCGTCGTTTCGCTCACCACCCGTCAGCACGGGCGGATCTTCCTGCGCGGACAGTCCACCGATCTGTGGAATCGCAGAAATGCCCGCTATACGGAACGTTCGGTACTGGAGAACTTCAACGCCTGTCTGCTAACCGGTGCGGAGAGCCTGGGGAAAACTACCCTCTTTGCCGACATCCGGGGACGGGGGTTCCAACCGGACAACGCGACGGTAGAACTCCGTTCGTCAATCCCGCTGCTGGAATTCCGGCAATATCCCTACTCCGGCATCTCCCTGCAAGCCGACTTGAAAGGCGGGGTACTGGCCGTCGAGACGACGATAAACGACCCGAATCTGGCCGCCAAGATCTCCTCCCGGGTGGAACGAGGTGCGGAAAAAGGCTCGCTGCACACCTCTCTGGACATGTACCTGGACAAGAGCGATCTTCATGCCTTGGGGCTGGTGCAGGACAGTATTGTCAATCTGCGCGGCACGATCCAGGCAGAACTCACCGGTTCGGGACCGGACGACGTGCTGGGGACGGTCGATTTTTCCGAGATGAGCTACAACAACGGCAACAACTACTACTACATCGACCGGATCCGCATCGCCTCCGAACAGATAGACAGCCTTTCCCGCCGCCTTTCGATCGAATCCGAAAACCTGTTCAACGGATACATCCAGGGCAACTACCTTCTCACCCAAGTCCCCGCTGCGGTGACCAATGGGCTGCTCTCGGGCTTCAAGGCCTACCGGAAAAAGGAAGTAACCCCCGGACAGCAATACGACTTCCAGTTCAACATCACGGCCTCGAACGTAAAGATCGTTAATACCCCCCTGATCTTCGACGGACGTACGCACTTCGGTGGACGGGTCGATACTTCGGGCGATGATTTCTCCCTCGAGATCCTGGCCGACCGGATCAACTACCGGGACATCCTGGTCGATACGCTCCAGATGCGCCTCAACACCGCCCTGGCCAACGTGCTGACCCTCCAGGCCGACAAATTCATCAATCCGGTGTACAGCATCGAAGGCTTGGACTTCTCCGCGCTGCGCTATGCGGACAGCCTGGCCATCCGCAGCGACTTTCACAAGTGGAACAGCGCGGACAGCATTGCTTTCCACCTCAACGCCTACCAGAAGGACGACACGCAGGGGAACATCATCGTGGGTTTCCTCCCCTCGCGGATCGATCTGGAACACCTCGGTTGGCGTTTCGGCAGCCAGGGGATCCCCGGGCGCGACCGCGTCGTATGGAACGTGAACAGCGGCGAAGTACGCATCGATTCGCTCGAGATGACCTCCGGGGAGGCGATGATCGGCGCCGGGGGATTCTACACCCCGCGCGATTCGATGGACCTGCGGCTGGAGGTCCGTTCGCTCGACCTTTCGCGAACGGTATTCCTGCGCAACAATGTCCCGCTGGAAGGCAACCTCAACGGGCTTCTCCACCTCTCCCGGGCCGATGCTCAGGCTACAGTTATCCCGGAAGCGTCCCTGCGCATCGATTCGCTGGCCATCGGGACGAGCCGCATCGGCAACTTCGACCTGTCGGTAGTGGCCGACCTGGGAAAAGGCTACGTGAGTACCTCCGCCCACCTGATCCACGGATCGCGGGAAGCTCTGGCGCTTTCCGGCGGGTTAAGGATCGAGGAGCGCAGCCTGATCCCCGAGATAGACATTTCGCTGGACAGCCTGCCGGTCGATGCGGTGCATTACCTGCTGCCCACGGTTTTCAACCGTTCGAGCGGTTACGCCTCGGCACTGCTTGAAATGCGCGGGCGGTTGCGACAACCCGACATCAACGGAAGCATTCGCCTGGACGGAACCCGACTGGGGATCAATTTTACCAACGTGGAATACTCCGTTCCCGACGGTACGATGGTGCCGGTGCGCAACAGTTTCTTTTATTTCGAGAAGATCCCGGTACGCGATGTGGCTTACGGAACCCAGGGGACCTTGCAGGGCCGGATCTACCACGACCGGTTCAAACCCTGGTACCTCGACCTGCGTGCCGACGCCGACCGGATGCTGGTACTCAATACCACGGGGGAGAACGAAGAAAAATTTTACGGACGGGTCTTCGCATCGGGTTACCTGCAACTTCAGGGACCGACCCAGGCGTTGAAATACAACATCGCAGGCCGTACCGAACGCAATACCACCTTTGCCATCGACATCGGCAGTACGTCGGACTTCAAGGAATCCCAGATGATCACTTTCGTCCCGCCGCGCTCCTCCCATGTGGATTCGTTGCTGCTGAACCTGAAAAAGAAGATCGTCAAGACGACGGCTTCTTCCTCGAGCGAGATGAACATCGCCATCCAGGCCACCCCGCAGGCCACCCTGACTCTTTACCTGGACAAAGCCACCGGGCACATGATCCAGGCCACCGGACAGGGGAATCTTGCCATGCACCTCTCGCCCAAAGGCGCCTTTACCCTCAACGGGACTTACGAAGCGACGGGAGGAACGTACAACTTCGTGTACACCATCATCAAACGTCCCTTCAACCTGCTCTCGGGCGGGAAGATCACTTTCGACGGCGACCCGGCCAATCCTTCGCTCGACCTCTCGGCTTCGTACAAGACGACCGTCAAACCGGCCGTATTCCTGTCCTCCGTGGCCGAAAACGCCCGGGAAGAAGTCCTGACCACCATCCATCTGACGGGCGATCTGAACAATCCGGTGTACAATTTCGACATCCAGATGCCCCGCGCCACCGAAAACGTCCAGGAGGAACTCGCTTACCGCCTCTCCGACCAGGAGCAGCTCAACCAACAGTTCATTTCGCTGATGGTACTCAATTCATTTACCGCCAGCGGGGAAAATGAAAACCAAAACCTGGTGGCCACCGGTGTATCGGGCTTGACGGCCAACATGCTTTCTTCGCAGTTCTCCAACATCCTCCAGCGTTTTGTCCGAGGAGTGGACATCAACGTCAACCTCAATATCGCCACCAATCGATATGTCGGCACGACTGAAAGCACGGACGTGGAGATCGGGGTTTCCACCAAATTTTTCGGCGACCGCATGACGGTAAACGGCATCGTGGGCGTACCGACCGGCACCACCCAGTCCGACCTGGTCGGCGACGTGGAGATCGAGTACAACATCACCCCCGACGGACGGCTGCGCGCCGTTTTTGTCAACCGCCGCCAGAACGACTACCTGAACAACCAACAGGGCTACCTGCAGAGCATCGGTGTGTCGTACCGGCAGGAATTCAATACTTTCCGCGAACTCGGAGCCTTGATCAAACAATCCTTCTCCGGGAAGAGATCCGAACAGCGCCGCAAAGCCCGCGCCGAACGAAAAGCCGAACGAACGGGCGAGCGACAACCCCTCCCCACCCCGGAGCTTCTGCCCGCCCCGGCGGCCGACACACTCGATACCGTGCCCGAAACCCCTGCCGCAGACAGCGCTACGGCCAAAATCTCGTTCCGATGAGCTCCAACCGATCCGCCGGCCTTTTCCGTTTCCAACGCTTTTCGATGACCCATGCCCGCTCGCCGATGAAGATCGGTACGGACGGAGTCCTGTTGGGGGCCTGGTGCGACGGTTCGCAGGCCCGATGGGCGCTGGACGTAGGGACCGGTTGCGGGCTGATCGCCCTGATGCTGGCACAACGCTACCCGCTGTTGCAGGTAGAAGGCATCGACATTGCTCCGGGGGCCGTGGACGACGCCCGGGAAAACTTTGCCGGCAGCCCCTTTGCCGAGCGCCTTTCCGTACGCCAGGGGGATGTGCTGACCGCCGATTTTTCCCGACGCTACGACCTGATCGTCTCCAACCCGCCTTTTTTCACCGAAGACACCCTCCCTCCGGAGGCTTCCCGCGCCGCAGCACGCCATGCCGTCCACCTGCCGGCGGAGGCGTTTGCCCGCAAGATTACCCAGATCCTCGCCCCCTCGGGGCGTGTCGCGCTAATCTATCCCTACCGGGAGGCGGACCGGCTCGTCGGCTTTTTTGCTGCAGAAGGCCTGTTCCTGGCCCGGCGCACGGATGTGCGGGGCGGAGCCGGACGGCCGTTAAAACGTTCGCTGCTGGAATTTTCTTTCGCTCCTGTGGGGGCAGAAGAGGTGGTGGCAGATACCTTGCAACTATGCGAGGAAAACGGGAGGCGCAGCGCACAATACCGGGAACTCACCCGGGGGTTTCATCCCGATACTCCCTCGTTGTAGGGATGGCCGCGAAAAAAATTAGCCAACATAGGGGATTGGCGTTCCCCGGGGATCGCCGCATCTTTGTCCATGTAATCATGGATGATTGATGTTGTATATTTTTTAATAGATTTTTGATCCCTGAAAGGCGCTTGCGACATTTCCTCTTTTCGGCAGGCGCCTTTTTCCATGCCTTGTCAGCAGCGGCTCTCC
>ENA-UOJS01002819-UOJS01002819.1-human-gut-metagenome-genome-assembly--contig:-C74-NODE-2819-length-11030-cov-3.518360_pt1 | contig 11030 bp, 7 predicted proteins | sample MGYA00242355_ERZ723902 | MGnify/ENA metagenome assembly ERZ723902 | reverse complement strand
CCTGATTCTCTCAGCCGAGAACTTTGACGGACGTCTGAGCGTCATGACCGTTGACCGCGAAGTGAAGCCGGGCAGCGAAGTGAAACAGGACCAACTGTCCGGGGAGATACGGGAACACCCCATATGGCGCATGCGGCACGCTCCCGGCAGACTGAAATATTTCAATACACATCCATCAAAAAAAACGGAAAGGTGTCTTCTCCACGCTTTTAGAGAAATGGAGACACTTTTCCGTTTTATGTTTACACATATTATTCATCACTCAAATCTACTTATCATGAAAAACAAACTGAAAAAAGCTTTCGTGCTTTCAGGCCTCAGCCTGATGCTGCTGGCCCAACCGGCCCTGGCAGACCACCGCTACATCCTGCCCGAACCTTCAACCTCTCCCAGCAAGGCCCAACAGCAACAAATCAAACGGCAGTACGGCATGTTCATCCACTTCGGCATCAACACCTTTCATGACGAAGAATGGACCGACGGCTCCAAACCTGCCTCCTCGTACGCGCCGCCCGAAATTGATGCCGAGCAATGGATAAAAACGGCCAAAGACGCCGGTATGAAATACGTCATTCTCATCACCAAACATCACGACGGATTCTGCCTGTGGGACAGCCGCTATACCGAATACGACGTGGCGTCGTCGGGCAATACGACCGACGTGGTGACGGCCGTGGCCAAAGCATGCAAGAAATACGGTATCGGACTGGGACTCTACTATTCGCTATGGGACCGGAAAGTAAACCCCGAGGTCAACGACCCGTCGAAAGACGCTGCCTACAACGCATACATGCTCAAACAGATTGACGAACTGCTGAAGAAAGTACGCGCGCAACGCGTTCCGCGGGTTGAATTCTGGCTCGACGGCGGATGGACCAAGCAGAACTACCGGTGGCCGATACTGCAAATCTACCAGGCCATCAAGAGCCGCGAACCCAACTGCCAGATTGGCGTGAACTGGAGCATCGGTTCGCCTCAGAATGCCGATACCCACCCCGTATTGCCCGACCAGCAAAAGGAAGGTTACCCCATACGCTACTTCCCGAGCGACTTCAGACTGGGCGACCCCTACCTGCCCACCGACAACGACCCCAAGCTGTTTACCTACAACGGCCAGCAGTATTACATGCCCTGGGAATCAACCGTATGCATCAGCCAATGCTGGTTCTACAATTCAAAAGACCTGAAATACAAAACGGTAGACGAATTGGAGAAGCTGTATCGCCAATGCACCAAGAACGACAACATCCTCATTCTCAACTGTCCGCCGGGCACCAACGGGAAAATGCGCGACAAAGACATTCAAATCCTCATGGAACTGAAAAAACGACTGGGGATTTAATCCATACTACTTCAAACTTTAATTTTTCTACACGCCATGAAATCATACTTTCTCCCCATCTTGTTCATGGGACTGACCATAGCCTGCCAGCCTCCCAAGGGAAACGGTTCATCCACACCCGCTCCTACTGAAAAAACATCTGAAAAAGCGCCACAACGTGCGCCCTACGAAGGCTTTGAATGGAGAAAAGTAACAGGAGGCGGACTTACGTTCTGGGCCCAGCACAGCAAAAATATTACGGTGCTGGCTGACGCCGAAGGTGCCGTAATGGTACGCAATAACGACGCTCGTCCCCACCGTCTTATGCAATGGATTAAGATGGAAGGTGCAGGTCCCGACGCTTTGCTCAAGGCCCTGGCCCGACAGCCCGGATGGGACGCCCGTCAGACAGCACGTCTGGAAAAGACCGACGCCGGAAGGCCCGGAGTAGAACGCTACGTTTTAAAACCGGACGGAGAATATGCCAAAAGAATACAGGACAGCATGTCACACTACCCCATACCCATCACCTGCAGCGGCTGGGGTGTAGGAAACAGCGGCATGCGCTATTTTGAGCTGTTTGATTCGGCTCCGGGCAAGGCGCTGTTTGTTGAAATCGGACAGGATGCCCCTTTGTTTGACGAGAACAGCATCACAGCCACCACGGCAACCGACGACAAACACACCACCCTGCAAACGCTGCAAGGCACACTGCGCATCGGTCACGAAGTAAGAAGCTTTACGCCGGACGGCAGTTCTACCGAATATTGGGTGGCCGACCGTACCGGAGGGCAACTGGAAACCCAATATGACCGTCTGACGGGTGGAAAGAAAAACGGCAAGTCCGTTCGGGCAACCCTGAGAGTAACTGACGACGGAAAGTGGGACGACGGTTTTGCTGCAGAATATGAATCCGTACTGCTGGTTTATGAAGTGGTAGAGATAAACGGGCAGCGTTCCGCCAAACAATAAAGCCAATCATCTTGCTTTCCCTAAATAAAAAGGAGCAGCGGCAAGCCATCCGTAATGTAGCTTGCCGCTGCTCCTTTTTTATTTCAACCGGCGCGGGCAGAACCCGCATGCAGCCTACGACTTGGCTATATGCACCGTCTGCTGCGGGAACGGAAAATCAATGCCTTCACGGTTATACGTGTCGTAAATCTCACGCCGCAAATCGTAGTAGAGCTTCCAATAGTCGGTCGTTTTACTCCACACGCGAATCAAGACATTCACACTGCTCTCAGCCAAAGCGTCGACAGCTATAAACGGTGCCGGATCCGACAGGACGAGCGGATTGTTGTCAACAATACGGCGGGTAATCTCCTCCACGCGACTGACGTCGACTCCATAATCCACTCCCACCACAAAATCAAGACGGCGCAACTCGTTGCGGGAATAGTTGGTAATCAGTCCGCTGCTCATGGCCCCGTTGGGCACATAGGCCAACGTACTGTCGGGACGCGTTACGATGGTATGGAATATCTGTATTTCGCGCACGGTGCCCTGCGTGCCCTGTGCCTCAATATAATCACCTACCTTATAAGGCTTGAATACCAAGATAATCAGGCCGCCGGCCAGATTCTGCAAATTGCCCGACAAGGCCATACCCACAGCCACACCGGCCGATGCCAGCAAGGCTGCAATGGATGTTGTATTGATGCCCAGCACACTGATTACCGAAACAATCAGAATGATGGTCAACAGGATATTAATAAAACTCTTGAGAAAAGTTTGTACCGACAATTCAACCTTTCGCTGCGCAAACGTACGCAACATCAGCCGGTTAATAAGCTTGATAATAAAACGTCCGACTATATACACAACAATGGCCAGCAGGATATTCTTGCCGGCAGCAAGCCCCATGTCAATGAGTTTTTGGAGCACTTTCTCCAGATGCTCTGACGTAATGGTCAGATAAAACTGATTCATGAACATAAGCAATCGGTATTTTTAAGATTGAACAAACAAGTTTTCATTACCCCACTTCAATGCGGCTCTGACCGCCGCGAGGGGTCTTGACCAGCCGTATCTGCGGACTGATTTGCGAGCGTATCTGGTCGGTATGGCTGATGACACCCACCTTACGGCCCTGCGCATTTTCAAGGTTGCCCAACGCGTTCATAACCAGGTCGAGCGACTCATGGTCAAGATTGCCGAAGCCCTCGTCAATAAACAGGCTGCCGATAGCCAGATTACGGCTTGACATGGACGAGAGGCCAAGCGCAAGTGCCAGACTGACGACAAAAGTTTCGCCCCCCGAAAGCGAGCTGACAAAACGGTGTTCGTCACACATGTCGCGGTCGATAATCTCCAGCGTAAGCGAGCCCTTGGGCGAATAGAGCTGATAGCGCGGCGAGAGGTGACGCAGCTGCAAATTGGCCTGCTCTACCAAGAGTTGGAAGGTATAGCTCTGCGCCAGTTCACGGAAACGCTTACCGTCGGCACTGCCCAGAAGCGTATTCAGCTTCCACCACTCGTCACGCAAGTGGGTAGCCTCCTCCAGTTGCTGCTTCACCTTCATGGCCTCGGCCATGCCCAGTTTGTGGGCATACAGACGATTCGAAATTTCAACGGCCCGCTGCTGAAGCTGGCTGATTTGTCCATCCAGCTCAACCGTACGCCGCTGCAATTCGTTGCGTACTTCGGTATTCTCGCCATAACTGCCGCCGGTGGTATTCTGCGTTTCGAGCAGGGTGCGGCGCGCACTCTGCAACTCGTTCTCGGCAATGGTCACCTGCTTGATGCGCTGGTCGATGTCGCGACGCAGGGCGGCCCAGTCACGCGGATCGCTGAATATGCGTTCCAGCTCGGCAAACTGCAACGGAGCGTTCGACGCATTGAATTTCAGAATCCAGTAGTCCAGTGCCGACCGGCGCTCGCTCATTTCCTGCTGGCGCTTCAGACGGTTTTCGAACAGGTTATGCCCCGTTCCCTTAAGATTCTGATAATTCTCGTTTTCCTTTTCAAAACAGGCCTGCGATTCCTGGGTCAGTTCCTGTGCCCGGCTGATGTCCTTTTCCATACGTTCAGCCTCTGCCTCAGGCGACTTTTTGCCGAAGAGCAGTTCCAGTTCTTTCTGCTTGTCGTGGAGCACCTCGCTCAAATGGGCACATTTGTCACGAAGTTGCGTACTCTGTACGGATGTAGTATCCTCAATAGCCGCCAGTTCCTTAATGGTATGCTCCAATTCCACATTTTTCTCGCGGGCCGAAGTCAGACGGGTATTCACACTCTTCCAGGCTTCATACAGGTTGGTCAGCTTCAGGCGGAAGGCATCGCGGTTATTCTTCCAGTCGGAGAACCATGCCGACAGGGTCGACAGGGCATCAATCCGCTCATACACCTCGCCGGCCTGGCGTTCGTCGTCCTGCAACTGCCGCTGCAGCGTTTCAGCCTGCGACTGACATACCTTGATTGAGGTATTGATGGAATTCAGCTGGTCGCGGCTTTCGCTCAAGGCCAGGTCGATATCGGCCATCTGAGCATTGATACGGTTGATTTCCGTCTGATGCCGGTTGTACACCTCCAACTCCTCTCCGGCTGCTTCAAGCGAAGTCACGGTGTTTTCGAGCAACTGCTCTATCATACTACGCCGGGCGTCCTGATTGACCGGGGGCGAGCAATCGGCAAACGAGGGAGCAAGATGGGCATACGTGCCCCACGATTCGACATCGGCCCTGACCCACTCCTGACGGCGGGACAGATACTCGTTTTCCGTATCATAGCGCGAACGGGCCGCCGACTGCTGCTCGCGCAGTGCGGCCAGCGTTTTAACGGCATGCTGCAACTTCCGCTGCGCCTCGTCGTAATCGCGTTCAATATTGTCGATAAGCTGTCCGAGCTCACGCTCCGTCTCCGTATGATACGGATGATGGGTAGCTCCGCAAAGCGGGCAAGGACTTCCCTCCTTGAGTTCGTTGCGCAGGCGCACAATATCCTTACTCTGACTCAACAGATGCGAGCGCTCAAGCACCTTGAAATGCTCGGTAAGGCGCTCCACCTCAACCTCCCATTCGCCAATCTGACGGTTGGTCTGCTCCATATCCATCTTGTCGCGGGCAATGGCTGCGCTCTTTTCACTGATTTCGGCATACCCCTCGGAAATACGGTTCCACAAGGTGCGGGCGCCTTCCAGTTTGTTCAGCTGGTCCTGCAGCTTGGCCACGTTTTGCTGAAGCGTTTTCCCGTCGTGTCCGCTGTTGGCCTGCTGATGTATTTTCAATTCGTTGCGCAAGGTTTGCAAACGGGCCTCGCATTCATTGCGCTGTTTAACCATCCTTTCAGTTGACGCCTGCAACACCACCTTACGGTTCTGCAACTCGGCCAGCTGCTTGGTGCGCTGCTGCTGGCGATCGGTAACGGCAGAAAGCTGCTTGAACTTGTCGAGCAGCAATTCGTAGCTGTCAAACATGCGCTGATGGATGGCCAGCGACTGAAGCATCTGTTCCAGCTCGGCCAACGTCCGTTTGTTTTCCTCATATTCACGGCGCCGCGTGGCCAGACTCAGCCTCAACTCCTCCAGTTTAAGCTCCGACTGATGAAAATCATTGCGCAAGTTTCCCAACTGGCCCTCGGCCTGCCTGATTTCGCCGCTCAGGGCATATCCTTTCTTTAAAGCCGGCTGGCGCAGGCGCAGCAACTCGCGGGCACTCTTTTCGCGCTCCACGGCCTGCTGCAGCTGATTACGGTACTGCTCCACCCGCACACGGCTCTGCTCCTGCAGTTCCTGGTTCTTTTCTTCCTGCCGGCGGAGGTCGCTGATGTCAGCCTCACGCACCTTGATTTCCTGAAACACCGGCTGCACCTCAAGCACCAGGTCGTGGCGCTTCAGCTCGAGCTCCTGAGCATGAACCGACACATAGTTGCGGTTGGCCTCGGTATATCGCCGTTCGCATTGCCGTACGTTTTCAAGTGCCTTGAAATAAGCCTCGAAATCCTTCAGCTGCTCCTGCAGCGAAAGGAGCTGCTCACGATGGTTCTTCAGTTGCGAATCCACCAGCTGCTGCTCCTCTTCCATCTTGCGGTAGTCAGGCTCGTCCATACAACGTGCCGCCGCCGTCTGATAGTCGTTGGAGAGCATGTTCATCCGGGTGTTGGCCTCGTGTTCATAGAGTGTCTGCGAAATCTTGCCGTATATTTCCGTTCCGGTGAGTTTTTCCAGAAGCGCCGACTTGTCCACACGCTTGGCCTTGAGGAAATTGGCAAAACTGTTTTGCGCCAACAGTACTGTACGTGTAAACTGCGTATAATCCAGCCCTATCAGTTCTACGATGCGTGCCGGAACCTCGCCCGAGGGCACTTCCTCCTGGCGCGGAGCCAGCTGGCGCAGCGTCTGTACTACGGGACGTGGCTTGCCGTTGCGGTTCAGGCTCATCTGCCAGCCGGCCTCATAGCGCCGCCCGCCCTCAAGCGTAAACTCCACCCGTGAGTAAGCCTCGGTGCAGCCGCGCCGCATGAGGTTGCGCACGTCGTCAGTCTGCAACAGAGCCTTACCGTCGGTCTGGCGCACCTCGCGTTCGTCTGCATTCAACTTTTCAGCCCCGTCAAAACGCGGCGACTTGTTGTACAGGGCCAGACATACGGCATCCAGCAGGGTCGACTTGCCTGCACCCGTGTCGCCCGTAATGGCAAAAAGCCCGGCCGAGCGAAGAGGCTCCACCGTAAAATCCACCACTTGCTCACCGGCAAGCGACGTCAGATTGCATAGCGTTATCTTATCTATTTTCATAATCGGTTCAAATCATGGAAGAAGGGGGAAAAAACGGGAAAAAACAGCCGGCCGCCGTCAGGACTGCTGCTCCATGTCCTGCTGGGCCTGCCGGAACAACTGCTGCAAGGATTCGGGCATATCCTCATTGTAGCGCTGCCGGTAGAACCGGCCGGCCAGTTCCAGAGGCGACGTCTGCTGCAACCCCTGCAGGGAATAATGTTCATCCTCATGCACCGGCGCGTCGGACACGCTCACCGTGCGGCAATAATGGACAGCCTTGTCGGCCAGAGCCTCAAACAGGCGGTTTTGCAGCGAGGGGTCGGGCACGTTCTGATGCACGCGCAACTCCAAATAGGGCCAGGCGGCATCGTCGGCATTTGACTTACCCACCCGGGGTAGACGGCTGACTTCACGCAACAACTCATCGGGCTCGGCACACCCCGAAGCCGGCACGGCCCACAGGGCGCGCAAGGGCTCATAAGGCAACTGACGGATTTGGGCCTGCCCCTGCTCGTCGAGCTCCACGCACACCACACCGTGACGATAGCCCCGCTCGCCGAACGACATGGGCAGGGCACTGCCGCTGTAACGCACCTCTTCACGCCCACCCACACGCTGGGCCTTATGGATGTGGCCCAACGCCACGTAGGACAGTTTGCCGACGCCCAGTTTGGAAAGGTCCACACAGTCCTGCCCGCCTACGACGAGACGCTCGCTGTGCTCCGCATCATTAATTTCAGCCCCGGTAGCATAAAAATGGGCCACGGCCATAAGCGGCACGCCGGCATAGCGGCTTTTTGCCGCAGCCTGGCTGACGCCCTGCAGAAAACTGCGCATGCCTTCCTGAGCCGTGAATCCTTCGGGATAATCACAGCTGCGCAAATAGGGAATGGCCAGACAAAGGGCCTCCACGCGGTCGTGCAAACGGGAATGAAGCGGAATGACATGGCGATCGAAGTCAATCTGACCGTCAGGCAGGCGATGCACCAGTCCGCGCACAAACACGCGGTGCATGCCCAAAATGGACGACGGCGCCTCCAGCCGGGCCGCGCCGTCATGATTGCCGGCAATCAGCACCACCTGCAGCCCTTCAACCTGCTGCGTGGCATGAATCAGAAAATCATAGAGCTGGCGTTCGGCAGCTGCCGAAGGGTTGGCATGGTCAAACACGTCACCCGCAATAAACAGCGCATCGGGCTGCTCGTCGGTCAAAACATTAAGTAACCACTGTAAAAAATGGCGATGCTCCTCCTCACGGCCGTGCCGGTGGAATACATTGCCCAAATGCCAATCGGCAGTATGAAGTATCTTCATTTTTATGCTGGATTTTCTTGAATAGATGCAAAGATACATCTTTTTTGCGGAGTGCCTGACGGATTTTTTTGAAAAGATTGCCTGCGGCAGGACACAACAAAAGGGGGGGGGTGCGGAAGGTCAGTCGGTTGCGGGGGCTTCGTCGCCGTCGTCACCCGACGGCAAATTACGCGGGAAATGCTCCAGCACCTGGCGGCGCAGGTTGTTCAGGTCGAGATGCGTATAGATTTCAGTAGTCGTAATGCTTTCATGCCCCAACAAGGTCTGAATTACACGCAGGTTGGCGCCGCCCTCAAGCAAATGGGTGGCAAACGTATGCCGGAACGTATGGGGACTGATGTTCTTCTGTATGCCGGCAGCCTCGGCCAGCACCTTCACGATATGGAACACGGTAATGGTGGACAAATGTGACCGCCGGCGCAGGGAAAGAAACACATAATCTTCCTCACCCGGCTTGGGCTCAATGTCGGCCCGCTGCTCAAGCCACCGGCGCAACTGCATTATGGCTGCCTGCGAGAGGGGCACGAGCCGCACTTTTTGGCCCTTGCCCAGCACCTGGATATAGCCGTCGGTCAGATAAAGGGCCGACAGGCGCAGCTGGCACAGCTCCGACACCCGCAGCCCGGCACTGTAAAGCAGCTCGATGATGGCCAGATTGCGCACGCCCTCAGGCTCGCCCAAATCAATGGCGTCCTCGATGCGGTTGACCTCGTCAAGCGTCAGCACGGTGGGCAAATGACGCCCGATGCGCGGCGCCTCGAGCAGAACGGCCGGATTGGCCGGCAAATAGCCGTCGATTTCCAGAAAATGATAGAAAGAACGGATGCCCGACACGATGCGGGCTATGGAACGGGCGGAAATGCCCATAGAGTGCAAGGCATACACAAAATCGTGAAACACGGCCAAATCGGCCTTCAGCACGTCAATGCCCCGCTCGGCGGCAAAGTCGAGAAAACGCTGCAAATCCTCACGATAGGCTTTGCGCGTATTGTCTGAAAGCCCCTCCTCAAGCCACAGATACCGCACATATCCGGTAATGTACGAAGGCTCGCCTGAGGCGGTATTTTCCTGGGTCTGTTTGCTCTTGTTCATACGCTCATCATGTTCCTGCCATGCAAAGATACGAAAGATACATAAAGGCAAGGGCAAAGACAAGCGGAAAACGCCGTTTCCGCCCCCTCGCTACGCAACACCTGCGGGCAAGCCTCATCTGCCCTTCTGAACACGATAGACCCAATGGGGCATCCTGACCCCGCGATAGAACTTGACAATGGTGTCCACCAGGGTCATGCCGTTGCGGAGGGCCACTTGCTGCGAAGGCACGTTCGTGTCACGTATAATGGAATACAGGGCGTTGAAATTCAGCGTATTTAATCCGTATTCCCGGCAAGCCACGGCCGCCTCGGCGGCATACCCTCTGTGCCAATGTCCGTGTGCCAGCAAATAACCGATTTCGGGCACCTGTTTCCCTTTGTATTCCTGCAGGGTAATGCCGCACTGCCCGATCATTTCACGGGTGTCCTTCAGCACCACGGCCCAAAGCCCGAATCCATGCTCCCGGTAACGACGGAGCTGCTTTTGCATCCACAAAGCCGTTTCGGCATCACTAAAAGCCCCCTCATAAGCGTACATCACCCTTTCATCCTGCAAGACAGCCGCCAGCGACGGCAGGTCGGCAAGAGTCATTTCACGCAGCTGAAGTCTTGGAGTTTCCAAAATAATCCGTGACATAGTTTTCTGAATGGTTCGGAATGCGGCAACGCCCCCCGGCTCCCCGCCCCCGTCTGCACAGCCGTGCAGCCGGAAAAAACAAAGTGCCGGCCAGCAGGATTTAAGTCGGACCCTGTTTTTTCAAGGTGCTTTTCCCGATGCCGCCAGCCGGCACGGAAAAAAACCGGAAGAGCACACGGCGCAGCGCCGTGCTAATTGATAGGGGTTTGCCGGATTATTCCATTGTTTTTTTGTATCTTTGCTCCTACTTTCATGGCAAAGTTACGGAATTCCACATAAATCCCAAGAAAACATGCAAATTCTGATTCTCAATGGCCCTAATCTCAACTTGTTAGGACGCCGAGAGCCCGGCATCTACGGACAGCGCACCCGGGACGACTGTCTGGCCGCTCTGCGCAACCGTTTCCCCGAGGTGGAAATAAACTATTTCCAGAGCAACATAGAGGGCGAGCTCATCAACAAACTTCAAGAGGTAGGTTTCAGCTACGACGGCATCGTACTGAACGCCGGAGCCTACACGCACACGTCGGTGGCCCTGCACGACGCCATACGCTCCATCACGTCCCCCGTGATTGAAGTACACATCAGCAACGTACACCAGCGTGAAGCCATCCGTCACCAATCCATGATTTCAGCCGCCTGCCGCGGAGTAATCTGCGGTTTCGGGCTCGCCTCCTACCGGCGGGCAGTAGAGGCGCTGTGCGGACAGCCCCTGTAAGCCGACTCCCCGCCGGCCCGACTTGATTCTTTTCAATAACGACAGTTTTTTAGCTTTATAGAGATGTACAAAAAAACAAAGATTGTAGCCACCGTTTCAGATGCCCGCTGCGGCGTTGACTTTATCCAGCGCCTGTATGATGCAGGGGTAAACGTTGTTCGTCTGAATAACGCCCACCAGGGTCCGGAAGGAATGACCCGCGTCATCAAAAACTTACGAGAAGTGTCGAGCCACAT
>ENA-UOJS01002818-UOJS01002818.1-human-gut-metagenome-genome-assembly--contig:-C74-NODE-2818-length-11032-cov-3.916097_pt1 | contig 11032 bp, 2 predicted proteins | sample MGYA00242355_ERZ723902 | MGnify/ENA metagenome assembly ERZ723902 | reverse complement strand
GCCGCATACACCGGTGTGGAAAGCACGGACGAAAGTGCGGGCTACTGGTTCGCCAAGTCCGCGGCCTACGCGGCCTATCTGAATGATGGAAACCCGGAGACGCCGCCGGTTTACAACGGAACGACCGTCGCGAACGGCCGGATCATCAGCAGCCGGGACGTGACCGTCACGCGTTACAACGCGATGGACGCTCAGCGCCAGATGAAGGTTGACTTTGTCAACGCCGGCACGCTGATGGCGGGTCAGATTGAGAAGACCAGACGGCTGAGCGAAAGCGAAACGCGGACTGCGCTGGACAACTGCTTCTTCTCGCGGTAGTCGCGGGACAAGCAGAACAATAAGTACTATTATGTGGGGCGTGAAAGCGGCACGCCGTTTGGCGACTGGACGGGCACGCGTGAAAACGCGGCGCGCTTCAAATCCGGCGCGGACGGCATGGTGCAGCTGAACAAAGTTTATGCGCCGGAAGACGCGATGACGAACGGCACGTCGTACACCTATTGGGTCGAAGAGATTTCCGCGCCGAATTACAGCTATCAGATGGCGTATGACGCGAAGATTGATTTGGCGGCGGGCATCGTGGCCGACACGGTTTCGATGGTGAATACGCGCGGCGTATCCATTCAGGTTCGCGTGTTCGGCAGCGCGAGAAGCAACCGCGACGATGATACGCCGGTTGTCGAAGGCGCTGTGCTTCACATCATGAAGAAAGACGCGAAAGGCGAACTGCACGAGGTTCTGCTTAGCGACGGACAGCCGTATCTGTATCAGACGGTGACCTCCGACGCAAAAGGCGACGTGCTGTTCCCGTATCTGCCGAGGCTCGAAGAGGGCGAGGCGTATGTCGTCTTTGAGCAGCCGGACGCGGGCGCGATCGGCGACGATCCCGCCAAGCCGTACCTGAACCCGGTGAGCCGGGGCTACAAGGCCTATTACGATTTCAAAAAGACGGACGCAAACCACAGCATGGCCGCCGAGGAGGGTGTTTCCGAGCTTGACAGCGCGGCGGGCTATTATACCGTCGTCACAGGCAAAGAGCTGATGGCCAATCCGAACGAGCTGTTCAGCACGCTGCACTTCAACGCATATAACGAGCCGAAGGGCAGACTGGTGATCCTCAAGCGCGACTATGAAAACAAGAGCGCGCTGGTCGGCGGCGCGAAGTTCAGCGCGGCGGAGAAGGACGGCACGGACGAGAAGCACAGCTATGCGTTTGCGGACCTCGAACCGACCGCCGAAGACAGGACGGAAGCGCCGCAGACGCTTAAAATCGGCGAAAAGACGTATACGCTTGCGAAGGACAGAACGTATTACACGGACAAGCAGGGGTATCGGTATACCTACGTCATCACGTCGTATGTCGAGCGCGGCAGTTACGCTTTCGCGGAAACGACGACTCCGGCGGACTATATCGAAACCGAGGCTTCGCAGTCCGCAGGCATGCCGTGGCACACGGAGGCAGAAGCGGTGCTGACGAACAAAGGCGGCTTTGCCGCGGCGGCGTTCGCCAACATCCCGAACCGCGATCCGTATCTGGATAAGACCGTTTCGGCGGTCAACGGCGAGGCCGACGGAAAGCTGGGCAACCTGCAAAACACGCAGGCGGACGGAAGCTGGCAGACGGTGACCTTTGAAATCCGGAAGACGACGAGCGACAGCGGCGCGGCGGACGCGAACGACGCAATCCGCTACCCGATGAGCAGCTTCGTGATTACGGACAACAAGGTCGAATATCAGACGGTGGGCGCGCGCGGCAATAAGAGCGGCTGGCTCGACGGCGGCGCGGAAACCGTGCAGACTCAGCACTTTGTGGAAAGCGTGACCGTCGGCAAGATGAGCTTTGCGCAGCTGGAGGAGGCCTATGGCACGGCGGCGGAAGGCGACAGAATCTATGCGGATGTTTACGGCCTGATCGGCACGCAGGAGAAGCTGATTCAGTCGAACATCGACGTGACCGGCAGCGGCGCGGACGTTTCCCTGAAAGCGGAAGACGGCGGCTGCATCTACACGGGCTTCAAGATCGCGTATCATATGCAGGACGACCGGGATATCCCTGCGGGCCTCAGGCAGGATACGCCGATTGCGGTGACGATGCGCTTCCATCAGAAATCCGACGAAGCAATCGACCGCGTTTGCGGTGTGCGCAATACGGCGGGCCTCAACCTGGCCTATGCCATCGGCGCGAAGTCGCAGGCGAGCGTCAGCAAGACCTATACGGATGCGGCGAACTGCGATGCGGATTCGTCGATCGGCCTGCCGAAAGCCAGAATCACCAAACAGGTGCAGCGCGCGGAGATTGTGCAGAACCCGAACACGGGCGACTATGTCGTGACCGTGGAAGAGGAAGCCACCAACCCCAAGAGCAAAAGTCTGACGGTGAGCGCGGGTTCCGGCGCGCATTATACGATTGTCTTTGAGAATATCAGCGGTCAGGCGGAGAACCTGCCCGCAATCGAGGCGCCGATTCTGGTCGATACGCTGCCGCGTCAGGCCATGGCCGTGAAGGCGGAAGCGACGAGCGACAACGCCGCGCTGAAGCTGACGACGACGGTATCCCAGGACGGCTACACGGTTGTGGTCCGGGGCGACGGCCGGCTGGAAGCGGGCCAGAAGATCACCCTGACGGTGGACGCGCTGTTCGTCGGCGAACGCATTCTGGAGCAGATTATCGCGCACAACACGGGCATGGATGCCAACATCGCCTATGCGATGAGCGGCGTGCAGACCGTGAAGAACACGAAGAACCCCTTCGGCGTGCCGTTTGTCGATGAAGCGGGCAACGAGATCACCGGCATGGTGAAGCAGCAGCCCGGCGACAGCCAGAGCGGCGAACTGCCCGACTTTGAAGGCCAGCACGGCATTTCGGCGAAGGCTGAGCACAGGTCGGCGGAGCCTTCCGCGCTGACGATTTCCAAGTATGTGGCGGGCACGATTACCGGCAAGAACAAATTTGTCAGCGGGTCGAACGTGGCCGTGACCGGCGCGAAGACCGAAAAGGACAACGAAATCAACCGGATCTATTACAGAATTCTGGTGGAGAACCCGTCGCTCTCGCCGGCAGCCAGCGTCGCCGTGATGGACGAACTGCCGCACACGGACGACTGGCGAAACGACAGCAGCACCAGAGATTCCAAATGGGATGTGGCGCTGGAGAGCACGGCCATCAGCGTGACCAAATACGCGGCGGACGGAAGCTCCACGGAACTCAAACCCGGCGAAGATTACACAGTCTACTTCACGCAGAAGAAGATCACGTCTCAGAACCGGAATACCTATAACGACTATTTTGGCGCCGACAACATCAGAGACAGCTGGGCGACGATGTCCACGGCTTTGCCGTGATGCTGACCCAGCCGCTGGCGGGCAAGGAGCGCGTGCTGATTGAATACACCTGCTCTGCGCCTGAGGTGACGGATTCTTCCGTTTACTTCACGACGGCAAACAACATTGCGCGGCTCAGCTATGACCAGCACAGCGGCGTGGCGAGCGACGTGGCGCGCGTGGCGATCATCCCGGAGAAAGTATGGCTGGGCAACCGCGTCTGGATCGACTTCAACGGCGACGGCATTCAGTCCAAAGACCTGTCGGTCGAACCGAATTACGCGTACACGGGCGAAGGCAAGCAGCTGACCATGCAGCTCAGCCAGCGGTATAACCGTTACCGCCCGACGACGCAGACGCAGACGATCACCGACGGCAGCTATCAGTTTAACGAGCTGTTTGCGGCGGTGAAGCTTGCCAGCCTGAAAAACGATCCGAATGATTCGGACGGGAACGTTGTGGCGACCAACCTGTCTGGTTCGGAACGCTATACGTACCAGCTTACGCTGAGCGGCATTCCGAAAAGCTTCATGGTCACAAGGAAGAGCGTGAACAACCCGATCGCCTCCGATGCGGACAGCGATTTCGTGGCCGATAGAAACGGCGGCGCGGCGACCAAGTGGTTCTATCTGCCGGTGCCCACCGAAGAGATGGTGAAGAACGACCAGCTGGGTTATCCGCAGGTGGACGTCGGCCTCGTGCCGGTGCGCAATCTTGAAATCACCAAGGAGGCGGACAACAAAGCGGATGTTTCCGATGCGGTGTTCGCGATTTACGGCCCGTATACGACGGAGGAACTCGACAATCTGACCGCGGTTTCGGCGGCGAAGAAGGTCGGCGTGATGACGTCGAGCGGCAATGTGTACAGCTTTGTCAGCACGCAGAGCGCGTATCTGACCTATGCGGACAGCTATCTGGTTGTTGAAACGAGCGCTCCCGCGCCGTATCTGAGCACGGGCGCGACGTTCAGCGGAGAGGGCATTGCGGCGCACGGCGAGGTTGAAAACGACGGCGAAAAGCACAGCTGCTTCGTGCTGGACGGCATGAACAGGCTGCCCGGCGACTTTAAGGCCGACAGCCGAAAGACCTATTGCGTGAGCGCGACCGATCTGTACAGCGCGGCGGGCACGTATATGCTCACGGCGCAGAAGAAGGTCTTTGCGGAGGGAACGCAGGTTGAGCTGGAGCAGTATGCCAACCTCTTCCGCATCCGGGTCACCAGTCCGGATGACCCGAATCTGACCAAACGCGTTGCGGCGGGCGGAAACGTCACAGTCGAGGAGAACGCGGTCTTTGTGCAGGCGGATGAAAACGGAAAATTCGACCTGACGATGAACTACGCGACCATTCCGGAGACGGGCTGGACACAGCGCGACTGGGAAGGCATGACGTACACCTATCAGATTGAAGAGGTGGATACCGCTTTCGACGGCGTGACCTACGACAAGACGAAGTACACTGTGACCGTGACGCTTGAAGACGACGGACAGGGCCATCAGACCCCGAACGCGGAGAACTCAGGCAGCGAGGACGGAAGCATCCATTTGAAGAACGCACTGGAGCGCCGCGATCTGACGATTTCCAAGACGACGGCGGGCAACGCGGTTTTGAAAGACGACGCGTTTACCGTGAAAATCGGACTCAGCCGCAATGATATTGTGCCGGTGGATGGCGATTATCCGATGGATGGCGCGGCGGAGACGAAGCTGACCGTGAAGAACGGCGAAGCGACGCTGAAGATCCGCGACGGCCAGATGGTGACGATCAAAGAGATTCCGGTCGGCACGACCTACACCGTCGAGGAGACGGACGAGCGGGCGCAGGGCTACAACATCGACGCAAGCGCCTATATGTCCGGCGGAAGCGGTGTGATAGCCACGGAAGCCAAGGTTGAACTGAAAAACGTCCGCAACGCCGGTTCGCTTGAGATCCGCAAGAAGATCGAAGGCAAAGATCCGATCAGCGAGCGCGAGTTCAGCTTTACTGCGGCGATCACCTATCCGGCTGGCGTGGATTTGGAGGATGCGGACAATCTGCCGAAGATTCCGACGGGCAGCCAAATGACCGTTGAAATTGAAAAACGCACGGTGACGATTAAGGACATCCGGATCGCTGTTTCGCAGACGAAACCCGACGCCAACGTGACGATTGGCAACATCCTCTATGGCGCAAGCTACACGGTAACCGAAAACGACGGCTTCGCGGAGTGGGGCTATGCGGCCTATTACGATGAGGACATGAAGTTTGGCGAGTCTACGCCGAACAGGGTTGTGAACGCCGAAAACCAGACGGCGCTGTTTACCAACGTGCGCAGCGCGGGCAAGCTGAAAATCGGCAAGACCGCGACGGGCGCGGGCGTGGGCAAGGGCCTGGCGGCGCGTACGGAAACGTATAACGTCACCCTGACGCTGGAAAACGACACGGTGTCGCTGGACGGCCACGTCGGCCGCTCGAATATGCCGAGCGAGGGCGAAAAGACCACGTATCCGGTGAAGCAGGAGCAGGTCGGCCAGACGGTGACGCTGAGGCTGAGCCTGCATAACGGCGAGGTCGTGACCTTTGAGGACCTGCCGGAAGGGACGAGATACGTCGTTGTCGAGGACGAACAGACGTATCGCGACATGGGCTTTACCGTCAGCTATGCGGACGGGAACAGCAGCACGACCGAAAAGAACAAGGGAACGATTTCGAAAGAAACGGCCTCCTCGGTTCAGATCACCAACGTGCGCGACACGCACAGCGTGAGCATCACGAAGAACGTGCTCGGCCAAATGGCCAACGTGGATGATGCGTTTGACTTCAACGTCAGAATCGAAAAGAAGGACGATGCGCTGTCCGATGAGGCGGTTTACCGCGAGTACACCTACACGGTGAACGGCAAAACGGCAACGATCGATTTCAGACGGAGGGACGTACAGACTATCTCCTTGAAGAAGGGCGAGACGGCGGTGATCGATGACGTTCCGGACGGCGCGGATATCATCGTGACGGAAGCGATGAGCGAGAAGCACGAAGACGAGGGCTACACGCTCAAAACGGCCCAAACGGAGATCAACGAAAAGCCGAATATCATCGGCTACACGTTCACCAACGAGCGCTATATCGGATCGATTGAGATTACGAAAGCGCTTGCGGGAACGGGAAGCGACAAGGGCTACGGCAAGACGTTCACCTTTGACGTGAAGCTGTGGAATGAACACGACCTCGACCTGCTGAACGCGCGGACGAGCACCATGCCCAGCGGCGTGGTCGGCCTGACGAAGACGAACGAGCAGCGCGACGGGCACGACGTTTACGCCGGAACGGTGAGCATCACCATGGGCGCGGACGGACAGCCGGTGAGCGCGAGCATCACCAACATCCCGGCGCATACGTGCTATGAGATTGTCGAACACAACTATACGGACGACGGCTACACGACCCAGACGCCGCAGAACGCCTTTGGCATCATCGACGTGGTGAACGAAGCGGGCCGCGAAGAGGCCATGACGTTCACGAATACGCGCGAGAGCGGCACGCTTGCGCTGAGCAAGGCGCTCAAGGGCAACGCGACGGACAGCGAAAAGGAGTTCACGTTCCGCGTGAAGCTCGAAAACGCGCGGTTCGACACGGCAACCCAGCGCGACGCGTATGACGTGGTCATCCGCGAAGCGAACAAGGCGGACGTGCAGACGACCGTTGCGCGCGATGCGAACGGCGAATATGTGCTGACGCTCAAGGGCGGCCAGACGGCAACGCTGCTTGACGTGCTCTGCGGCACGACGGCGACGGTAGCCGAGGACGACTACACCGCGGAAGGATATGAAGCGGTGAGTACGCAGACGGCGACGGTCAACAGCCAGACGCCGGATGCAGCGGCTGCGTTTACCAACGAGCGCAACGTCGGCGTGTTGAGCGTAACCAAGAACGCGGTCGGCAACGCGGTGAAGTTCGAGAAAAACGGCAGAGCCGTATTCAGCTTCTCGGCCACGCTGACCTATGCGGATTGGATCGATCTTACGCAGACGAACAACCTGCCCACGGTGGATGGCAAGACCCCGAAGAACATGACCGTGGACGCGAAGAACCATACAGTGACGCTCAGCCTCTCCGTCCCGGTGACGAAGGCGGCGCGCGTCGGCAGCCTGAATGTGGAAAACATCCTCAAGGGCACGCGGTACGCGGTGCGCGAGGTGTTTGACGCGCAGGACGGCTATTATCTCACGGTTTCGACGCAGAACGGCCGGGTGAACGGCAGCGAAGTGACCGGAACCATCGCGGATGCGCTGACCGGCGACGCAGTCTTCACCAACACGCGCAATGTCGGCGCGCTGGAAATCACCAAGAAGCTGGAGGGCACGGGCTATAACGACCGCGTGGCCGTAAGCAACGCGGTGCGCACGAGCTTCGGCTTCACGGTGCGGCTCTGGCGCGAGGATGGCGTCCGGCTGACGGGCGACAACCGGCCGACGCTGAACGGAAAGGCGCTGACGCTTGAAACCCGGACGGAAAACGGCTTCACCTACGACGAAGCGCATGTCACCGTGGATATGGCGGACGGCGCGGCGGCGACGGGCGAGGAGCGCGGTGTGACCATCGGCAATATCCTCGTGGATACCCATTACACGGTGATCGAGGATGAAAACGGCTATCAGACCGAGGGCTATGTCGTCCGTCAGGGCGAACAGGGCGGCGTGATGACCGACGCGGGCGATACGCTCCGCTTCGTGAACACGCGCGACACCGGAAGCCTCGAAATCGTCAAGAACCTGGACGGCAGAACGGCGGAATTCGGGCGCGAGTTTGAATTTACCGTTACCTTGAGCCGAAAAGACAATATCGCTTTGGCAGGCACGTATCTCACGCAGAGCGGCCGCACGGTTGCCTTTGAGGACAACGCGGCGGGCGGCGTGACGGCGCGGGTTCGCGTTGCGGGCGGCGGATCGCTCACGATTCTGGGCATTCCGTCCGGCACGAGCTACACGGTCTCCGAAGCGGATTACACGGCGGATCGCTACACGACCACGAGCACCGGCGCTGTCGGCGTGGTGGAAACGGCGGCGGTACGCGCAACCTTCCTCAACACGCGAGCCAATCCGGGTTACGGCGCGCTGACCGTCACCAAGACGGTTGAAGCCATCGGCGGCGCGAAGATTCCCGATACGCAGTTCGTCTTTGACATCGCTTTGACGCTTGAGGACGGCGAGGACTTTACCGGAACGCTGCGCACGACCAGGACGAGCGGCGAAACGGGCAGACTGTACTTTAACGGCGGCGCGGCGAGCATCCACTTGACCGACGGCGAGAGCGTCACGCTCAGCGGCATTCCGCTTGGCACGAGCTACACCGTCACTGAGCGCGCGGCGCAGGATATGCGCGTAAGCTCTACGGGCAGCGAAGGCGCGATCAAAGGAACCGGGCATATGGCGGCGTTTGTCAACACGATGACGCAGGCGTACACCGACCTGATTGTGCGCAAGGCGTGGAACGACGCGAATGACGCGCAGAAGCTGCGTCCGCAGAGCGTGACGGTCGATGTGACGAGAAACGGACAGACGATCACCACGCTGACGCTGAACGCGGCGAACCGCTGGACGCAGACGCTTACGCAGCTGCCGATGTTTGACGACAACGGCGAGGCGTATGACTACGACGTTGTGGAAAACGATGTGCCGGAGGGCTATACGGCCAGCGTCGTGACGCGCGGAACGACCTTCACGGTCATCAACACGCACCGCATTGACGACGGCTTTGTCCCGGTTGACCCGGAGAACAGACGTCGCGGCGGATTGACCATTCTTGACGACCTCGGCGTGCCTCTGGGCGGCGGTATCAACATGAACGAGGGCGACTGCTTCAACTAAAAGCGGCGCCCCCGCTTCCCTGATACGCAGGCCATCAAGAAGGAGACTTTGCCATGAAAAAACTCATTTTAGCGCTCTGCCTGCTGCTCATGGTTTCCGTGGGTGCGGCAGGGGAAGAGATGCAGACCGAAACTGCGCCGACCGTCGCTGAAATCGCGCTGACGATGCGTCCGGAGAGCGAAGAGCCTACGCACCTGACCGTCGGCAACTCGACGAAGGTCAGCGGAAGCTTTTTCACCACGCAGTTTGGCAACAACACCAGCGACATCGACGTGCGCTACATGCTCCACGGCTACAACCCCATCGTATGGATGAACCAGCTTGAATTTACGACCGATCCGATGGTCGTGGATTCGCTGGAATCCGCTGATACGAGAGCGGGCAGAACCTACACCATCCGCATTGTGGACGGCCTGACCTACAACGACGGCGTCACCCCGGTGACGGCGGAGGATTACGTGTTTTCCTATCTGCTGCTGACCTCGCCGCAGTTTGCGGCCCTCGGCGCAAACACGGGCGCTTATGCGCACGTTGTGGGCTATGAGGCGTTTAGCGCGGGAGAGACGGACGTGTTTTCCGGCGTGCGGCTCATCGACGAGCGGACGTTCAGCGTGACGGTCAAGGCGCAGTATGAACCGTATTTCTACGAGCTGTCGTATCTGTCCGTCTATCCGTATCCAATCGGCGTGATTGCGCCCGGATGCGAGGTGCGCGACGACGGAGAGGGCGCGTATATCGCCAATATCGACGAAACGGCAGTCGAGCCGGTCTTTACGGCGGAGCTGCTGCAAAGCACGGTGCTGGACGCGGAAAACGGGTATCTGTCCCACCCGTATCTGACCTGTGGGCCGTATAAGCTGGTCAGCTATGACCGCGAAAGCGGCACGGTGGAATTCGCGATCAACGAATTTTACGTCGGCAACTATGAGGGCGTGCGTCCCGTGATTGACACGGTGACGCTCGTCCCGGTGCTGCCGCAGGACATGAAGGAGAAGCTGGAAAGCGGCGAAATCGACCTGCTGAATAAAGTGGTCGATGGCGACGTGGTCAACAGCATGCGTCCGATGCTCAGCGAAGGCTATTCGCTGCTGAACTATGCGCGTCTGGGATATGGCTTCTGCGCCTTTGCCTGCGAGCAGGGGCCGCAGCAGTTCAAGGCGGTGCGGCAGGCGATTGACTACTGCTTTGACGCGGACAGCTTTGTGCGCGATGCGCTCAAGGGCTATGGCGTGACGGTCAACGGCTATTACGGCCTTGGCCAGTGGATGACGCTGGCGGCGATGGGTACCATCCGCCCGGAAGGCATTACCCCGGAGGAAGAAGAAGTCTGGGATGCGCTGAACCTCGACGAGCTGAATCCCTATACGCTTGATCTGGGCAAGGCGAAAGCGCTGCTGGAGGAAGACGGCTGGACGCTGAACGAAAACGGAGAGCCGTTTGACGAAACGCGCGACGCCGTGCGCTGCAAGGATGTGGACGGCGAGTTGATGCGCCTGTCGCTCGACTTTGCGCAGGTGAAGGACAACGATTTCGCACAGCTGGTCGTCGATCAGTTCAGCGAAACGCTGCCGCAGGTCGGTATCGAGTTGGTTGTGCATGAGGTCAGCTTTAACGAAATGCTCAGCGATTATTACCGTGAGGACGGCGAGCGGCTGTACGACATGAATTTCATGGCGACGAATTTCGTTTCCACGTTTGATCCGTTCATGACGTTCACCGATGATCCCGACTTTGTGGGCGCGATGAACACGAGCGGCATGACCGATGAGCAGCTTATCGACATGACTTGGGACATGCACAAGACTGAGCCATACGACGTGCTGACCTACGAGCAGAAGTGGATCGAGTTCCAGAAGTATTACAACGAG
>ENA-UOJS01002806-UOJS01002806.1-human-gut-metagenome-genome-assembly--contig:-C74-NODE-2806-length-11065-cov-6.764214_pt1 | contig 11065 bp, 8 predicted proteins | sample MGYA00242355_ERZ723902 | MGnify/ENA metagenome assembly ERZ723902 | reverse complement strand
AGAAACTGAAAGAATTGTAAACAATGCCAATATGGTATATGTAAATCTTGTTTACAATATCTCATTTGGCAAGTCTAAATCCGGAGCAAAATTGAAAATACAGAATAAGGATAAGGATTCTGGTATTCTGAATAGGGAGTGATTATTTTATGAACTGACGAAAAGTGAACTTTATGGTGTTCGTTTTTTCAAAACATTAGCGGATCGCAGATCCTGATATTTAATTCCGGCAGATTACAAATCAGCCGGCACATTAGTCTTGTTGGTATTTATGAATCTAATGAAGCAACTAAGCTAATGTTCTGTCAGATTTATAATCTGACAGCATGGAATATAAGGATCTGCGATCCGCAGCTTGTCAACAAAAAAGTTTTAGTCTTGTTGTTTTGTTCGATATGCCTTTCGGTTGTATCTTTTTACAGCTTACTCATAAACTTCTCGCGGTCAACGATGAAGCGCAGGTGAGTGCCTTCGCCTATCACGGCGTCGCCCTGCATGGCTTTGACGGTGAAATACAGTTTGCGGCCGTCTACCTTTGTCAGCGTGGCTTCAGCCTTGACCTCAACTCCTAATGGCGTAGGCTTCAGGTGCGATGACTCTATGTGTCCGCCTACGGTGGTGCTTCCTTCGGGCAGTTCGGGGGCAACGGCCAACATTGCGGCGTTCTCCATCAGCGCCATCATGGCCGGCGTAGCCAACACGGGCATGTCGCCCGAACCCATGGCCTTGGCGGTGAGAGCTTCGGTCACCGTCAGGCTGCTTGTGTGTGTAAGTCCTGTTTCCAGCATAATATTTATAGATGTTTTTATTTTCAATGTTCAAAAATACATAATCTTTACTTTACGTGCAAGCTATTAAGTGCCGATTTTTTGTTTTGCAATATAAAATAAACTAACTTTGCATCGTGAACATAAAAAAAAAGATAATAACATTATGGCATTAATAAAATCAATAAAAGGTCTGACACCCAAATGGGGCAAGGACTGCTATTTCAGCGAGAACGCCACTGTTGTTGGCGAGGTTAACATGGGCGACGAATGCTCAATATGGTTCAATGCCGTTGTGCGCGGCGACGTGGCTCCCGTAACCATAGGCAACCGTGTAAACGTGCAGGACGGTGCCTGCGTGCATGTTACCAACACCACCGGTCCGGTTGTTATTGAAGACGACGTGAGCATAGGCCACAACGCCACCGTACATGCCTGCACGATACGCCGCGGAGCGCTGATAGGAATGGGCGCAACCGTGCTCGACAATGCCGAAGTGGGCGAGGGCGCAATAGTAGCTGCCGGTGCACTGGTGCTGCAGGGCACAAAGATTGGTCAGCACGAGATATGGGGCGGAGTGCCTGCCAAGTTTATCAAGAAGACACGTCCCGACCAGGCAGAGAGCTTTGCCAAGCATTATGTTGAATACTCTAAGTGGTATCTTGAGGAAGAATAATTAAGTTGTGGCCGACGGCAGACAGCCGTGTGCCGGACGATACTTTTTCGACATAGAGTCAGCGCGGCATGCCGGTAAGGTCATAATTGCTATAACGCACAAAAAAAGTGACGCCCCGCAGGAATCATTCCTGCGGGGCGTCGTTGTCTTATAAGGTCTTTAAATCTAGGAATTAATAGTCTGTGTTCTGAGGATCAAAGTTTGTCCATCCGTCGAGCCATGTGTCGCCTGCTGCGAAAGCTCCGATATAAGAAACCTGGTCGAAACCGCTCAGCAGCGAGTTTGTGAATGCTGCAGCGCTGAGCAGCGGGCTGCCTGATGTCGGGATATATCCTGTTGTGTCGAACCAGCCTGTAGCAGCCTCATAGAACTTGTTGCCGCTCTGAGCCTTGAAGAATGTGCTTGAGAATGAAGGCTGAGATTCGTCAACCTGTTTTGTCTCGTAGTTGTAGAGACCGTCTACATAAATCTTGTTGAAGTCAGTACCAACGGCGTTGACATTAGCCAGCCAGATGTTCTCGAGCTTCAGGTTGCCTGCTGTTGCTGCGCCCTGTGTGTCGCCCTTCTCGTTGTCGATGATGATACCGATAGGCCAGCCTATTGCAACAGAGTTGAAGCAGTTGAGGTGAGTGTCGCGGCGTATGTGCATTGCAGCCTGGAACTTGCCGAGGCTTGAGCCGTTGTTGGGATAGTAGTTGCCGCCGTTGATGTAAGAAGCGTCGTTTACGAACGAAGCGTCTGTAGCCATCGGGCCTACGAGTGTCATGTTAGAGAATACGGCAGATGTGTGAGGCTCGCTGTTAGAACCGTCGGCGTTGTTGTCGCTCTCGAAGCTGTTGCTCTGTGATACGTCGGCAATCTTAGAGTCGCGTACAGACAGACCGAACTGAACTTTTCCGCTGAATCCGTTGTCTGTATCGAAGTCATCGTCCCAGCCTTTGTATGCTACAAGATATTTGCAGTTTACTGTTCCGCCGAACCACTCGTAAGAGTCGTCGTTAGAGTAAGACACCTGTACGTGGTCGATCTTTGTGCCGCTACCTACAGATCCGAGTGTAAGACCGTTGATCTCCTGGTCGGTCTGGAAAGGATAACCTGCGAACTCTATACGTACATAGCTCAGTACACCAGAGTTGTCAGCGTCGTCGTTGCCGCCGTGCTTTGTGCGCGGGCCGCCCTCAATCTGTATTTCGCTCTTGTTGTTCTTTGCCTTACCGCAGAGGATGATGCCACCCCAGTCGCCAGGACGGCGGTTGCCTTTAGCCTCTTCTGATGTAAATACTATAGGCTCTGTTGCTGTTCCCTGTGCTATGAGTTTACCTCCGCGCTCAGCTATGAGCGAAGCCTTAGTCTGCTTGTCGCCTTTGATGATGGTTCCCGGCTCTATAGTAAGCTCAGCTCCGTCAGCGATGTAAACCCAACCTTTAAGAATATATGTACCTTTTTTCAGAGTCTGCTTTCCAGTGAATACAAACTCCTGATCACCGTTTCCAATTTGAGTTCCGTTGTCGTTTACGTTGGCGTCGCCGTCAGCTGTAAACAGCAAGTGGTCGCAGGCTTTCAGTCCACCGTTTGTGGTCCAGTTAACACCGCTCTGTGGTGTGTCTGCATTTTCGTCGTCACTGCTGCAGGCGCTCATTGTGAGCGCCATTGCCATGATGCCTAAGCATCCGTAAAGTTTTAATTTGTCCATTTTCATCTTTTGTTAAAAATCTTATGGTGAATAATTTATTTTTCTTTTTCTTTGATGGGAGGGATGGGAATGATGGGAGGGATGGGACCTATGTGAGGCGCTTTATCCCTTGTCAGAATTTATATACTGCGCTCACTCCTATGTTGCGTCCCGGTTTGTATGCCCTTGTTATCTGTTCTACCTCGCGGCTTGTTCCGTTTGAGTAGTGGACGTCGGCAAACTGTTTGTAGTAAACCTTCTGGGCAAGCAGGTCGCGTATGCTTAGTTTCAGCTCCCAGTGGTTGCCGAATTTCTTTGATGCCGACAGGTCTATCATGTCGCGCGGCATCTCGTAGCTGTCGGGCACTCTCAGGGTTTCGTTTCCGCTTGTTATACCCTCGCTGCGTCCTACACCGATTATTCGTTTACCTATTCTGTTGTAGAGCACTGCCACATCGAGCTGCAGCTTGTCGTTCTTGTAGAATATTCCGGTGTTGACGAGGTAAGGCGACTGGCCCTGCATCGGGCGGTCTTCTTCTTTAGAGCCTGCTTCAAACTTAACGCGGCTCTTAATCAGTGCGCCGTTGAACGACCAGCTGAATCCCGGCAGACCTATGAACGAGAGGTCTTTGCGTATGTCAAGCTCTATACCGTAGTTGTTGGCGCGCTGCGCGTTCATGTAAGAGTAGACCAAGCTGGTTCCGCCCGTAACGGTGTAGGTCCACTCGATAGGTGAGTCGAAGTATTTGTAGAATGCCGCTATTGAGATAAGCTCGCCCTTAGAGGGATAGAACTCGTAGCGGAAGTCGACGTTCTGTATGTAGCATGGCTTCAGGTCGGTGTTACCCTGCACGTCTGATGCCAGGTCGAAGTCGTAGAACACTGAGGGCGACACCTCGCGGAACTCAGGACGGTTGACCGTCTTGCCGTATGACAGGCGCAGCTGGTGCTTGTCGTTAATCTTGTAGGTGGTGTTCACCGAGGGGAACAGGTCGCTGTACTCATAGTTGTGGCTGAAGGGGCTCTCGGCGTTGTCGCGTGTGTTTGTTATCAGCTCCATGTGGTCATATTCGTAGCGCAGTCCGGCGTAGATGTTCAGCTTGCCGAGCGGAATGTTGGCTGCGAAATATCCGGCTCCGAGATAGTTGTTGCCCTTATAGTTGTTGCGCATGTGCTGTTCCTCGAACAGATACAGGCGGTCGGCACCGAAGTAGCTCTCGTCGCTGAGCATCTCCGACAGGTCGTTCTGGCGGAATCCGTCGGGCAGCGTGTTGCTGGCAGCGTTCCAGTTGTAGATAAAGTCGCGTGTGGTGTACTTACGTGTGCGGTATTCGCCGTAGGCTCCAAACTTGAGCGACGGTGTGAACGATCCGAACTTGAATTCGTGCTTGTCGTTCACAGCTGCCGATACGATGTGCTCGTCGAGCTTTGTCCATTCGCGAGATATGTCGTTGGGGCTTGTCAGCTGCATCACTCCCGGCTCCAGTGCGTCGTTTATGAGATAGCGGCGGCGGTCGGGCACGTTGCGGTTGGCGTAAGAGTAGCTTGCGCTCCAGTCGAGCTCATCCAGCGTAGAGGTGTGCTTTCCGGTTATCTGTCCGTTGTATGTGGTGCGGCTGCGGTAGTAATATTCAGCCGAGTTCTCGTTGTCCGACTGTGCGCTCAGTCCCTCGCGCCATGTGTAGCGGTCGTTGCCAATCTGGTTGAAGATGTTCTTCAGCTGATACTTGCTGTTGCCGTCGGCCGAAAGGAGAGTGAAGTTGAGCATGGCTCCCAGTCGCACGTTGTGGTTATACTGGTCGTCAACAGAGTAGCGCAGATAGTTCGACTCGTCTTTCTCTGCGTCGTACACGCCGAACAGGTTGTTCTGCATGTCCTCATACTTGCGGTATTCGTTGCTGTAGTTGAAGGCTGCAATCATTCCGAGCTGGCGGTCGCCGAGTTTCCAGCGTCGTCCCAGTGAGCCCGACAGCTTCAGGTCGCCTACGGGGTTCATGTTTCTCACGCGCCAGTCGTTGTTCAGATGGTTGTTCAGCAGGTCGACGCCGTTGCCGGCAATGCTGTTCAGCGTGGAGTTTATGCCTCCGTTAAGTCCGCGCATTCCGCTGTCAAATCCCAGAAAGTCGGTGCCCGAGCCTTTGGCGTATTTAAAGTCAGAGAACGAAGTTATGTCGTTCCAGTTGCCGCCGACAGACAGCTCAGCCGTGTTCTCCGCCGGAATGTCCTTTGTAGTTATGGTGATAAATCCGCCCGTATAGTCAGCCGGATATTCAGGCGACGGAGTCTTCACAATCTGCATGTTGTCAATCTGTGAACTTGGAATAAGGTCGAAAGAGAAAGCCCTTGAGTCGGCTTCCGAACTCGGCACTGCTCCTCCGTTGATCCAAACGTTGTTGTAGCGCTGAGAAAGTCCGCGCACCATGACAAACTTGTCGTCGATGAGGCTCACGCCCGGCACTCGGCGTATCACCTCTCCTGCGTTTGTGTCCTGTGTCTTTGTTATTTCCTGTGCCGATACGTTGCTCACTATGACGGGACTGCTCTTGGTCATTTGTATTACCGCAATCTCTGTATTCTTCCTTGCTACGCCGGTAACCGTGACCTCGTTCAGTGTCTGTTCGTCAGGTGTAAGTTTAATCTCTATCACCTGTGGCTGAGCTTCAGCTCGAACCCCGTCAATTTTTTTAGTCTTGTAAGAGATGTATTTTATGGTTAAAGTATAATTTGCGTTTTCGTCAAGTCCGCTGAATGCGAACAGACCGTCAATGTCTGTTGCCGTTGCCTTAGGCGTTCCGTCAATCTGTATGGTTGCTCCTATGAGCGGTTCGCCTGTCGTACTGTCTGTAACTTTACCCTTAATGTCTGCTGCATACGCCTTGAATGTTGTGATGATAAATATCAGCGCCGCGGCCAATCTTAACCTTTTAGTCATACTTTGAAATGCTTTCTATCGTTTACGGTTGCAAAGTTATATGGGGCATGTTGCAATGAGGTTAACGCCGTGTTATGAAAGACTGACAAACGTGTTGCAATGGCGTAACGTTTATTTTCATTGTATGACAGCTTCTATGCGGGCATAAATCATTGATGCGGGAATGAAATAAAAACGCCCTGCCGCCGTTCTTATAATATATATGATAACACTACTGCTGGCGGTCGCACTGACGGCCGCGCCATACGACAGCACCTCGGTTGCCGCAGACGACACGATAGCGGCTAAAGACAGACTTAAGGCCGAGGCTTACCGGGCTAAGCGCGAGATAGACAAGATACTCGACATGCGCGACAGCCGGGCGCGGAGCCGTGTAGACACAAGCTATATTGAACGCACGCCGCAGCGGCTGCGCTTCAGGCTCACGCTCAACGCCTCGGGCTCTGACATACGCACGCGGGGCGTCAATGCCGACGGCAACTTCAATACGGAGATGAAGGCGCAGAACAAATACACCGTAAGTCTCAGCGCCGCTTACCGCGGACTGTCGCTCAGCGTGGCCATGAACCCGGCACATCTTGCGGGCGAGAAGAAAGACTATGAGCTGAACATGAACGCCTACGGCAACAAGTTGGGCGCCGACGTGATATTCCATTCGGCAAAGACTTTCGAGGGCAATGTCCACACTCAGCGCGGCGACATCAGCATACCGGCCGGACTGATAAGCCAGAACATGCTGACGCTCAACGCCTATTATGCCTTCAACGGCCGCCGCTTCTCTTATCCTGCCGTGTTCAGCCAGTCGTGGATGCAGAAGCGCAGCTGCGGAAGCCTCATGCTCGGCGCCTCGTTCATGGGCGGAGTGCTCAAGGCGCGCCACGACGACGTTATAGGCAACCCAGAGTCGAGGCTAAGCATACTCTGCGTCGGCTTAGGTGCAGGCTACGGCTACAACCTTGTGCTGCGTCACGGCTGGCTCATACATCTGTCGGCGCTGCCCGAACTTGTGGTCTACAGCCGTTGCCGCATAACATCAGCAGGCAGCCGCACAAAGATGCCTTACAGGTTTCCCAACATAATAGCCGTGGGGCGCATGGCTGTGGTGAGGCACTTCGGCCGTTATTTTGCCGGCTTTACTGCCGTTGTGAACACGTCGCAGCTTGGCGACCGCGACATCCTGCTGCTTAACATAACCAAATGGCGCGCCCGTCTGTTTGTCGGTATAAAGATTTAGGGTTAAGCCTGTTTGTGTTCCGTTGCCGTGCGTTTCGCCGCATGTATTGTTCCTGCTTCTTGTGTATTCCTGCTTTCAGCTGTCTTTTTGTTTGCTCAATATAAAGCAAAGATACAGGCCTAATTCTAATGCTCTATAGGTTTGGGCTTAACTAAAAAAGTTTTCGCATAAAACTCATCACTCGTCACATTTCGCTCTAATGAGCTGAAACACAGACCGTTAAAGTGTGATGAGTTGTTTTTTGAACTCATCACAGATGCCTTTGTCGATTGTTGCGTGATGAGTTGCGCCGACAACTCATCACACTGCAAGTTGTTGACTAACAGCGCTTTAAGGCCTGTTGTGACGAGTGACGAGTTAAAAAGAAAATTTTTTTAGTTTTATATGAATAATGCAGTTTGGTCAATCATCCTATAAGTTTAATTAAGCAAACAGCTTTTTTTGTTGTGTCATGCCGCTGCAAAAGCATACCTTTTACATTCTGAAAGGCCACGTTTTATGATGCAAAAGCATACCTTTCGCAATGCAAAATGCCGTGTTTTGTATTGTTTGTCATCAGTCGTACATAAAACTATATATGGGCTGTTGGCTATATAGTTTTATTTGGCATAATGTAGGCAGGCATAAAAAAACAGAGGGGCAAGCGCCTTGACGCATGTCCCTCTGTATATAGTCGAATTATAAAACATTTTTTTAGTCTTCTTCTCCCCAAATGCTTTTCCTTTCAGGAGTGAGCATCGGACCTGAGCTGACTTCGTCGTTTATGCCAAGGTCGGTATCTGATACCGCGGGAACAGTAGAGGTCTGCATCAGGTTACTTTCAAACTTTACTTCTATTATGTCACATTCAGGTTTAATATACTTTTTCATAATTTGTTCTCCTTATTATTTATTTTATTATTTGTATTTCTTTATTTAACAGCTACTTTCTTTCCGCCTACAATATATATGCCTTTGGGCAGATTGTTGAGGCTCTTGCCTGCATAGATGCCGGTTACGGTGTAAATCTTCTGGCTGTCGTCGTTGCCGTTCATAATGCCGTTAATGGCTGTTGTGCTGCCGTCGCCGTCGAGCGAGAAGCTTGTCGGAGCCTGTGATGCGTCTGTTATGTCGATGGCAAGGAATGCGCGGTTGGCTGTGTATTCAAATGCAGCGCCGTCGGTTGCGCCCCAGTAGAATCCGCATTTGCCGTCGTTGCCAAGTGCAAGCTTGTAGTATTTAACGTTGGTTCCCTCAACAAATGTCTTTCCTTCAGCGTCAACGTTTTCTGCGCCATAGAGCATGTTGCCTGCAGGAGCAGTTTCTTCAGATGTAGTGTAGTTTACGGTGTAGTCGCCTTTCTCGCCTTTAAGCACGATAGGAGTCTTTGCAGGAACAACAGTGCCCGGCTGATAGTTGTAGCTTATGGTGAGCTGGTTTGTCTCCTTGTTGGCTTTGGTTACAATTCCGCCCTGCACATTCTCCGGCATTACAAATGCCTTGTCGGTGTAGTATGTGGCGAAGCCGGCATCGGTGATTGAGAATGAACCGGTGGTAGGCTCTGACACTTTTTCCCATACAAAGGTTATGTCTTTGATGTATAATGCATTGCTTTTACTTCTTATTCCAACATAAGGATAGTTGCCTTCGATCTTCAGATTTGTTACACCTTTTGCTAAGCTGCCGATAAGTTCACCTTGGTTTGTATTACCTGCTGTTCCATAAAGATCTGCTGCACTTGTATATGGATTTGTATTTCCGTAGACATCAATTTGTCTGCCGTTTGCAGTTGAATTATCCCATGTTATAATTATCTGAGATATTCTTCCACCTGATGTTGTAGTAACAATTCCAGAATTACTTTTATCTGATCTTAATTGTATAGAGCCGTCTTTATAAGCAGAATTACCTGCATAAACAGCACCTGAAGTCTTTGTTACGCCGGAGAAATCTTTATATGCACCAACTTCTCCTTTCAAGTCGGCGGCTGTGATAACGTCGCTATAAACCTGCTGGTTCGGGTCAACAATCTTCACCGTGCATGTTGCAGTTGCGCCTGTATATTTGTCGCTTTCTGCCAGTGTTGCAGTAACGGTTACGCTTCCGGCTGTAGTGCCTGCAAAGAATTCGCCTGATGTTTCATCTATAACCCAGTCGCCTTCAGTTGCTGAATAGGTTATCTGTGCATCCGGATTGTTTGATACGGCTTTAAGAGTAATTATCTCATCAAAGTTCACTGTATATGATGACTGTTCAAATTCGAGTGTTGCGGCGGTCTTGCCTACTTCGTTTATGTCGTCCTGTGAATAAACGTTCAACTGCTTTGTGTTAACGTAAATTCCGGGTACTCCAATTATGTCTATTGTTTCTCCCAATGTCATTGAGATTGACTCGTCGTTTGCTCTTACTGCAAATTTAAATCCGTTTTGTGATATTTCGCCGTTTTGACTGTTGAAAGCCGAAGTTACTTCAGCTGCGGTTACTTTAACAAGGCGTGATTCATATTTGTCGTAGTTGTTTGTAAGTTCTTCAAGAGTAACTTCTGTCGGAGCTACTGCTCCTCCGTCTGTTATAGTTATGTCGCCTTCGATGCTTATCAGTTCGGCCCAGTTGTTATACATAAAGCCTTTTACAGTGGCTGTGCCGTTGATAACCTGACCTTCTTTTAAGTCGTTGTTATACTTGAAATATTGTATACCGGTTTCGTTTTCTTCGATAAATGCATTGTTGCCGCTAACCTTTGTTACAACGGCATTGTTCAGGCTTACAATATATTCTTTAGCGTTCTTTTGGCTTGTTACGTTGTCTTCTCTTATCTTGGCGCGCAGTTCGGCAAGTCCGTTCAGCGCATCAATCTTTGTATATGTGGCTGATGCCTCACCGCTGTTTTCCAAAGCTCCGTTAGGATCAACAGTTATGGCGCGTATTGTTGTTGTAGCGTCTATAGTAAGTCCTTCGCTTGGAAACTCTGGCGAGTTGGCGTCGAGTGTAGCCTCCGGGTCTGTTGTATAAACAATCTTTCCGCCTTCAGTGGCTGTTGAGGCTGTAACGGTCAAAGTGTTTGCGAACGATGTGCCTGAAGCAGGACTGAATGTCGGGGCTGAGCATTGAGTTGTTGAAGATGCCTTGGGTGTAAAAGTTAGACTATAAATATAATATGATGCTTTTTCAGTAGAAAATATGAACTGGCAATTTGGAACTTGCGCAGCTTCAGGTATTTCAATCTCGTAGTCTTTGAAATTACTTTTTGCAACATCATTTGCTGTATATGTCTTTATTTCAACAGGTTCATTGCCTTCAATTTGGTAACTGAATGTAAATGTTGTTCCATTGCCACTTCTTGTTAAATTTATTTTCACTGAAGAAAAAGCCTCTGTGAATACAGAACTTTTGATTGTTGTCTCTTTTTGTAATTGTGTACAGGACTTACCTGCATAATTTTGTTTTGCAACGGTTCCCGTTTTAGACCAATCTGATGGAAGACCATTAGAAAAGTCTATTACTTTCGTCTCTTGTCCCCATACATTTACTGAGGCCAAGCACATAAGGGTTAGCAGCCAAAGTGCCAATCCATTTCTTTTTTTGTGTGTAAAATTTTTCATAAAAGTATTATAAATTAGTCGATAAAAATCATTTATACAAGTAGCGATTATTGATTGTTGTTCAAAAGTCGTTATAAGTGTTCTATTTCTATTTTGCAAATATATAGATATATTTTAAATGGGGTATAACAAATAGAATAAAAAGTTGCTTTTGAAATAGATTTATAACAAAATCGAAAAATGGTGGGTGAATTTTGACTGTT
>ENA-UOJS01002801-UOJS01002801.1-human-gut-metagenome-genome-assembly--contig:-C74-NODE-2801-length-11091-cov-9.274556_pt1 | contig 11091 bp, 9 predicted proteins | sample MGYA00242355_ERZ723902 | MGnify/ENA metagenome assembly ERZ723902 | reverse complement strand
CTACTGCGGCGTAAAATAAGGGTTTTTGAAGTTCTATCGGAACAATGTTCGGAACAATATGCGGAACAATGTTCGGAACTATACCGCCGCGTTTTTGGATATTGTTCCGATAGAAAAAAGGCAGACGTTTTTGCCTGTCCTTTGGGTACAACATCTGATAAAAAGGTATAAATACGAATTTTTGCCGCACGCTATATTGACAAACGAACGAAAAAATGCTATACTGTTCGTTGAAAAGGTGTAAATACGAATTTTCGACGTATGAGGAGACTTACCATGATTGAAAGAAAGCAATATTTGGATCAACTGATATCCAAGAAAGAGAATGGGATGATCAAGGTCATCACCGGCATCAGGAGATGCGGCAAATCTTATTTGCTGTTTGAAATTTATCATCAATACCTGAATTCTATCGGTGTTGACGATGAGCATATCATAGAGCTTGCGCTTGATGATGACGAAAATATCCGATACAGAAACCCCATAGAGCTTGGCGAGTACATTCGCTCGCTTCTCGTGGATAAGGACAAAATGTATTATATTTTTCTTGACGAGATACAAAAAGTCAAAACCATCAAAAATCCTTATCTTGACGACAGTGACGATACCGTCGGATTTGTTGATGTGCTGCTCGGACTCATGAAAAAGAAAAACGCTGATGTGTATGTCACCGGCTCAAATTCAAGAATGCTGTCCTCCGATATTCTCACCGAGTTCCGCGGCAGGGGTGACGAGGTTCGCGTGTACCCGCTGACTTTTGCGGAGTTTTACGCTTCGTTTGAGGGCGACAAGCACGACGCCTGGCAGGAATATTACACTTACGGTGGTATGCCTTATGTGAGCCGCCTGAAGGATCACAGAAGCAAGGCACAGTATCTGACCGATTTATTTGAAAACATCTATCTGAAGGATATTTTGGAGCGTCACAATATTCAGGATAAAAATGTTCTTGACGATCTTCTTGATGTCATTTCTTCCGCTGTCGGCTCTCTGACCAATCCGAGCAGAATCGCCGATACTTTTGCAAGTATCAATCAGGTGAAAATCAGCCCCGAAACCATTGCCCGTTATCTTGATTATTTTGCGGATGCTTTTATGATTAGCCACGCCAAGCGATACGACATCAAGGGACGTAAATATATCGGTTCGCCTCAAAAATACTATTATTCCGACATCGGACTTCGCAACGCAAGACTCAACTTTCGGCAGACCGAGGAAAACCACATCATGGAGAACATTATCTACAACGAGCTGATTGTTCGTGGATTCACTGTGGATGTCGGCGTTGTCGAATACAATTACAAGGATCCCGATGGCAAGAGCAAAATGACCAATTTAGAGGTTGACTTCATTGCAAGCGACGGAAACAAAAAGTTCTACATTCAGTCGGCACTGACGGTTGGCGAAGAAGAAAAACGGCTGCAGGAGGTTCGTCCTTACAGCCGGATTGCCGATTCATTTACCAAGGTCGTGATCGTAAAGGATAATATTATCCCGTGGCGCGACGAAAACGGAATCCTTTATATCGGCATTGAGAAGTTCTTGCTTGACCCGATAGCCGTTTCGTGATGTGCCGACGGGAATTTGAAAACTGTTTTCTTTGCCTACTGCACCTCAGTCTTTGCGTTGTGAAATGAGTTGACTTCCAACCGATTCTATGCTATACTAAAGGCAGAAAAAAGCAGTTTGCGCAGTCACCTGCGGGCTTCACGATATGACGGAAATCTATGCGGGTTTCGTTGCTGACCACATCTTTGACCACTTACGGCTTCGGACTACCCGGATTTTATGTCGCGAAGAGCACACGAAAGCAGTCAATCCGGACTAAAAAGCCCCGAAAAGCCCGTAAAATCACGCAAAAAATCAGGTTTTTAGCGTTTGGGAGCAAGTTCAGGCAGGTTCGACTTCTGTCATCCCAAGCGCAAGAAAACAATCCGGACATTTTACGAATATGAGAAGCCTTCGGATTATTTCGTTTTATTTGAGTATTTTATTATTCAAGCGAATTGAGCACGTTTTGGAGAAACTGCGAGGTAATTAATGAATATTGCAGACAGCATTATTAAAAACAAATTAAAAAATGTATACTTCATCTGGGGTAGCGGAAAAACAACCATAGCAAATAGTTTAAGTAAAAAATACGGCTTCTATGTTTACAGTACCGATGAAAGCCGAAACCGTCAAATTAAATTAGCCAATCCTGTTGACCAGCCCTATATGTGCCGTAACTTTGAAAAAGAATACGGGGTCAAAAGCTTTTGGGAGTTGCCCAAAGAGGTAATCGCAGAGCGTGAGGTGCATTTCGTGGCTGAAATGACTCCGATGATGGTCGCCGAGGTCATTCAGCTTTCTTCTCTGCATAATGTTATCATTTGTGAGGGAGATATTGATTATTCTGCCATTGCTCCGGTTGCGACAAATGCGGTTCATCTTTGTAATCAGAGTACTTCTTTTGATTGGTTTAACCGTCCCGATCATGAAAATATACGCGATACTGTTGCCGGGCGGACAGATCTGAACGATGAAGAAAAGCAACGAGTTATAGAGCATGCTTATGAATGTGTTACTCCTGCCGAATTGAACATACCGGATTGGGTTACCGAGCTTGGCATCAAAAATATTATTTGGAACAATCATACAAGCATAGATACTACCGCCTCTGAGGTTGCCGAATATTTTGGGTTTACGAAGTAATAAAATCAGCCGAAAGTGATCTTTTACCCCACTTTCGGCTGATTTTCTGCTTATAATCGGTATAGTTATGCTCTCATTCCAAATATCCGTACTATTGCTGATGGTCTTTCCATTCAGATCAAGCGTGATGGTCTTGTCTTTGATGATCAGCGTCTCAGTAAGGTCAACATTGTCCAAAAGCTTGACGGTATCGCCGTCTTTTGCGGCTGCGAGTGCGTCTGCGAGTGTCTCATACTTAGCATCACCAATCTGTGCTACATACTTGCCTGTCTTCACGCCGTATGTACCGTCTGTATTCGCAACGGGTACCAAGCCCTCTGCGCAGAGGTCAGCGGGAACTGCGCTCGAGAAGGTACCGCCGGAAACGGCGACCGTACCCTTGTCTGCGGTGAAGTCGCTCTCGGTCTTGTTCGCCCAGTCATATGCCTTGATCGCGCTGTTGCCTTCCTTGGCAGTGAATTTGCCGCCGGAGATGGTCACAGTGTCCAAACCCTTATAGCCGGTGCGATTTACAATAGAGATTGCCGCACCATCTTGGATTGCACCGTCGTCCTCAGTCTTCGGAACAGCATCGCCGGTAACAGTGATTGCTGTATCTGCGCCAGAGATAATAAGAACACCGGAGCATACCTGAACGCCCATGGTCTTAGCTGTAATCTTAGAATTTTCAACTGTCAATGTACCGCTGCTGGGGAAGTAGATGCCGAAGCCGTTCGGAACATTGAGCGTGCTGTTCTTCAGCGTAACGGTATCATTTGTGTTGTTGCCGTTGGTCTCGATGCCGCTCGTGGCGGTCGTGCTCATCTCAACATTCTCGAACGTGAGGCTCGAGTTGTCATACTTAATCGTGCCGCCCATCGCGGACGGAATCAGACCCACGAGCTGCGAGCTGACGATCTTGCCGTTCTTCACCGTCAGGGACGCATTGGCGTTATTGATCTCAAACGCCGCGCTGTTCGCATCCTTGCCGGTGCACGTCCAAGTGTGACCATTCAGATCGACCGTGCGGGCGACGGTGCCGGAGTTAAAGGTCGAGCCGGTTGTGTAGTCGCGGAGCAGAACGATGGGTTCGCCGCTTGCCGTCTGCGCCTTGAAGGCTTCATCCATTGTATAGTAAAAGTTTTCGCCGACCTTGGCAAGGTAAGCCTTCGCCACACCGAAGGTGCCGTCAGCGTTCTTGGTAATGGCAGAGTCCTCGATCACATACTTGGTCGGGTCTTTCGTGAACGTACCGCCGGTGACCTCGATAGTCGCCATTTCCTTACTGGGCTCGGTCGCACTATCATAACGTTTTGTACTGAGCGTACCGTTGACCGTGCCGCCGGTGATGGAAACGCTTGCTTTCTTGCCAGCGGTGCCATCATAGCTGATGGACTCAACGTCGCCGTTGACGGTGCCGCCGCTGATCTCGAGCGTGGAGTTTAAACCGCCGCTGTAAGTCCATGCAGCCGCAGTACCGTTGACTGTGCCGCCCTTGATTGTCGCTCTATGCCAGTTTTCAATCGCGTAGCTGTTCGCAGAATTCAGCGTACCGCCGTTCAGGAAGAGGTCGCCGCTGTCCACCTTGATGACAATGAAGTTGTCCTGCGTGAAGGTACCGCCCTTGATGTTGAGACCGGGATACTTTGCAACGCTGTCGTTACCGACGCGCACCAGAGAAGCACCCTTGCCTGCGGCGGAGCCGCTGTTGTTCTTGACAGTTCCGCTCTCAAAGGTGAGCCAGCCGCTCCCCTGAATATCAATGACATAGTGGGAGGAAACGCCGGAGTTCTCTGCGGTGTCCTCACGCATGATCGTGCCGGTCTGCGTCGCGCTGCTGTCCATGACCGTGACTCTTGCGGTAATCGTCAGCGCAGGCTTTCTCTCTCCTGTGCTGCCGTTCAGCGTAAAGCCGTTCAGATCAAGCGTCACGTAGGGCGTGCTGATGGTGACATTCTCACACGTATCCGCAAGCAACGTGACGGTGCTTTTCCTCTTAGCCGCCGCGAGAGCTGCTGCGAGTGTCTCATACTTAACATCACCAATCTGTGCTACATACTTGCCTGCCTTCACGCCGTATGTGCCGTCGATGTTTTTCTTAAGCTCAAAACCATCAGCGAGGTAATCAGAAGATACTTCAGAAGTAAATGTACCTGCGGAGATATTGAACTCTTCCTTGGCGGCAGCAGCTCCCTTTTCAGCTGTAATATTAAAGTTACCGCTGATAGCAGAACCATTCGCCTCAATGGTTGTCTTTTCGCCGGAATATTCGATATCTTTCTGGAAAAATCCTTCTGTGCATTTAGTTGCAGAAACATTGTCCAAAGTAATATCTGTAGCCTTGGATGTTACGATAGCAGCCTTTTCTGTCAGACCGTCGAATGTGGTATTTTCAATCTTAACAGTAGGAGCAACAGCAAGTGTGCCCTCATTGTAGGTCTTAATACCGCGAACGCCTGTAAATGTGCTATTCTTAATTTCCGTATTGCCGCCGTAGTTCCAGAAATTGTATTTGCCGGATGTTGCATTTGTAAACTTACAACCGTCAAATACTGTCTTGCCATACTGGTTGTTGCATGCGCCGTTCGGGAATGTGCAGTTCGTGTATGTAACGGTATTCTCTGCCGCATTTGTGTTACGGAGCCATGTTGTAAAATAATTTGTGCTGTGTCCGTAGTCACCGCCGTATGTGGGATTAGGCTTTGAAAGAGTCAGTGCCTCAAAGCTTACATCGATATCATAGTTCTGGTCAGCAAGAATTGCGAGACCACCTGTGATACAGATTTCAGCATCAGATGTCTTGCCGACAAACTCAACCTTTGTAAGACCTGCGAGACCTGCTCTTGCAACCTGTATCCAGCCTGTGCTGTCAACAGTTGCCTTGCCGGAAATCTCATAGGTGATTACGCCGTTAGCATCGGGAGTTGCCGCCGCGATAGCGTCTGCGAGTGTTGCGTAGCCAACGCCGTTGACTGTAGCGACATATGCAGTTGTCAAAGCTTCTTTGACAACTGTAGCAACAGTTTCGCTAATACCGTACTTATTGCTTCCCTTCACGCCCTGTTTGGTATCAACAGTAGAAGCCACTGTATTTGTACCGATAGTGAGTGTGAGCTTTTCGGAAGTGAATGCTTTGTTATTAGCTACTGCATCATCATAGATAAGATAACCGTTACCTGTGATTGTGTTGCCCTTGACAGTAATCTCGGGAACAGTTGGCATTCCCGGCAGTAACTCGTGCAGTGTAATCGCATTGCCGCCTGTGAGCTCAAGCGTGTTATCTGCTATAGCTACATTTGCCAAGCGGCTAAGCTGTATGCAAGAACGACCTACCTCTTTGATAGAAATCTTGTTGCCGCTTATCGTAGCATTTGCCGTATTTTGATCAATGTTGATACCACGATCATAGCCGCTGATTGTATTACCGCTGATATTGATAGTCAGAGGTTCCGTTTCATTTCCCTGCAGATGTATAGCGTATGCGTCTGCAGGAGCACCTGTGCCGTCGAGGGTGCTGTTTGTGATTGTGTAAGTACCCTTTACATTGCTGCAGTTGTAAATCTTAATTCCCTTAAGATTACAATTGTCAACCTTGAAGTTTATCTCGTCAAAGTAAGGCTGGCTAGGATACAAACCGCTCGGAGCACTGCCTGTAATGGTCAGGTTCTCGAACGAAATCGAAGTAACAGTCTTCTCACCCCACCACTCATAAGGGAGAGTGATATTTGAATTAACTGTCAGAGTATCGGCTTCCTTTCCGGTCGCACCGACAAACTTGAAGTTAATGAGGTGGCGGTCATTGCCGTAATGAGACGCTCTTCTGCCCATGGTAAGCAGGTTGGCATAATCAGTCTCATTATAAACTACATTGCCGCTGATAGTATAAGTAAGTGTCGCATTTCCTTTTTCATCGCGATTGGTGAAAAGAGCATCAAATGCGCCTGCGTCTGCAACGCCCTGACCAAGTGCATCACCAGCACAAAGTCTTTCAAGTTCGGGTTTGATAGCCGTATATGCCTCTGCAAACGATGCAAAACGCCTATTTTCAAATCCCGCAATTCCGGAAATTGTCAGATATGAATTTTCACCAGTGCCATTTTCACCAGTGCCATTGCTCTGCCCTTCGCCTGCGACGCTGTTGTCGGCAAAAAGCTGCACGGGCATCATGCTGACAATCATAAGCACAGCCAGAAGCAAAGCAAGCCGCTTAAAAAATTTGTTCATATTTTTCCTCCTTAAAATTTCGTTCATATCATCGCATCACAATAAAATAAGGAAGCAAAGGCAGCAATCACCGCAAGATACGGCAACTCCCGCGGCATATTTCTGCCGAAAGCCACTTAAAAATCATGAAGAGCGACAATACTACATGATATTCTAATTATAAGGCAAAAATCTGATATTGTCAATAGGAAATGCATTAAAAAACTTAATTTTTTGTATACTTTGTTTTTTGAAATTGTACTGTTAACATATATGCAAACAATCATATACATCATATTACCAAGAAAGTATACAACAGTTTTCGTCAAAACAAAAAAAGAATCCGCCGATGCGATTTTTCGACAGATTCCGACTTATAAAAAATTCTCTTTTTGGCAATCCCTCCGTCATTTTTTTGTGAAAATGACGCCTCCCTTTACACAAAGGAGGCTCAGCGGTAGTTTGCACTGATTGATTTGTAATCTATGCCTTCTCCTGCGGGAGAAGGGGGGACCGCGTCAGCGGTGTATGAGGAGTAAGCACTGTCTTTTGCTGCAAATCGGTTTTAAACATTGATGTGACACCTCATCCGTCAGCCTTCGGCTGCCACCTTCTGCTCCTGTCTCGGCGACGCCAACACACGCGCTTCGCGCATGTGTTAATTCCCCACCGGAGAAGGCTTTTTATGCAAAAAACAGGTAAATTTTTGAAAAAATTGCGTTTTTCGCTTGACTTTTGTTTTATACTCATGTATAATTATTAAAAAAGCATTAAATACACTTGTATATTATAAGGAGGAACGCAATGAAAAAGCTCCCCGAAACCGAATTTGATGTCATGTCCGCCATATGGGAAAGTACTCCGCCTGTTACGACAACGCAAATCATGGAGAAAATAGGCAAGGAGCGCGGTTGGGCTGTCCCTGCCCTTATCACCATGCTGAACAGGCTAAATGAAAAGGGCTTCATCTATTCCGAAAAGAAAGGCAAGATGAGATATTATTATCCGCTCATAAAATACAATGAATATCTCGAATTTATAACAAAAGAGTTTATGAGCAAATATTTCGATGATTCATTTGCGAGATTTTTCTCTACATATTACGACCTGCGCATGGTATCTGATGAGACTCTTGACGCCTTTGTCAGATGGGTAAAGGAACGCCGCAGTGAATTTCGCCGCTATAAATCGGAAAAATAATCACGGCAGGGTCACATCGCGCGAAAATCCATGCACAAAGCCCGAGGAATCGGCACTGCATACATCGCCGCCTATCACTTTATTTTTGAAAACAAGCAGGTTTATATATACATCACCGTCATATTCGGGGTAATTCGTTATTTTGTAGGTATAGCGGGTTACCTCTTTTCCTTTATATTTATTCAGGCTGAGTCCCTGATTTTTCTGGAGCTGATTATAGTTTTCATAAATCTTATCAAACGACGCCGGGATAGTCACATCCTTTTCATCTACAGGCGTTTCTTCAACGCTCCAGCCGAACTGCGAAATGAATGCTACCCTATCGGCGCTTGAATAAATTTTGGCATATGAGATAGTGGATGCCGATTCATCTGCGTCATATGTAGGCACGAAAGCGACAAGGGCAAGAAGCACCGCCACGGAAAGTGCCGCCACGCAGATGAATTTCACCGTGGACATACGAAACGAATATACAAACATCATATCCTCCCGCCGCAAAAGCGGCTTTTTTGCTTTTTGTTTGTATATATTTATTCGCGCGGCGGGCGGATTATGCGTTTACTTTCTTTTTTCGAGCGAAACCGATATAAAGAAAAGCGATGCCATAATGCAAAGAACGGAAATTTCGGGCAGCCACTCGAAAACAGGCACCGGCGGCTCGGCAAAGAAATATTTCTGCGTATCCTCGACGAAGAGATGATAAAGGAAAGGCAAGCCGAAGAGCGGATAAAGCAGGTATTTTGTCCTTATCACGCCGAAAACCGTGAGTGCATAAAGCGCGAGTACTCCGGCATACAGAAGAAGGCACAGCACGGTATGTACTCTGCTCGGAAAGCCGAGTGCTTTATAGGCGAAGAATGCCACGCCCATCGCCACGGGAAGTGCCGTAAGCTGCGGGAGTTTCCTGCCGAAGAAAACGACTGCGACAAAGAAAACCACCGCCGCGGCGACGGTATTTACAAGGTAAATCCAGAAAATCTGCGGCGTCATCGGTCGCGAGGTATAATAAACTATTCTTATCGCTGAAGAGATGAGCATGAGCGCGACGGAAATCAGCGCGAGGGGATTTTTTCCGTTTATAAAATAGCGTGAATGCATAAGTATGCCTCCTTTTCTGCTGATATTTTATCACAAACGGGAGAAAATGTCCATAGCGATTTTTTGTAACGATACTATGCGGAAATTTTTACATTATCTTAAAATAAAACGGCAAAATAATATTGACACGAAAACAAAAAAGTATTACAATAAAGACGATAACAAGCCGCGCCAAGCGGCTGTACAGGAGGTATAATAAATGAATCGTTTTGTACTCAATGAAACATCTTACCACGGAAAAGGCGCTATCGAGAGCATAGTTACAGAGGCTCGCGGTCGCGGCTTCAAAAAGGCATTCGTTTGCTCCGACCCCGACCTTATCAAATTCGGCGTAACTCAGAAGGTTACCGATATTCTCACACGCGAAGGTCTCGATTTTGAAATCTATTCCGAAATCAAGCCGAACCCCACAATCGAAAATGTTCAGAACGGCGTTGCCGCATTCAAGAAATCCGGTGCTGATTATCTTATCGCTATCGGCGGCGGCTCCTCTATGGATACCGCAAAGGCTATCGGCATAATCATTGCCAACCCCGAGCACGAGGATGTAAGAAGTCTCGAGGGCGCCGTTGCGACAAAGAACAAGTGCGTTCCGATAATCGCCGTTCCAACCACGGCAGGTACCGCCGCTGAGGTTACAATAAACTATGTTATCACGGATGTTGAGAAGAACAGAAAGTTCGTTTGCGTTGACCCGCATGATATCCCTGTCGTAGCCGTTATCGACCCCGACATGATGTCCTCTATGCCCAAGGGTCTGACAGCCGCTACAGGTATGGACGCGCTCACACACGCTATTGAAGGCTACATCACAGCAGGTGCATGGGAGCTTTCCGATATGTTCCATCTCAAGGCTATCGAGATTATTTCCCGTTCGCTCCGCGGTGCTGTTGCCAACACTCCAGAGGGACGCGAAGGCATGGCTCTCGGTCAGTATGTTGCAGGCATGGGCTTCTCCAATGTTGGTCTCGGCATAGTTCACTCTATGGCTCATCCTCTCGGCGCACTCTATGATACTCCTCACGGCGTTGCAAACGCTATCATTCTTCCTACCGTTATGGAATACAACGCAGAGTGCACAGGCGAGAAGTATCGCGATATTGCAAAGGCTATGGGCGTTGAGGGCACAGAGAAGATGACTCAGGCTGAATACAGAAAAGCCGCTGTAGACGCTGTCAAGCAGCTATCCAAGGATGTCGGCATCCCCGCAAACCTCGTGGGCATAGTAAAAGAAGAGGATATTCCCTTCCTTGCTCAGTCCGCTTATGACGATGCCTGCCGTCCCGGCAACCCGAAGGAAACAAGCGTAGCCGATATAGCAGCGCTCTATCGTTCACTCCTTAAATAATTCTTAAAGCAAAAATGCCGATGATTTTTCATCGGCATTTTTTTGTCTGTGGCTATGGACTTTTTACGCGATATGTGCTAAAATAATAAAAAAGGCATCGGAGGTACGGTTTACAATGAACAATTCCGTGAAATTCAGAAATTCCGTCAAGGGTTATAATAAGCAGGATGTAATAGAATATATAGCGGAGCTTTCCGCGGAGCATGATGAAGCCCGCGCGCAGTATGAAACAGAGCTTGCAAGAGCGCACCGCGAAGCGGAAGCCGAAAAAGAAGCGGCGAAAATCTCCGAAGCAAAGGCGGAGGAGCTGGCAACCGAGCTTTATGCCGCGCTCGAGCGCGAGCGCGAGCTGAAGCGTTCCGTTTCGGGGCTTGCCGCGCGTATAGCAAAGTATGAAAAAGAAAAAGCCGCAAGAAAAGCCACAGTAAAGCAAAAAGTCAAAAAAACGCTTTTCAAAAAGCAAAAATAAGCAAAATCGCTTCCCTGCAAAAATAAGCCGTGCCGCCGCATTTGAGGCGGGCCGGCGGGTTGTGGGTTTTTTTTTTGCGTTTGTGGTTATTTTGTTGTGG
>ENA-UOJS01002796-UOJS01002796.1-human-gut-metagenome-genome-assembly--contig:-C74-NODE-2796-length-11111-cov-4.136035_pt1 | contig 11111 bp, 8 predicted proteins | sample MGYA00242355_ERZ723902 | MGnify/ENA metagenome assembly ERZ723902 | reverse complement strand
CCACAAGATTTCTAATTACAGAAATTGAAAAAACTCAAGATCCCGAAGTATACCTTGTGGATATCAGGCAGCTTGCCTATAACTGCATTTGGGAGGAGTCAATCAGAAGAGTTACAGATAATATGGCTTGGTCTGATAATAAAGTCAAAGCAATACAAGCAATGACATCCGACTGGGAAAGATACTATAATAAAAATGAAATTGCCCTTAATGAGTTCTATTTCTCATTTTACAAATACCATAACAGATGGAATGATTTATCGGAAGCTGATTTTGTTGAAGATAAAAACAGTTTCTTGGGTTATTTTGTGAAATATGGAGTTTCGCCGTTTAATTACGAAGAAATAAAAGCTCGGTTTGACGCCCCCGAAATACCTATTCCTGAGGAAACACAGCATTATTTGTCTGATTTTTTGGACTTTTGCGACGCTCTGGGAAAAAAGGTCATTTTTACCTGTACCCCGAATTGTCTTTCAGAAGATAAATTCGCTATGTACAACTATGCCAAGCGCATTATAACGAACCGTGGATATGAGATGTGGGATTTAAACCTTGAGGCTGAATCTATTGGATTAGACTATTCAATGGATTTTATCGATCCCATGCACACTAACAACTGTGGAGCCGAAAAGGTGTCTAAATATGTCGCTGATAAGTTACAGCAGCAATTTGGATTTGCTAATCATCAAGGTGATAATAAATACCATGTATATGAGGAGATGTTTGAGAAATACAGCAGAAAATCAAAAGAAGTTAGTCTTTCCAAAACAACAAATTTTGATGAATATCTCTTCAAGCTGAAGGAGTTGAACGGATATACGGCAATTTTATCCGTCAGGGACATCCAGGGATATTCTCTTACTCAGGAACAGGCGGATCTGCTGAAAGCTCTCGGATTCGATAATGCCGATACGCTTTTAGAGCATGAATACCACAGCTTTGTCGGCGTGATAGATGGCAAAACCGTTGTCGCGCAGAATATTGGAAACGGCGACAATGGCGATGGCAATACTAAATACCACGGCATGCTCAACGACATGAATATTTCCGTTACCAGCCAGACTTTACACGGTGGAAATACCTCGTCGATAAGCGTATCCGGAAAAGAGTATTCCAAGAACATGCGTGGTTTCAATATAGTTGTCGTTGATAATACGACCGGAAAGGTCATAGATTCTGTTGCATTTGACACACATGTGCCTGAATTTACATGCACAAGATAAAAAGGCTGTTGCTGTGGATTTACCGACAATTATATTGTAACAGAAAGAAGTTAAAAGCTAACCAGCAGAACAAAGCGGCGTGTATCCGTACATGCCGCTTTTTATTCTATAGTGAATCCCCGGCGCGCTAGCCCCGGGGATACTGTTTATTTTCTTACCAGCATCTTCAGCTTTTCCTATACCACAGAAAAGGCTGCTTCCCTTCTTTTTCGGAACGCAGCCTTTTCTTTATTCCGCTTATACTGCCAAGTATCTCGCCGCGTGGGATGACGCCATGTACATGAACTGCGAAATAAAGCGCGGGCAGTGCTGCACGACTGTAAAAGATCTGTCTGCAATCAATCAGCGAACGATCCAACAGACCCGCACGGTGCTGAACCGCCTCGTTTCAACAAACGACATAACGATCGAAGCGCCGTTTATCACCTTGAAGTCTGCGCCGATACCGGTCATCAGTATGCGGTACCAGCCGTATATCTCCCTTGCGGAAGTCACCACCAGTATGTTGGGGGTCTCTTTTTCTGCGAGCACGTCATATATGCACAGCCCGGCCTTAGTCAGCTTCCCGGAGCCGAAACTGCAGCACACCAGCGAAAAGCCGAATTTACGCAGCTTTTCAGCCGGAGCAAGATCAGCCGCCGTAAGCTCCATTCCCTCAAGGGGTATCCATTTCACACTATTGCCACTCACCAAGCGCACCTCCGTAGTTAGGTTTATTCGGTTTATATGTCACCGCCGTAAGAAACTGTAAAATTTCCCCGGTCATAATGATCCATGCAATCATTATACTACAAAAACCTGAATATTACAAGCCGTTGCCATGAGGCGGAGGTTAAAAATCACGGCGGCGATTTTTGTTGATTATGCACAAATAAAAACCTGCGATTAATCCTTTACTTTTGCGAAGATACATGATAAAATTGTAGGTAAAGGATTACATGTCCGAAAATTCAAACGAACAGGAAGGTACTAACACATGACTGAACAGGAGATCAGGGAAGCAATATGCGAGGTCGGCCACAAACTGTGGCAGCTCGGCTTCGTGGCGGCTAACGACGGCAACATCTCCGCGCGCCTGCCGGACGGCAATTTCATTACTACCCCAACCGGCACCAGCAAGGCTATGCTCACGCCGGATATGCTCATCAAGATGAACGCCGACAACGAGGTCGTAGAGCCAGCGAGACTCCCGGGGTACAAGCCCACCAGCGAGTTCAAGGTACATCTGCGCTGCTATGCCGCGCGCCCGGAGGTCAACGCCGTAGTCCACGCGCACCCGCCGACAGCCACCGGATTCGCCATCGCGCATATCCCGCTTGACGACTACACCATGCCGGAGGCTATAATTTTCCTGGGAAGCGTTCCGATAGCTCCGTATGACACCCCCGGTTCGGTGGGCGTTGCGGACAGCATAGTTCCGTTCCTCGAGAACCACGACACGATACTGATGGAGAACCACGGGGCACTTACCGTCGGCGTGGATATCATTCAGGCGTACTACCGCATGGAAACGCTGGAGCATTTCGCGAAGGTGAGCCTTGTGGCGCGTCAGCTCGGCGGCGCGAAGGACCTCCCGATGGATAAGATACAGGAGTGCTGCGTGGTAGGAAAGTCCTTCCCGATAAGACACCCCGGATACAGAAAGTACCACTGAGGAGAATCCGTGAACATAAGAAAGGCGGCAGAAGCGGATATAGACGCCGTAACAGAGATATACGACCATATCCACGATGAAGAAGAATCGTGCAGTATCGGCTGGCAGCGCGGGGCATATCCCGTGCGCGCCACGGCTGAGACCGCGGTTTCCCTTGGCGAGCTGTTCGTGCTGGAGTACGCCGGCGCGAGGCGGGGATAGTTCCGTGTACGTTCAACTGGCTTACCGGAGTGCAGCTCGTCTGCCTTGAGAAAAAGATCTAAGGCAATACCGCACAAAGATTGTGCGCATATTGCGCAGTCAGATTTTTCGTCAGATTGTACAATGAGGACGCAGCAAGGCTGACGCCTTGCAAGGACGAATTGTGCAAAATGACGGAAAATCTGCAAGCAAGATGCGTACAAAATACAAAATATGGTCTTTGTGCGGTGTTGCCCTAATTCCAGGAGTTTTTTATGCCAAAGACCGTATTAGTATTTGATTTCGGCGCTTCAAGCGCACGCGCAATGCTCTGCCGCTGCGAGAACGGCGGGTTCACACTTGAGGAGATCCACCGTTTCCCGAACGTCCCCGTGACCGAGGACGGACACCTCCGCTGGGATATCGACGAGCTGTGGGAGCAGATGAGGACAGCGCTCAGCTTCGGCGTGTTCAACGGAGGCTTCGACGCGATAAGCATTGACACCTGGGGCGTGGATTTCGGACTGATAGGTCAGGACGGACAGCTCCTGGAAAAGCCGGTTCACTACCGCGACCGCCGCACCGAGGGCATGGTCGAGGAGGTGTGCGGCAGTATCCCGGCGGAGGAGCTTTTCATGCAGAGCGGCATACAGCCGATGAGCATAAACACGCTGTTCCAGCTCAACTACCTTGTGAAGCACGAGAAAAACGCGATATTCCGCGCGGAAAAGCTGCTTATGATGCCCGATCTGTTCGCGTACTTCCTGACCGGGGAGTGCCGCAGCGAATTCACCGAGGCGACCACCACCCAGCTCATCGACCAGAAGACCCGGGGCTGGAATATCCGGCTCATCGAGGCGCTGGGGCTTCCGAAGCGTATCTTCGCGCCGCTGATACAGCCCGGGGAGCGCTACGGAATGCTCAAGCAGGAGCTTGCCGACGAGCTTCGCATAGAGCCGGTCCCGGTGTACGCCTGCGCTTCCCACGACACGGCTTCGGCGGTGCTTGCGGTTCCCACGCAGGAGGAAAAGTTCGCGTTCCTGAGCTGCGGCACCTGGACGCTTTTCGGCACGGAGCTGAAACGTCCGGTCGTAACCGAGCAGGCTCTCAAGATGGGACTTACCAACGAGGGCGGCTGCGGCGGCACCACAACGCTGCTGAAGAATATCATGGGTCTGTGGCTTATCCAGGAGACCCGCAGGTGGTATAACTCCACGAGGTGCGCGGGCTACAGCTTCGCCGACCTTGAGAGCATGGCGAGGGGAGCGGCTCCGTTCCAGAGTTTCATTGACCCGGCCGCGCCGGAGTTCGCCCTTCCGGACGACATGCCGCCGAAGATCCAGGAGTACTGCCGGCGCACAAATCAGCCGGTTCCGAAGGAGCCGGGCGAGATAATGCGGTGCATTTACCAGAGCCTGGCGTGCGAGTTCGCGCTGACCCTCCGGGAAATGACCGCGCTGACCGGACTTGAATACGGTCGTATCCACATGATAGGCGGAGGCACCAAGGATAAGCTGCTGTGCCAGCTTACCGCGGACGCTGCGGGTATCCCGGCGGTCGCAGGTCCCACGGAGGCGACCGCGCTGGGCAACGGTATCTCCACGCTCATCGCGCTCGGAGAGATACCGGATATCGCGGAGGCGCGGCGTATCATCACGCAGTCCGGGCTTACGCAGGAGTTCCTTCCGCAGGAGCATGATATGTGGTCGGAACAGCTTGAGCGCTATAGAAAGCTCACCAGGAAGCCGGAATAACGTCAAACCCCGCCGGAACGGGCTTCGGCGGGGTTTTCTATGCGCTGTTTTGCGCCTGTCTTGCACGCCTGCCCCCGATCTGTGACAAAACGGGAGCTTTTTTTGCATATTTCTCTTGACAAGTGCGCTGTTGTTTGGTATAATAAAGCTGTATCTAATATAGAAATTGTGCGCGCTGCCACGGGGCGGCGTCCGAAAGGAATGTTCCAGGATTTGAGTAAGGTTCGCATGACTGTAGCAAAGGCTATGACAGAATGTCTCTCAGCCGAGGGTATATCCACCGTTTTCGGTTATCCCGGTGCCGCTATCTGCCCTTTCTACGATGAATTATATAAAACAGATATCCGTCATATACTCGTCCGCCACGAGGTCAACGGAGGCCATGCCGCAAGCGGCTACGCCCGCATTACCGGCAAGCCCGCAGTCGCCATCGCGACCAGCGGTCCCGGCGCCCTGAATCTCATCACGGCGATCGCAACGGCGTATATGGATTCCGTGCCGATGGTGGTGATCACCGGTCAGGTGAACTCCGACCAGATAGGCAGAGATGTTTTCCAGGAAGCGGATATCACAGGCTCCGCAGAGCCGTTCGTAAAGCACAGTTACCTTCTCAAGCGCCCTGAGGACACCGCCGAGGTGTTCAAGCGCGCGTTCTATATCGCGGGCACCGGCAGGAGAGGCCCGGTGCTGATAGACGTTCCGTTCGATGTTCAGAAGGCTGAGATAGACTTCGAGTATCCTGAGACCGTGGATATCCGCAGCTACCGCCCGAGCAGCACCGGCAACGGCAACCAGATAAAGCGCGCGGCTGCTGCGATCGCAGAGTCGAAGAAGCCGCTTATCCTTGCCGGCGGCGGGCTTTTCACCGGCGATGCCGCGGCTCTTATGCGCGATTTCGCTGAAAAGACCGATATCCCCGTGGTTTCCACGATGATGGGTCTGGGCGCTATCCCGACTGATTCGCCGCTGTTCTACGGAATGCTCGGCATGCACGGCTGCAAGGCAGCGAATACCGCGGTAAACTCCTGCGACACGCTCATACTGATGGGCGCGAGAGTGGGCGACCGCGCCATTGCGGCAATGAAGCAGCGCGACGACATGACAGTTATCCATATTGACATAGACCCCGCTGAGATCGGAAAGAACCTCGACGTGGATATCCCGATAGTCGGCGACCTCACGCTCGTCCTGGGGCAGCTTCTCGAGGCTGTGAAGGGCGGCGCGGACAACTCCGGCTGGAAGAAGCAGCTCGACGGGTTCCGCGAGGATAAGGCGATAGAGCCGGCTTCCGCGGGTTATGTAAACCCGAAGGAGTTCATACACGCCCTGGACAGACAGCTTCCCGACGACGCTGTAGTCGTTGCGGACGTAGGTCAGAACCAGATCTGGACGGCGCGCAACATCACCATCAACGGCGGCAGGTTCCTGACCTCCGGCGGCATGGGCACGATGGGCTACTCGCTGCCGGCGGCTATCGGCGCAAAGCTCGCTGATCCGTCAAGGCAGGTCGTTGCGATCTGCGGCGACGGTTCGTTCCAGATGCAGATGATGGAGCTTGCAACGGCTGTTCAGCACGATGTTGCCGTAAAGGTCATCGTGATGAGGAACAATTACCTCGGAATGGTGCGCGAACTTCAGGAGAAGGCGTACGACAACCGGCTGATGGCGGTTTCCATCGACGGAAGCCCCTGCTTCACAAAGCTGGCGGACGCATACGGTATTGCAAACGAGCTGGTTGACAGCCCCGAAAAGATGGACGGCGCGATAAAGCGCATGCTGGAGTCCGACAAGCCGTACCTCATCGAGGCGGCGGTAGAGGACTTCGAAAAGACGATTCTGTGACGGGGGTGGGCATATGAAGCATACAATTTCAGTACTGGTCGAAAACCATGCCGGAGTCCTCGCCAGGGTTGCCGGACTGTTCGCGCGCAGAGGCTTCAATATCGACAGCCTTGCCGTGGGCGTCACCGACGACGAGCGCGTATCCCGCATTACGATAGTTGCCGACGGCAGCGCGTACACCCTTGAACAGATCGAGAAGCAGCTCAACAAGCTCATCGACGTTATCAAGGTCAAGACGCTGCATAGTGATTCGGCGGTCACACGTGAGCTTGTGCTCATAAAGGTTAGTTGCACGCCCAAGCAGCGCCCTGAGATAATCAGTATCGCAGACATAGCAAAGGGCAAGATCTCTGATATCTCGACCAACTCAATGACGATCGAGCTTTCCGACACGAAGCAGAATCTCGACACATACGAGGAGCTGCTGCGTCCCTACGGCATCAAGGAAGTGGTCCGCACCGGCACCATTGCCATGCAGAAGGGCGAAGCCGCCGTAAGGGTTTAAATTCGTATAACCTCGCTCACAAGGCGTCGTATAATATTCTTCAAAAGGAGATACAAAACAATGGCACAGATTTATCATCAGGAAGACTGCAACCTGTCCCTGCTCGACGGCAAGACCGTTGCTATCATCGGCTACGGCAGCCAGGGTCACGCACACGCTCTGAACCTCAAGGAGAGCGGTGTTAATGTCATCATTGGTCTGTACGAAGGCTCCAAGAGCTGGAAGAAGGCTGAGGACGCAGGCTTTAAGGTTTACACAGCCGCTGAGGCTGCTAAGAAGGCAGATCTCATCATGATCCTCATCAACGATGAGAGACAGGCTGATCTTTATAAGGAAAGCATCGCTCCGAACCTCTCCGCAGGCAAGATCCTTGCTTTCGCACACGGCTTCAATATCCACTTCGGTCAGATCGTTCCGCCGGCTGACGTTGACGTTATCATGATCGCTCCTAAGGGCCCGGGTCACACTGTACGTTCCGAGTACCAGATCGGCAGAGGCGTTCCCTGCCTTATCGCAGTATATCAGGACGCTTCCGGCAGAGCTCACGACATCGGTCTTGCATATGCTGCTGGTATCGGCGGCTCCAGAGCCGGTGTTCTTGACACCACATTCCAGTGTGAGACTGAGACCGACCTGTTCGGTGAGCAGTGCGTACTCTGCGGCGGTGTAACTGCCCTGATGAAGGCTGGTTTCGAGACCCTGGTTGAGGCTGGTTATGATCCCCAGAACGCATACTTCGAGTGCATTCACGAGATGAAGCTGATCGTTGACCTGATCTACAAGGGCGGCTTCAAGATGATGAGATACTCCATCTCCGACACCGCTGAGTACGGCGACTACGAGATCGGCAAGAGAAGCTGATAGTATAGCCGAAAAAATCAGAAACAGCAGACTAAGTACTTACGACAGTGTGATAAGGGTACATGATATTCTCGCAAGAAAGGTGAAATATGAATACGATCTGAGCTATGAGGATCATTCTATCGTCGGAGCGCTGCTTACACAGACCGGGTGCTGTGAAAGTATTTCCAAAGCATTTAAGTTTATTCTGGATAAGCTGGAGATCCCCTGTCTGTGTGTATCAGGTGACGCATACGACGCCGGCCGCGGAAAGCGGGACGCTCACATGTGGAACATGGTGTGTATCAGCGGGAACTGGTGTCATGTCGATGTTACCTTTGATCTTGCGGTCAAAGGCTTCACCTCAATACCGCATTTTTATTTCGGGCTGGACGATCTGTCGATAAAAAGGGATCACACGATAGATCAGACTTACAATTATCCAAAGGCGGTCAGTGCGGAAATGGATTACTTTAAAAAGAACAACCGTGAGTTCGGGAGTCTTGACGTTTTTAAGAAATACATATCAGACATGCTTCGTTTGGGAAAGGACCAATTTGAAATGCGCATGTCGTACAGCTTTTCCGGAGGAGAAGTGCATCAGATGATCGACAGATCAGTTTCAGAGGCGCTTTCAATGTCTGGAGTTCCTGTGAGCTTAGAATGGTATTATTCTGAGTCAAGAATGGCTCTTATGCTGAAAGCTGTTAAAAAATGATTCCCGTATGCATATAACCCTGCGATTCTTGCAGTATATCTACGACTTTCTGAAAGGATAAAAAATGAGTGATATGGAAAAGTATCTGAAGCTGACTCCTAATGCTGGAATAGACATAAGCAGCTATGACGAGGCATTCAACTATGTTTTTCAAAACAGCGACATAAGGAATATTGCGATCACCGGGTCATATGGCTCTGGAAAAAGCAGTCTTATAGAATCATATAAGAAAAAACACGGTGAAAAGCATAGCTTCATGCAGATCTCACTTGCCCGTTTTCATGGTAATGACGAAGAGAGCACGCAGGACTCGGAGAAAGAAAGCTCCGGAACTAAGCTGAGCGTTGAAGCCATTCTCGAAGGAAAGGTAATAAATCAGCTCATACATCAGGTGCCTCCCCGGAAAATCGAACAGACCAGCTTTAAGGTCAAGCATACGATCAGAAAGAGGGATATAATACTGCCAACAGCCGCAATAGTTCTGTTTATACTGTGCATGGGACCTATATTTTATTCGGAGCAGCTTGTTGACTGGATAGCTTCGTTTTCCAATAAGGCGATAAATACGGCGCTGCTTGGTCATGGGCTGTGGCAGTGGATCCAGCTGATCTCAGGAGTAACTGCAATTGCATTATTGTCGTATTTGGTTTATAAGCTTGTTAAGATGCAGAAATACAAGAATCTGTTCAAGAAAATCAATGTCAACGGCAATGAGATAGAAATATTTGAAAACCAGGACGATTCATATTTTGACAAATACCTTAACGAGATACTGTACCTGTTTGAGAATATTGAGCAGGATGTGGTCGTGTTTGAGGATCTTGACAGACATGATTCGGTGGAAATATTTGAACGGCTTCATGAGATAAATAATCTGATAAACATAAAAAAAGAAAATAAACCGATCAGATTTTTTTATCTCGTTCGTGATGATATATTCTTGTCCAAGGACAGAACAAAATTTTTTGATTTCATTATACCTGTCGTTCCCGTTGTTGACAGCTCCAATTCCTATACCCGTCTTAGTTCATTTCTGAAAGCGGGCAATTCTGCCAATGGGCTTGATGAAAAATTTCTGCAAAGCCTGTCGTTATATATCGACGATATGCGTATTCTGAAAAATATATGTAACGAGTATTCTATATATCTGGTCACGATCAATACCACGGAATTGAATAAAGACAAGCTGCTTGCCATGATCACATATAAGAATATGTTTCCGGGGGATTTTTCTGAATTGCAGTTTGGAAGAGGATTTGTGCACGAGGTGATTTCAAATAAAAACAAAATCAGAGAATCCCTGGTGGCAGAGTGTGATGCAAAGATACAGAAATTGCAGGAAACGCTTGCTGATATTCAGAAACAAACACTAAAATCAATCGAAGAGCTGGACATTGTATTAAAATATCGCTTAGAAACGTCTGACCCACTCAATAAAGAACAGATCGAACAGGAATTTATTGAAAGAAAAAAGGCGCTTGATCAAAATATGCATGTTAATACCAAACAGCTGGAAACAGATATTCGTGAATTGTCAGATAAAAAAGCGGAATATGCGAAATCTCTATTAAAGGATCTGATCACCAGTGATAATGTCGACCAGGTGTTTTCTGCCACGTCAGAAAATCTATTGGGAGAATTAACGGAATACAATGATATTAAGAGAAGCGATTACTTTGATATGCTCAGATTTCTTATCCGCGAGGGTTATATTGATGAAAGCTACTGTGATTATATGTCGTATTTCTACGAGGGTGGGATCTGCACGAACGATAAAATTTATCTGCGCCGTATTACCGACCGCAGAGGTAGGGTGTTTGACTATCATATCACAAATCCTGACGTTATTCTAAGCAGCCCGCTGATCGCACAGGAGAGATTTATGCAGGAAGAAATGCTTAATATTGACCTGCTTGAGTATTTGCTTGACAATAAGGATAAGAATCTGGATTATAGTAATTACATAGATGTCCTGATACAGCAGATAAAGCAAAATCATGAATTTGAATTCTTGTCTCAGTTTTATGATAATTATCTGAACCATGCTGCCTTTGTCAATGAATTCAACGAAAGATGGAGTGGGTTCTTTCAGGATATTATGAATGACAGTCACTTTGATAAGCAGATCAGAAGCATTTCGCTGGAAACAATGTATTATTGTCCGGATAATGTAATTAAGTTTGTGAACACCGATGATTGCCTTACAAGGTATATTTCGGATAATAGCGCATATCTGGATATTTATGAGCCTGACATTGAAGCCCTTAAGAGAGCTTTTCATGTATTGAATGTTTCGTTTGCTTCGATCGACTATGAGCGGTCAAACAAAAAACTGTTTGAAATGGTCTATAGTTGTGGTTATTATGACATCACCTTTGATAATATCAGAATGATG
>ENA-UOJS01002792-UOJS01002792.1-human-gut-metagenome-genome-assembly--contig:-C74-NODE-2792-length-11128-cov-10.772781_pt1 | contig 11128 bp, 7 predicted proteins | sample MGYA00242355_ERZ723902 | MGnify/ENA metagenome assembly ERZ723902 | reverse complement strand
TCCGGCTTCCAGCGGCGCCGCAGCTCGTTGAGTTCTTTTTGGTTCATTGGTTTTATCAGCCCTTTACTGCGTATCCTTCCATATTGCAAGACTGCCGCTCGGCAGTTTTCGCTGTCGGGCGGCTATCTCATGCTTAAAGCAATATATTCAGGGTCTGCAGAGCAATGCTGATTACGGAAATAAGCACCTTGCATCCGTTCTCGCCTTTGAAAGATTGAACTTTAGAGAAACATACGCCCCAGACGAAGGAGGAAACGAAGTTATTACAAATAGTGGCGATCATCAAGCCGCAGCTAAGCTTGCAAGTAGTATTGATTACAGGAAAGGCAATCAGACACAGGACAACATTCTGCCGCCCCTACATCTTGCTTATAATTCATCCTCCGTCCGCTTTTGCAGGAGGGACAAGCCCAAAAAGCAGAGTGCAGAGAAGGCGATGCCGCAAAGAATGTATGTCCAGTTAAAAAACAGCAGGTTGCCTGCGTACCGCATGGGCATCCGTGTAAAGAGTACCGCATACGGTTCGTCCCTTCCGATCGCCTCCATGACCGCTGTGACACGGAAGGGACTGATCCCGCACAGGTACGCGCCGAGGAAATACAATGTCAGCTTCTCGGCAACGGCAGGAAGCAGGAGTCCGAGTAAATAAAACCACGGTTTTTGCTTCTTGCAACACTTCCACAGATACAGCGCCCCAAAGCAGTACGGCAGCAGCGCAAGGCAGATGCCCTGAGCGGTCAAGTGCAGCTGCAGCCCGAATACAAGAAAGACCATACGGATCAAAAGGTATCCGCCGAGAATGATCAGCCAGCAGATCATAAGAGAAACCCATTTGTTCTGCCGGCTTGCGGTTTTTTCGCAGTTGTACATATTCTTTCACCTCTTTTTACAGATTTTCGTTTTTCAGGGCGTCGATGGGATTGTCCTTTTTTACCTTGCTCATTGAATACATCATGGTGGCGAATACGACCAGAAATACGCTCAGTACGGCGATGCCGATGGCCGCCCACGGCAGATGGAAGGAGGTTTCATAGGCCGTTGTGACTGCGCGGTAGATGAGATATGTAATGCCGCAGGACACCGGCAAGCCGAGAAGCAGCGCCTTGGAGCCGTACAGCAGGCACTCGCAGTTCATCATCCTGCGAAAGCCCTTCTGCGTCATGCCCACCGATTTCAGCATGGCAAACTCCCGGCGGCGCAGGCTGATATTCGTGGAGATCGTGTTGAACACATTCGCCGCGGCAATCAGGGAGATCAGCACGATAAAGCCGTAGGCAAATACCCGGATGATGGTCACAACATTCCGGTTTGTCTCGGCGTTTGCGGCGTAGTCGAAGAGCTGCCGGCTGCTGAGACCGTTTTCCGTCAGCATGGTCGCCAGATTTTCAAAGCTCGCGGTGTGATTGCTCGATGTGAGGAAATACTCTGTATTACGGAATTGATTCAGCGCCGCCTTGGGAACCACGCTCTCCAGCATGCTGTACGGATAGATCATATTGATGGCCACCGGCGTGCTGCGGCTGACAAAGAACGGAGCCTCCTCAATGGTTTTTTCGGACCGCAGCGTGTATTTTGCAAAGGATTCCCCGTAGGGCAGCTCAATGATGTCGCTCTCGTTGTCTCTGTTTTGATAGAGGACGACCTTATTGCCGTTCTCATCGATTCGGCTGTCTTTTCTGTAATATCCGTCGATCTCTACATAGTAAAGTCCCTCGATCACGCACCCATCGCCCTTGAGCGTGTCCAGCGTGACATACTTCTCAAGCCGGCGGTCAAGTTCAATGTTGCGATCCAGGGCAATGCCCAAGGGTTTGTCTCGGTCATAGTAATCCGCTTCCTTCAGGTTGTACTTTTCCAGTAACCTGTTGAACTCGGTGTCCGCAACGAAGTACAGATAACCGGAGATGCCAAGATCCTTCGGCGTAGCGTCCTCACGCTCCATGCCGAAGTCGGCAAAACGGTCGGCAAACATTGCCGTGACATATTCGCGGGAGATATCGCCCTGCAAAAACTGCTTCTTGGTATATGTTCCGCCGGTGACATTCTGCTCGGAGAAAAGCAGCTCCAGAAGCGCATCTGGCCTCATGGCGGCGGAAGCGTCCGACTCTGCCGCATAGATCAGGTCGAATTGATCGGAGGCCAACCCTCCCTCGGCGGATTCCATCATGTAGTCGGTGAAGGCCGCCGCCGAAACAAAGAGGACGATGCTCATAAAGAGGCTGACGACGGTGGTTCTGTATTTTTTCCGGTTGCGCTTATAGTGCTTGCCGGCAAGGACGCCGGGGAGTCCGAACAGCTTATAGGCGAGCTTTGAGGTTCGGACGGGTCTGCCGCTTACCTTGATGTCCATGCTCTGGCGGATCGCCTCCACGGCGGAAACTCCGGTTGCCCTCTTGGACGGTATCCATGCCGAGATCAGAACCGTGATGAGTGCAATGGCCGCAGCAATGAGGACAGCCTGCCACGATACGCAGATCCGCATGGGAATGTCCGCACGGACGATGGAGGAGAATTTGTCTCCGATCAGAAGCAGCGTTATGCCGATACCGCCGATGCCCACCAGGATTCCCAGCGGGATGCCGACAATGCTGACCGCCAGCGCCTCAAACAGCACCATTCTTCGAAGCTGCTTTTTTGTGGCGCCTACCGAGGACAGAAGGCCGAATTGCTTTGTCCGCTCCGAAACAGAAATGGAGAATGCGTTATAGATGAGCGATACGGATCCGAACACGATCAGAGCGATGATGATGGCGGCGAGGCTGTAAAACGCGGTAAGGAAGGAATCGAACGGAGCTGCGCCGGAATACAGCAGGACCTTCGTATTGTAGGCATAGCCATATTCTTGCGTATAGCCCGTTTCCTTCATGAAGTCATACACCCCGGCGGGCTTGTGCAGCTTGAAATAACAATGAATCGGAGACTGATCGGCGGATTTGGTGTCCGCTGCCGTAAGCGCGGTGTACCCGGGCGCGGAATAGTCCTCAAAGGTAGGTCTTTCATAGATACCGACCACCGTGTAGGTTCTTGGTTCGGTATTTTCGAGCCTTTCGCCGCTCATAATCTCTGTATGCGTTTCGCTGTCATAGGTGTATACGGGTGTGTCCTGTCCCAGCCTCCGGCCGTCAAGCGTCCTGTCGCCCACCTCAAGCGTGACGGTGTCGCCGAGCTTATAATTCACCTTGCCGTTTGATGTCAGGTGCTCCGGCAGAATAATTTCCGTGGAGTCCTTCGGCAGCGTACCTAAAATGAGATGCACGGGCATTGTCTCAAAATATCCGGACGCCACATCGCCGCCGAGCACATACAGATAGGGCTTGTGCTCGTTGGCACTGTCGATCTTCGCGTAACCCAGAACCTGCGCATAGGCGGCGGAGGAAACTTTGCCGGAATCGCGGATGTCTTCATAGTCCTTGTATGCAGCGTCATAGACCGCTCCGTGCCAGTCTCCGCTGCTGTAGATCTCGCAACGCAGCACGAAGTTCTGCATACTGGAGACAAAGGTCGTGGACGCGCAGATCATCGCCGCCGAGAGCATAATGCCGATGATCGTGACGATGGTTCTCGTCCTGTTTTTCTTCAGGCTCTCTAATGTTACCTTGTTGAAAACATTCATCTGCGGATCACCTCGTCTCTGGTGATTTTCCCGTCCTCAATGGAAAGGATGCGATCCGCCTGCAGTGCGATGCTCTCGTCGTGGGTGATGACAATAAGGGTTTGCCCGTATTTTTCGTTGGAAACCTTCAGCAGTTCCACGATCTCCCGGCTGCTTTTGGAGTCAAGATTTCCGGTGGGCTCATCGGCAAGCACCACAGCGGGCGCGTTCATCAGCGCCCGACCGATGGACACCCGCTGCTGCTGACCGCCGGAGAGCTGGTTCGGCAGGTGGTTCTCCCGGCCGGTAAGTTTCAGAGTGGTCATCAGCTCAGCCAGTCGATTTTGATTGACCTTCTGCCCGTCCATCAGGACAGGGAGAGTGATGTTTTCCGTTACATTGAGCACTGGAATGAGATTGTAAAACTGATAGATCAGTCCCACCTGACGGCGGCGGAAGATGGCAAGCTGTTCCTCGTTCTGCGCATACACATCCTTGCCGTCCATAAACACCTTGCCGCCTGTAGGCCGGTCTACACCGCCGAGGATGTGAAGCAGTGTGGATTTGCCCGAGCCGGAGGGGCCGATCACGGCAACAAACGCTCCCTTCTCCACCGAAAAGGAAACGCCGTCCAGCGCCCGCACCTCGTTCTCGCCCTTGCCATATACCTTTGTCAGGTTTTCCACTCTCATAATCTCCATATCGGGATACTCCTTTCGCTTTTTACACCCTCATTCTATTTTGTCAAGGTGACACGGCGGTGACTTCCAGGTGACGGATCCGTCACTTAGTAAAAAAGGGAGCCGCCGGTCAGACGGTTCCCTTATAAAATCGGATGGTGAACATGGCTCCTGCGGGCTTGCGGTTCTCTGCCTTTACGGTTCCACCCTGACCGGTTATGATCATGCGCGACAGCGCAAGCCCGATCCCAAAGCTTTTGCCGTCGGAATCCTTGCCCTTATAGAAGCGCTCAAAGATATGCGGCAGATCCTCCGAAGAAATGCCCGTGCCGTTGTCCTTAATTATAATTTCGGAATACAGGGCGTTTTCGGCTGCGTCAATTTCGATCCCGCCGCCCTCGGGGGTGTGTTCCATGCAGTTCTTCACAATATTGCCGATGGCTTCGCAGGTCCACGGGAGATCTCCCCGGAAAGCTCCGTCCGCATGGATGAGCAGCTCCTGCCCGCGCAGCTCCATGGGAATGAGCAGGGTCACACAGGACTTTTTGATCAGTTCCTCCAGGCTGACCTGCTCCTGCTTGAACTGCACCGTGCCGGCGTCCAGCCGTGAGATCTTCAGAAGTGTGGTGATCAGCCAGTCAATGCGGGAGAGCAGCTCGTAGAGCTCATGGATAAGCTGCTGCCTGCGCGCGTCGGTCAGCTTCGGCTCCGACAGCAGTCCAATCAGCAGATTGATAGAGGTCAGGGGCGTGCGGATCTGGTGAGAGATGTCCGCGATGGAATCGGCAAGGTGCGCCTTTTCCCTTGTCAGCGTTTGCTGCTGCTCACGCAGGCGTATGGTCATCTTATAGATCTCACTGTGGAGGATGCTCAGCTCGCCCTCCGAATAGCTGTCAAAATTGATCGAACTGTCGCCGTGCAGAACCTGATTGATATCATCCGCAAGGGAAGAAATCCTCTGATACCTCTTGTAAGTGCTGATGCAGAAGACCAGCATAAGGAGCAGAGAAAGCCCTGCGGCTGTCAGCCCGGCGCGAATGTCGAAGAAAAAGCAGACGGCGCAGGCGGCTGCGGAGAGCAGCAGCTGCCACAGCAGCGCCTTTCGCACCTCTTTGTTTTTCAGCAGCTTGATCATGCGTCCACCTTATATCCTGTCCCGCGAACCGTCAGAATGATCTTCGGGTCGGCAGGGTCGTCCTCAATCTTCTCCCGCAGCCGCTTGATGTACACCGTCAGCGTATTGTCATTGACATACTCGCCGGCAACATCCCAGATGGCGTCAAGAAGCCGCTCACGGGTAAGCACGATTCCCCGATTGTTGATGAAAAACAGCAGAAGCCGGTATTCCAGTGCTGAGAGGAACAGGTCCCTGCTGTTCTTCACCGCCGTGCCCTTTTCGGTGTCCACCACCACATCACCGAGCTTCACCGTTTTGCCCATGCTGCCGGTGAGTCGGAGCACATTTCGGATGCGGGAGATAAGCTCTCGTGGGCGAAACGGCTTTGGAATGTAATCGTCGGCGCCCAGATCGAAGCCCGTAACGGTGCTGAACTCGTCGCCTGACGCGGTAAGGAAAATAACGGGGACATCAAACTCGGCCTTGATCGCTCTGCACGCCGCGAAGCCATTGCCCTCCGCCAGAGACACATCCAGCAGCACAAGATCCGCCTTTTCCTCCGCAAGCAGCTTCATGGCCGCCGCCTGCCCGGATACACTTCGCACAAGGTACCCTTCGCTGTTCAGATATTCGCTCAAGCTCGCAACGATAATTTTATCGTCTTCTACCAATAGTATCTTTATCATAGTCGGTCCTTTATTCTGATTGCCGCGGAATCACAACCACTTCCCGATGAAGCCATATTCCACACGGTTGCCATCGTCCCATTCTGCAATCACACGGTAAACAAAGCTGCCGCTTTTCAGATCGAACGCATATCCTCCGTCATACGGAAGAATGCCTGTGATTGTCTCAACCTCGCCGCCGTTTTGGGGGACGCATTGTATCCGCACTGTATCCGGCTGCACCTCGAAATATAACCAGATTTCGTTTGACTTTCTGTGGGAAATCAGTCCTGCTCTGACCGCCGTTATCTCCGGCAGAGAGGACTCTTCGCCGATCTCAGGCCCGCATCCAATGATGGAACTCATGGTTCCATCCTCGTTTGGTTCCGGGGACTGCCAGTAGAAGGCGCAGGGGGAAGCCGTGATCTCATCTGTTTCACCCATTGACCCGGACATCGCATTCACCAGAAGCTCCGGTACGGTGATTTGGTCGGAGGGCTGTGTCTCCTTATACGGCAGATTCATTTTTACTTCAAACTCTACCCAGTTTGCCATCGGCTCGGAATACTCCGTGCCCTCCTCGTACCGGAACTCCGTCTGCAAGCGGTATCGTTCCCCGGCTATCAGGTGATACGGAGCCGTCAGGTCATAGGAGAGCTCGTTATCCATGCCGCTGGGAATGCTGTACCCGATGTCGGGATAATCAACCTGCCGTGCGGGCGTGACCTTTTGCCATACACCGTCTTTCATTTGATATAGCTCAAACGCCTGCCCGTAGGCAATCGTCTTGCCGGAATCGTTTTTCCAGCGCAGGTCGAGCCGGAGATTCACGCTCCCGCCGCCAATACGCATAACCTCAAAGCCTACGCCCTCGGCATCGCTTCCCGCGTCAAGAATGCGAAGCAGCTCGTTCTGCCGAAATTGTGGCTCCGGCTGCTTCCCACAGCGATAATATGTCACCGCCGCAAACGCACATGCGGCGATGGCAATCAGCGCAAAAACGACCACCCATATCACGGAAACCTTTCGTTTCATCATGGTGCACCTTCCTTTCTATCTTTTTGTTCTCTTTTTCCTGCGGCTTAGCAGAAACACGGCTACGCCAACGGTGGCAAGCACTGCCGCCACTACAATGATAAACTCCGTCGGCATAATGTACAAGCCCGACCACTTCGGCGGCTGAGGGTTCTCCGATTCGGAAAGCGTAAAGGTCAGTTCGCCCTCCGGCAGACCCGGCAGGGTCAGCGCATACCCGCCGTCAGTCTTTGTAAAGCCGTCAATGCCGCATTCCGTCATGTAATAGGGCGTATTTACCACAACTTCCAATTCCCCGAACTGCGCCCAGGTTTTTGCCGGGGAAAGCAGATAGGTATACGAATAGAGGCTCGGTGTATAGCCCGCATCAATGGCGGGATACAACGGTGCTGTCACCGCGTTTTTCAATGTCTGCCCCGGCTCCAGTGTGAGGGTGTACTCATACCATCGCATCAGTGAAAAATCTCCCTCTTCGATCTGGATCAGACCGTTTCCCCATGTTTCGGAACTGAGCCGCAGAAGCTCGACCTGAGCATTGTACCAGTCAGACTCCAGAATGCCGGAGTTCTCGTCATAGCCACGGAGAGCATAGTCCTTGAAGGTCATCTCGGAAATCTCCGGCGACACTGTGCCTTCGATAACCTTTTCGCAGCCGCCGTTTTCATACAGCGTCCATACAAGCCCCTCCTTCGGCAGCTCGCCGAAGATATACACCGTGATCGTATCGCCGTTTTGTACCCAGCAGGAAGCTTGCACCCCCTCCTTCAGCCGCGCTCCGCCGGTTTGCTCCTCGCACAGTACCCGCGTTTTTGTGCTGTCTGCATTTATGACAAATGCGGCGGTCGCCGCGCCGTATTCCTTATCTATGCCCGTGACGGAATACCTCTGCACCCAGACCGGCAGATCGGGATTGAAAAAGCTGTCGGAGATATAGCTGTCCGCCAGCTTCGGCAGATCCTCGTCAAGGGAAAAAGCTGTGTGCCGTGCCTTCAAGGTGTGCCGAACGGTCGCCTCTACTGGTTTTCCATCCAGCGTAACGCCGTATTTTAGGGTATCGGAAACATCGACCGGCCGACCCATTGCTCGGTCATAGATGTATTCTCCGTAATGTGGAAGATTACCGAACGGGAAAACCAGCGTGGCCGTGACCGCATAGTTGGCGGGATTGCGGAAGATATATTCTGCCGTGACTTTCCCGGTATAGGCGAGGAAACTGTCCGTATCCGGATAATACTGTTCTGGAAATTCCTGCACATCGAAGGTCAAAAGCTCTTTGTCCACCACAATGGGGCAATCCTCTCCCGTCACGACCGCGCCCGTGCCGTCCGTGCCGCGCCAATGCCGTTGGGCGGAATTGGCATAGGCGGGTTGTATACAAACTCCTGCCAGCAGCAGGATCAACAGGACTCCCGCAGTTATTTTCTTTTTCACATATATCGCCTCCTTGCTGTTTGTGAATCCTATCCGCCAATTTCTCGGCTCTGATCGGGGTGAACGTTCAAATCCTCCCGTCACTGATTTCAATTTTCCTTCCGCACAGATCGGCGTACCGCCGCTCATGCGTCACCAGCAGCACGGTGTTTCCGCGGCGGTTGACGGCGAGCAGCAGCTCCATGATCTCGTCCGCCGCCTTCTTATCGAGATTTCCGGTGGGCTCGTCGGCAAGGAGAATCACCGGGTCGTTGATCAGGGCGCGGGCGATAGCCACGCGCTGTCTCTGTCCGCCGGACAGCTCACTCGGCAGATGCTTTAGGCGGTTCTCAATGCCCAAGAAGCCCGCCAACTCCCGCAGCTTTGCCTTATCCGGCTTTTTGCCGTCCAGCAGCAACGGCATGATGATGTTCTCCTCCGCCGTCAGAATGGGAATCAGGTTGAAGTCCTGAAAGATATAGCCGAGCTTCCGTCTGCGTATTCCGGATAGCGTCTCGTCATCGGATGAGCAGATGTCCACACCGTCTACCTCCACGCTGCCGGAGGTGGAATGCTCAATACCGCCGATCAGGTTCAGAAGGGTGGTCTTGCCGGAGCCGGACTGCCCCACGATGGCGACCATTTCACCCGGCGCAACGGTGAAGCTGACATGATCCACGGCGTAGATATCCTCATCGCCCTGCCGGAACACCTTGGTCAGATTTTTTACTGTAACTGCATTCATCGGAAAATCTCCTTTCAGCATGGTCATAGCGGACGAAGTACGCGCTTGAGTGAACGGTGTACGGGATGCCAGTAGGTAAACAGCAGCAGCACTGACAGAGCCGCGTATACTGCGAGCATCCTGCCGTCAAGGTGCAGCGGGGCTTTCTGCCATGCGCACAGCAGCGCCGTCAGCGGAAGGCTGATCAGAAACGGCGCGGTGACAGCAGCGGCGGCGGAGGCCCCGTCCTGCCGGATATAGGAGCGGTACAGCGTCCGCTTTGACGCGCCCAGCCTGTGAAGGGAGCGGATCAGCGGGCGGCTGCCCTCGATGTAGTCGCAGAGCCGGACATAGAGGATCAGCAGGATGAACAGAAACAGTGCCGCAAAGATGTACCCCAGTAGCAGATACACGCCGGAGGACATCTCCCGCAGGAAATCCGCCCCCGACTGACGGTTGGTGACAGCATACTCCGCGCCTGCAAAATGCGTCCGCAGGGCGGCCTCCACCTGCGCGTTCATGGCAGGGTCGGTCAGGGCGATCTCGATGCCGGTTGCCGGCTCTGAGGCGATGATGTCCGCATACAGCTCATCGCTCACATAGATATCCAGCGCCCATCCGGACGGCTTCGTGTCCGTCAGCGCGGCCACCGTCAGCGCGGTCACATCCTCCGATGCGGGCTGCTTGATACCCCCGTTTACATCGCAATACGCTTCCGACCGGCAAAGCCGCAGTACATCCCCGACGCCGCGTTCCGCCTTGCGGCTGACGGCAATCTCATATTTGGAAAGCGTCTGAGATGCCGCGCCAAGATCGCTGTACGGTCGGATGCGCAGCGGCGTCTCCACCTCCTCCGGGGACTCCGGCAGCAGGATATAACCGTCCGGCTCATATACGGGGCGCATCTGCTTCACACCCACCAGAGAGGAAACATACGCTATGTCCTCAGTCGAAAAGCCTTCTCCGTCATGGGAGGAACGGGAAACCTTTAACCCCCATTCCTCCTCCGCGCCCGTGACCTGCAAGGCAACAGTGAGGATGTTGAACAGAAGCAGAAAAACCGCCATGACGGGAACGGAAACAGCAAGGCAGGAACGGAGGCTGCGGTTCGTGCGGCTGCGCCACAGGCCGCAGAGGGTTGCCGCCGGAGTGAAACGCCGTCTGATGGGCTTTCGTCCGCGCTTGACCTTCGGCATATTTTCCGCATCGTTCAGCAGCATCCGCGCAGGCTCGCGGCTGTACCGGTGCAGGGTCATGCCCAGCGACAGTCCCAGTGTAACGAAGAAAACCGCCAGATGGAGCAGAATATTCATCGGCTCCACATGAAAGATCAGCCACGCAAGGCTGTCGTGGCGGATCTCAAGAAACGCCGTGAACAGCACTTTCAGCGATACAACGGAAATAACCACGGCGCAGGCCGCCGCCAGCAGGAACACCGCCGCAAGCTCCGCGGCAAACAGGGCGCTGATCTGACGGCGGCTGGCTCCGCAGGCGCGGAGTGTCCCAATGTCAGAGGAAAAGCGCTTCAGGTGACTTCGGTAAGCGGAACGCACCACCGATACCGAGAGCAGAATGACCAGCATATTGACGAGCAGAAGGCTTCGCTGCCCCGAAAGATGGGACGGATCGGTGGAGATCCCGTGGGCGTATTCATAGCTGAACGCCGTCGGGAGCAGGGCTTCATTGCCGGACGCTTCCATGCGCTTGCGGATCTCGTTCTCAAAAACGGTCACGCTCTCCGAATTTCTCCATTCCTCGTCCGACAGAATATGCAGGTAGATGGTGCCGTCACGATAAACGGGCGCGGACAGGCCACGGATGCCCTCAAAGTATGGCACGTCCACTTCCGTTGCGTTCCCAATGTGATAGGTTTCACCCGCGGAACGGGCAAGGAGATATTGCCGC
>ENA-UOJS01002790-UOJS01002790.1-human-gut-metagenome-genome-assembly--contig:-C74-NODE-2790-length-11131-cov-7.524016_pt1 | contig 11131 bp, 7 predicted proteins | sample MGYA00242355_ERZ723902 | MGnify/ENA metagenome assembly ERZ723902 | reverse complement strand
CTCTTATGGCAAAGAAAAAACAACTTCCCGAAGAAGTCGCGCACAGCGAAGCCTAGGTAGCTCTTTGGGGTATACGATGTCCACGGACGGCAGCAAACCGGGGAACTGTTTGGTAACGTACCGGATCACAGAGCGCAGGCAAGTAAGAATATCCCTGACCGTTTTGGGCGAAAGCTGCTTTTCGTGCAGTAGCACACTGGAAAACTCCTCAATTATCACTGTGCTGAGTGCTCCGGGATGACAATTTCCCAACATGGGTTTGATGTGCTTTTCCAGTATGGATTCATATTTTACACATGTTGCAGCTTTGACCCGATTCCTTTGGATTCTCAGCCATTCATCACAGAAGAATGAAAAATGATGCTTGGAACTGCTTTTCAATGCCTTATCGCCGGTTGCTGCGGCGGATTTCAGCTTCGTGACTTTTTCCTTTGCTTCCTTATAGCTTTTGCCATAACAGAAGCCGTATTTGATTTTTCCGGAAGGCTGATAGCCCTTCACAAAGCGGGCTTCCCGGCGTCCGTCCTTACGTTTGAAAATATTTTCATCTTTTGCCATTGTTAAACCTACTGTTTTTCGATTGTGTTGGCCATGGATTGCGCTTTTGACTGTGCAGAGGCTTGTCAAGGCAAGTAGATATAGTATATTTGGTGAATAAGTCTGCGAACCAAAATGAATTAAGTGTAAAAAAATTACGCAAATTTGCTTGAATCTCTTGCAAAAAAGCCTCCGCCATGGTAAAATGTACACTGTATACGAACTCGCAGGTCATAGCTTGGTCGGAACTTTGCGAAAAGAAAAAATCGAACTTATTTTTTTACAGCTTGTACGATTCTTATTGAATTTATGCTTGCGTTTTTACTTTAAAGGAAGGTGGAGAGATTGGTTGGGTAAGAAAAAATCATATGTTGCATCGGAAACACATGTTCTCATGCCTTCGTACGGTGAAATCAACGGAGCTGAGAATCTGAGCGATCAGGAATTGGCTGCCTATATGCAAAGTGATGCGATGAAAAAAGTGCGTGAGCGGTATCGCATCAAAGAAGGATATTGTGTCCGCGAACTTTGCGGCGAAGGCTTAGTCATTCCTATCAGCCGAGACACAATTAACGAAAATCAGATGGCGATTCTCAGCCCGGTTGGGATGTTCCTGTGGGACAGACTCGAAAAGGGGCAGACTTTTGGAGACCTGCTGACAGCATTGCTTGCTGAATACGATGTGAGCAGAGAGGAAGCTGTCAAGGATATCGAGGACTTTCTTTCAGAGCTGGACGCTCATCAATATCTTGCCACAGTGGAGGAAAATACACAATGAAAAAAAGAATTTTGGCGGCGCTTTTGATGGCGGTCATGGTCGTATCCATGTTGCCGGCATTAGGCGTCACTGCGTATGCGGAAAACACAAAGGGACCGGGGGATGAATATGTTTCCCTGCCCATTACCATCCGCGATTATGCGGCGGATGGCATGCTGTTTGAATGGAACGATATGAAAAATATGGGAACCATTTCCAAGTCGTCTACATACAGCATTTATGGATTGAATGTCAGTGACGGTTGGTTCAGAAACTATACCGGGCTTCGTGTCTATACCGCAGGAAGAGTTCCAAGCAGCAGCCCGAAGTTCTGGCATTGCCTCTATTGCGATGCTGACGGAAATATTACAAAGGTATATCAAAGCGGCGAAGTCAAAGACATGACCGCTGCAAATAATGCTGCTTTTTCCGTTTGGGCATGGGTCGGGGACAGCGCTGATAATAGCTATGCCTATAATGCTATCAGTTATATTACTGATGCAAACAAGAGCAATTATAAGATTTCTTACAGCAGTAATAGCATTACCGTTGAGACTTTAAGCGGTTCCGGTACCTATCACCACGGTAACACCAAGGGGTATTCTTTGCTGGACACCTCTTCTGCCTCCCATTTTCAGGGAATGGATATCGCCGGAACACAGGTGACGCAGCACGGAGAGTGGAATGATACACCGGACTCTCTGGTTCCCTCACAGTCCACCCTGAACAGCGGCGCGGTGCAGACGCTTTATGGTTGCTACGTTCGCACGAACCTTGTCGAGGCAAGGCTCGGTGCTGACGGAAAGCCGGTTTATACGGAGGCGACGGTTGGGTATATCGCTCAGTATATGCAAAAAACGCTCCCGGAAAAATGGAAGAACAGCGACGGTTCCTATAACATGTGGTATGTAATGGGTACCAAGCTGTTTGACAACAATAACGAATATGTTGGCAACACCGGCAGTGCGACCCGCGATTTGGCGGAGGTGTTCCGCCAGTGTATCAATGGCGGACTGGGTAGCATGGCGGATACCAAAAGCAAGGCGCTTGCCGAGGCAAAGGACTGCCGCACATATTATGACGCTGCTTACTTCCTGCTGCAGAGCCTTTACAGTGACAACGACGGCTATGGTCAGACTGTGACGGAGTATCACCAGATCAACCTTGTCAAGAAGGGGAATTATTATGTTTATAACTCCGCCTACGACGGCAGCGTTTATGACACTGCGAAAGGTGTGATCTACAATAGCCAGACGGATCATGTCACTACCAGAGAAGGCACGACCTATGTCCGTGGTAACCTGCAGGCGGAAAATCGGTTTGACCCGATCAGTAGGAAGTATTTCGGAAACAACGGAAACAAATATCTTGAAGTTGTTGACCCGAACCAGGGCGATATTACGCACTATTATAACAACACCAACAACAATATGACCCTGGAGGGCCATGCGCAGTTTATCTTCTATGAGGATGACAACCTGTATTTCAACTTCACCGGCGACGATGACGTGTATCTGTACATCAACGGGATCCGTGTGCTGGATATGGGTGGCGCACACGCCATCTCCAAGTGCGGCATCTCCCTCAACGATGTCAAGGAGCTCTGCGGCCTGAAGGATGGTCAGGTTTACGATTTCGACTTCTACTACATGGAACGCCACGGTACGGCTGCCAACTTCGGTTTCGAGACCAACATCAAGATCGTTGACCCCTCGATGCTGACCGAAAAGATTGCCTATCAGAACGGCGTAAACGTGGGCAACTATGGCTTTGTGGACGCGAATCAACCCGTCAACTATCAATTCAAACTCACAAACAACGGCGATGCCAAAATTGAAGAACTGGAATTCAAAGATAACGCCATCGGCGTTTCCCTCAGCAAAGATGCAATCAGCCTGAACCCTGCGACCGCGATCACCGACCTTTATGCCAGTGTTATCGGCTCGGACGGCACGACAAAGACGTCTTACGCCGCCGGTGAACTGACGGAGGAAAAGCTGAGAGCCCTATTAATGAATGGCCTTGAGATCGGCGATACGATCTCCATCTTCGGCTTCAGTTACAAGATTCCCACCGGAAGCTGGTCTAACGATAAGTTCACCAACACCGTCTATACCTCGGCCAAATCTAAGGGTGAAAATGCTTCTCATAAGACGCTGAACGGTATCGCAACCTGCACAGTGCAGAAGCAACAGTTTGCATATATGGGAATCCATTATTACGAGTGGATGGGCAAGGGCGTGACTGCCACCAAAGCTGAACTGATCGAGGCCGTTACCAAGGCGGGCGTCACCGATCCCGGCACGGATATCCGGCTCTGCGGACCCAACGGCAAGACCGACAGCACTGCTGTCAACGAGAACGCTGAAGTCACTGCTAACGGCATCACTTACACCGGCACCAAGACCGGCTCCGATACCTATTACTATAAGGTGGGCAACTATGGCCCCGTGGCCGTTACCATTTACAGCTATGATGTCGCAGACAACATCTATGTTCTGGATTACAGCCTGCCTGTGGAGCTGAATGGTGCAGACTTCGGTCTGATGGTCAACGATACGCTCAGCCTTGCTGAGAATAAGTATCCCACCACTGCCAGCACACTTGGTATCACCAATGGAAGTGCGATCGAGAATTACGGCACGTTTGCCTATGGCGCGGATGAAAATCTCACGTCCTTGAAGTACACCATGAACAGCTTCATGAACGGCGAGGATTCCGTAAAAATCCGGGTGCAGGTGCTGGAGGACGGCGCTGACTCTGTTACCACCAAAACCGGCGTTGTGATGGAGGAGACTGTCAAGGTCGTTCCCGCCAATGTGGTGTACTACGAGGATGATTTCCCCGGTATCACCTACATCAATACGGATAAGAACGGCTGGGCTCACTATAAGACCAATGATTCTGAGGGTAACAAGCAGAGCGCGGATCAAAACAGCCCCTACGGCTCCGATCCCAACTATCAGAAGGATAAGGGGACAACATACACGAAATTGGTTCTCGATACTTCCGATCTGAACGCATATCAGCAGAATGTAATCAATTATCTGAACCAACAGCTCGGTCTCATCGGTGGTGACAGTTCCAACGGCTCGCTCAGCGCGTTGGAGGTCAAGGAAACCGCGGATGTGATGAGCTTTGAGTTCCGTGGAACGGGCTTCGAGATCGTCAGCCGCACCACGCAGTATCAGTACGCCGTTGTCTCCGTGAAGGTGGAACGCAAGAACGAGGATGGAACTTATACCGTTGTCAAGCAGTTCCCCGTGATCACCGAGAGCAAGGGCGGCGACCTGTATCAGGTGCCCATCATCTCTGTGACCGGAATGGTGCGTGCCGATTATAAGGTCACTTTGAAGGCTGCCGAAAGTACAGCAACAAAAAACCGTGTTCTCTATATCGACGGTGTGCGTATCTATCAGCCGCTGGACGATATCGATGCTGTGAATTACTACAATCCCAACGAAGCGCACGCCAGATTCTATGAGATCAAATCTTTGATCGGCGATGGCAAGGCGATCTATGCAGATATCTCGAACACCGGAGATGAGACCCAACTCGTGACCGGTACAACGTTTATTGAAGATGTAAACGGTGAGCGGCTATTGGGTGAGACCGAGGATGTTAATCAGTACCTGAAGCTGGGTCCCAACAATGAGTTGTATCTATGCGGGCAATCGAGCAACAACGTTCTGGCTCTCTTCCTCTATCCCGATGCCAATGTGGAGCAAAATGCCCGCACAATTCAGATTGGCGCGCACCGCAAGGCAGACTATGACATGGGTCCCGCTTCTGTCGATCTGGTCTACGGCAGTACGGCAGATACAATCCTCAATGGAACCCACAAATATCAAGTCGATAGCGGCACCGAACAGTACTACGAGATTGATCCCGCCAATCTTGATTATGACCAAACCAACAACCGTTATCTGCTGATGGTGGGAACAAATGACGGAGACTTTGATTACAGCGCCCTTGCACTGACCAACCTGAAAATCAGTGGTTATGAGATTGGGTTTATTGAACAGGAAACCAAGGCTGCTGCCGCTGCAAATGCTATCGAAAACAGCCCTGCTCTGACTGCTTTCAAGGCAATGCAGGAGCATTACAAGGCTCTTGCACCGCAGGAGCCTGTCGAGGAACCTTCTGAAGAACCTGTTGAGGAGCCGACAATCAATGAAGATCTGGTGATCGAATCTGCCGTGCTGAAAGCAGCAAAGATCGTCTCCAGAAAGAATGCAATGTTGACCGCCAAGGTCAGCGGCGATGCTGTCTCCGTTGTGGTTCTGGACGCAGATGGCAATGCGGTGGAATTCAAGAAGGTTGCGTCCAATGAAAAGAACGGCATTGTGACGTTCCAGGCAGTTTGGACAGTTACGGGCAATCGCGGTGATATGTTGAACTTTACTGTTGTGGTATACGATTCTAACGGATTGCGCTCGTCCAATACTGTACCGATCACGGTCACAATTAAGTAAGGAGGTATGAGTCGTATGAAAAAGACTTACAGCAAGCCAACGATCATAGTTGGCGCAATTCAGCTTGACCAACCTATCGCAGCGGGATGCACGGCAGACTTTGTCGATATGCGCTCACTGCTTGACCTCGGTTATTTTGCAGATAATGCGTGCTCCATACCGGTCGGTGACGGAACGCTTCCGGGCTATGATACAATTTGCTATCACAGTAACGTCCAGACTGCGTTTACTTCCTGACGGAAAAACAAATGCAATTCCGCTATGACCTGATTATTGCTGGTCTGCATTTCCGTATTTGTTCCCCTTTCTTCCTGAATCTGCCGGAATACTTCCGCCCGTTTCTTGTGACGGAGGTATTTCCGGCAGAGCCGGATGTGAATATCAATGTGGAAGCAGAAGACCTGCAAAATGATGAACGTTTGAAAGGTTCTGTGATACGGAGCTTCTACTGGGATCATGGTAAGAGTATCTACCGGCTGGAGTCAAAGTTGAAACCGGGGCAGATAACTCTTGTAATACCACAAGAGTTTCGGGAAAGATTTGCGCAAAATGCAAATTGGTTATTGTATCTGGCGCCGGAGCGCCCGTTGTTGCACTATGGTAGGCTGATTCTACACGCATCGGCTGTTATATATCACGAAAGGGCGTATCTCTTTACAGCTCCATCCGGCGGAGGAAAGTCCACACAGGCGAAAATATGGGAGCAGACCCTACATGCGCAGGTCATCAACGGCGATAAGGTTGTACTCCATAACAATGGTAGCGATTTGATCGCCTATGGCAGTCCAATAGCAGGCACTTCCGGAATATATCGAAATATCTGTGCTCCGGTAGCTGCTATCGTACAGCTTGAAAAGGGGCTTGAAAATACCATCACACCGTTGACCATGCGGGATCGTTATCTTCTTCTTTATGGAGAAGCGGTGAAAAGTGATTGGGATGCTAATTTTAACAGAAGTCTTTTACAGCTTGCTGCAAGCTATCTGCAACGGACGGAATATGTACAGCTTCGTTGTGTACCGGACCATTCGGCGGCAGAGTGCTTGCTTGACTATTTGAATACAAAAGAAATGAGGTTTATCACGTGATTACAGGTAAAACTAAATTTGTGGCACTATTTCTCGAGCTTGCAATGCTTGTTGCACTGTTTCCCACGGCCGTTCTTGCTGCTTCTGAATGGCAAATCGCAAGCGATACCGAGATTTATTGGGTGGAAACAGCTAATGCTAAGATTAGCAATGCCGATCTGAAATCCCAGATTCAACTGTTCTCTCAGGAAATGCAGGCAAAGGGCTTGACCTCGACAACTCTGCCTATTTCCTACGGCAAACAGGAACTGGCCGGAGATCATGATATCGTGTTGCTGCTGGATGCTTCGCTGGGCATTGCGGCAGAGGGCTATCAGGTCTCCATGAATGGAGGCCAGCTTTTGATCAAGGCCTCCGATGCGGATGGATTGTTTTATGGTTGCCGCTTTGTGGAGAAGGCACTGCTCACTGGGGTAGGCCTCAGCAAAGCAACCGGCGTTACAGTAAAGCCGGACTATTCCGAACGCGCGTTCTTCCTTGACTGCGGGCGGAAATATTACTCCCCCGACTGGATCAAGGATATGATCCGTGAAATCTCCTGGTCAAATATGAACGCCATCTATATTCATTTCTCTGAGGAGATGGGCTTCCGGCTGGAAAGCAAAACCTATCCTTGGCTTGCTGGTGGCGACAACACTCTGTGCATTGGCGGCGCATCTTATGGCGTTGCCGCAGACAATGGCAAATATATCACGCAGGACGAAATGCGGGAAATCGCGGCGGTGGCGAAGCTCTATCATGTGGAGATCATCCCTTCCCTTGACAGTCCCGGCCATATGAACTACGCCGTCAAGAAGTACAACGCCAAATATGGTACGGATATCGGTAACTACTACCATTACAATGGAAGGACGGCTATCGTCCAAGGCTCCGGCCCTGAAGCTGCGCAAAAGAACTATTCCCGTGGTATTGATATCTCAAACACGGAGGCTGTGACTTTTGCCAAAAACCTCTATGCGGAATACGCTGCCTTCTTCAAGGAACTGGGCTGTACCAAGTTCGACATCGGCGGAGATGAGCTGTTAGGCTGGGGCGCATCGCTTGCTTCAGTCTCCAAGTGGAACCAGCTCGACCACTGGAAGAAATATGCGCATAATCGCAGCGGCAACAAAAATGCTGTGGCTTATGATGCGTTTATGTATTACATGAACGACATTTATGATCTGGTAAAGGGATATGGCTATACCTCTATCCGTATGTGGAACGATGACGCCTTACGATCTGCCGACACCGGCTGGAGCAAGGTGGTGACGCTAAATCCGGGGATGGAGATCCAGTATTGGACGCCAACTGCGAATAACAGCAAGAACAACATCTGGACATATCTGAACGCCGGATATAAGGCGTACAATTTTCTGAACGACTATAACTATTACGTCTTGGGACAAGCGCATGACGGAAGCGGTTATAAGGGCATTACCCCACAGCGTATCTATGAAAACTGGGCGCCTAATATCTTTACCACTTACGACGGCACCGGTTCAAATATTGCCATCGGGAACACCAATGTAAAGGGAAGCGCCTTCTGTGTCTGGTGCGATAAGCCCAGCACGGAATCAGCAGCCACTGTCAAGGCGGGCATTCTTCCTTGCTTGCGTGTGAATGGTGCCAAAGCATGGGACGCTGATCTGAACAGCACGGTAAGCTACTCCCGTGCGCAGCAGCTTCTAAAACTTATTGGCGATGCGCCCACGAACCTTCCCGTTGCACCGGAGATCGATCAGTACGTTGCGCCGGATATGACCGCACTGAAGGCCGTTATTGCGGAATATGAAGCCACTGATGCTACGCTTTACACCGAACTGAGCTTTGAAAAATATACCGCTGCAGTAGCAAGCGGCAAGGCAGTACTTGTTGCAAAGAAACCGACGCAGGTCGATGTGGACAACGCGGTTGCGGCGATAAATTATGCTAAAGCTGCGCTGGAGCTGCTTGTCACGGTGAATTTTACTGCACTTGATGAAGAACTATCAATCTTTGACAGCACGAACAGAGCGGATTATACTGTGGAAACCTACACTGCATATCAGGTTTATGCAGAGACAGCCCGTGAACTCCGGAACAGCAGTAATCCCACGCAGGATGAGATCGACGCAGCAGCGAATCGTCTCGCCTATCTGCGCAGTCAGCTTCGTGCTGCTGACAAGATTGCTTCCGATGATGAGGCTTGGTTCTTGTCTCTGGCCGTTAAGTCAAAGAAAGCACTTCAGGGAAAGGGCTTTCTTTTCACTGCTTATGTTCGCAAAGATTTGAACATTACTGGCTATGAGGTCTATGACGAGAACGGACAAAGGGTGGAGTTGCGGGCACTTGCTCTGCTCAGCAGTGCACGGCTGAAATATGTAAAGGAGGGTGCTCAGATTTGCCTCAACGCCGAGGTGAAGGGCGTGCATACTTATACGTTTTACGCAGTCAACGCCGATGGCGTTCGCTCACCGGATAGCAGATCGATTACCGTTATTGTAAGATAAGGCACACAGAAATGCGGGCTTCCTTTTCCTTGGGGAAGTCCGCATTTACGGTAGATAGTGAATTATGAATATTAAAAAATATGTTTTTCAGAGAGCTGCGGTCAACCATATCCCCGTTAGCGGCACGTTTGAGTTGACACCGCGTTGCAATCTGTCCTGTGAAATGTGCTATATCCGTATGTCTGCGGCAGAAGAAGCCGCTATGGGGCAGGAGCTTCCTGCCGACGAATGGATGTCACTTGGTCGGCAGGCGGTGGATGCAGGGATGGTATACCTGTTGCTTACGGGCGGAGAACCACTTCTACGTCCGGATTTTGCAGAAATATATTCTGGACTTGCGGAAATGGGCATTATGCTGACACTGAACACTAATGGTACGCTGATTAATGAATATATCGTGCAGTGTATGGAACATAATCCGCCGGAAAAGGTCAATGTAACGCTTTATGGTGCGTCCGGAGATACGTATCAAAAGGTTTGCGGCAACGCGAATGGCTATAAAGCGGCGCTTCAAGGTATTGGTTTGCTAAAAGAAGCAAAGATTCCGGTCTGTATCAACACCACCTATACGCGGCACAATGCATCTGACATGGAGTATATTGTATCATTTGCAAAGGAGAATGGTATTCCCATTCGTATGACCAGCTACCTGTTTCCGCCTCTGCGCTGTCGCAGAGAAACCGATGCGAGCTGTTTCCTCCCACCTGATGAATACGGAAGGCTCGGAGCGGCATTTGATTGCGTTACGATGGACTCTGCTCAGAAAAAGCGGCGTGCTGATATCCTTGCACGTGTACAGGAACATCCATCTGCATTACCATCCGAAGGAAGGGCTGCTTCCTGTATGGCGGGTCGTGGTGCATTCTGGGTTACATGGGATGGGCAACTTTTGCCATGCGGGATGCTTCCGCACTTAGGCAGATCATTGAAAAGCGAAAGCTTTGCAAATATATGGGCAGGTTTTGCTCATGTGATGGATGCCCAAACTTTGCCAATAAAATGTTCCGGCTGCCCTAAACGGGTTCTTTGCCCGGTTTGCATCGCTGTTACACAATCTTCGGATGAGCCACCAAAAGCACTATGTCGGTACTGTGATAGCTACATGGAATCGATATTCAAAATGCAGAGGGAATCGCAATGTTAAATACGATCTGTCGGAAAATGATTTTTGAATGCGGATGAGTTTGCCGAAATGACCGAAGAGTACGGCAAGCAGTCTGTTGGAAATCTATGAACAAACCGGATCCCCGCTTTTGCAAAGACATTGGACTTTACCGTATCCCAATCTGCCAGTTTGACAATCTCCGCTGTGCCGTTTTCAAAATCAAACCGCAGCTCGCCCCATTCGCCGTCGTTGTCCGCCTGATACAGGTAGACAGCGGCGGTTATTTTTTTGTTCCTTTTGCGGCACTCGGTCTGCTTCAGCGTCACGGTATGGACAAGACCGCTTTCCAGCAGCTTCAGGCGCAGCTTGTCCAATGTTCGCCGGTAGAATCGTTCTGCGCCGCTGGCTGTCGTACCCTCGAAATCTACCGCCAAGTCCTCAAAGGTGGACTGCGTGGACAAAGGGCTGACACGCCCGCAGGTCATACAGATGGCGTTCCGCCTTCTCGCATACCATTGCTCTTTATAGGATAACTGCTCAAATGCCGCCGCGACTGCTTTGGCCTGAATCCCGTTCCAGAGGATGTCGGCATAGTTCCAGCTATCGTCGCGCGTCACATCCTCGTCGGTTTCTTCGCCGTCCTCATCCTGCTCCGTGCGGTAGAGGGAAACAATGCTGCGGTTGCGCCGGGCAATGGT
>ENA-UOJS01002785-UOJS01002785.1-human-gut-metagenome-genome-assembly--contig:-C74-NODE-2785-length-11144-cov-5.209036_pt1 | contig 11144 bp, 9 predicted proteins | sample MGYA00242355_ERZ723902 | MGnify/ENA metagenome assembly ERZ723902 | reverse complement strand
AGGGCCTGAAAATCCCCATTTCCGTTTATTCGACAGGGGAGGGGAAGAGGCCTCAGGCGGCGTTTATTCGCTGACCTCCCCCCGGAGGCTTTTTTGCATGTAGTGCCGTATTTCATCCACTCCGTAATGGTGTCCGAGCAGGTGCATCATCTTGGCCAGAGCTGCTTCTTTGGTCATGTCGCGCCCGCTGATCACCCCGGCGCGCAGGAGCGACTCGCTGACCTGGTAGTCTCCCTGGTTGACCGCCCCTTTGATGCATTGGGTGATGTTGACCACCGGGATGTCGCGTGCTATCACGTGCTCGATCGCCGCGAGAAATTCGGCCGAGTCGGGGGCGTTGCCCGAACCGAAGGTCAGCAGGATCACACCTCGCAAGTCCGGGTAGTCGAGTAGGTAGTGCACCATCTCTGGGCGGATGCCGGGGAAAATGTGCAACATCAGGATCTCGGTCTCCAGGTGGGCATCCAGCGAAAAGGACGCGTAGGAGCGCGGCAAGAGCAAATCCTTGTCCACCGTCAGGTGGACGCCGGAATGGGCCAGCGGCGGATAGTTGGGCGAGGCGAAGGCGCTGAACTGTTCGGCGTTGATCTTGGTGCAGCGGTTGCCCCGGTAGAGTTCGTGCTGGAAGTACAGGCAGACTTCGCGCACCACCGGTTGGCCGTCTTCGCCCGTCAGGGAAGCCAGTTCGATGGAGGTGATCAGGTTTTCCTTGGCGTCGGTGCGCAGATGCCCGATGGGGAGCTGCGAGCCGGTAAAGATGACCGGTTTGGACAGCCCCGAGAGCATGAAACTCAACGCCGAAGTGGTATAGGCCATCGTATCGGTGCCGTGCAGTACCACGAAGCCGTCGTAGGCCTCGTAACGGTCGCGCACCACCGAAGCGATCTCCACCCAGTTGGCCGGGGAGATATTGGACGAGTCCAGCAGATGGTCGAATGCGTAGGTATCCAGCGAGCAGTGGATCGAGCGGGCTTCGGGCAGGTTGGCCAGGATGTTGTCAAAGTCGAACGGACGCAGCCCGCCGGATACCTCGTCCCGCACCATGCCGATGGTCCCTCCGGTGTAGATCAGCAGGATTTTCGGAAGTTTATTCTCTTTCATTCGTTTTCGTTTTCTTCGGTTTTTTCCCGGTTGAACACCGGGTTGGCGTAGATGCGCAGCAGGACCTCCCGGGCCTCGGGGTTTTGCCCGCAGGCGGCCACTACCGCGTGGATGCGCTGCTCGAAGGCCTCCCGGTCGGCTGCCGAGTAACGATCATTCCGTCGGGAAGTGCCTTCCAACAGGTCGGCAGCCAGGTAATGCGTGGGGAAAAGGTGGAAAAGCCGGTGGATGTGCCGGTCCATCAGGTGGCAGACCGCGTGGATGCGCTGCATGTCGTTGTTCAGTGCGCGCAGGGGTTCGAGTTCCTCGTTCAGCACGTCGCCCATCGCCACACAGATGCCCCCTTTGCGGCCGGTAATGCCGGTAATGATGGAGTGCAGGTCTTCTCCCGGAGCCTTGACGTACTTCGCGCCCGATCGTTTGGCCAGCAGTTCGCGGACCTTCAGGGCATCGGTGGCGTCCCATTGGTAGGAAATGGCCATCGGGACGATGCGCAGGCTCTGGAGGTAGTCCACCAGATCACCACCTCGGGAAGCGAGGGTCAGCATCTTGATTACGCCTGCTTGGGTGCGGTCGTCGCCGTCCTTGGCCCGGCCTTCGCGGTGCGCGAGCCATACGGAATCACCTACTTGGGAGAGTACGTAGCCGATGTATCGCGACAGTTTTTGGGAAAAAACCAGCGTTTCACGCGGGGAGAGGTCTCGGCGCACGACGAAGTTTTTGTTGATGCGGGAGATCGTCAGCAGGTTTTCGTCGGGGACGAGGTTGTTCCCGATGGCGCTTTGTGCCAAGGGCATGCCTTGGATGTGAAGACCGTAGTTGAGGATGACCGAGTCCATGACGATGTCCCGGTGGTTGGACAGGAAGAGATAGCCTTTGTCCTTGTCCAGTGCGCCCAACCCGCGGAAGGTGACTCCTTCAGAGGTCTGGTCCAACAGGCGCTGTACGGCCGGGTAGATGGCTTTCTCGATAAAATCGCGCACGGAGGTGCACGAAGCGATCAATCTTTTGAGTTGTTCCGGAGTGAGGTCCGGCAGACCGTACCGGATCACTTGTTCCAGGTAGGGAATGCGGATGGCTTTCGGGAGGGCGGCGATGGCTTCCTGGTCGGTAAAAGGGCGTATGTCGTCGAAAGTCTTGTCGTATGCAGTCATGTCCGAGTGCAAGTGTCTGTGTGTTTTGTCAGGAAAAATCGGAATTTAACCGGACGGAGATGAACGGTTTGATGTCGTTGAGCGAACTGTAGAACAGTACCGGTACTCCGCCCCAGCATTGGCGTTTGAGGCCTATCTTGTCGTGGATGTCCCGCAGGAAGACGTAGCTTACCCGCCCGGGAAAGCGCCGGATCACTTCTTTGTAGATGACGGGGTCGTATTGGCCGTTGTCGCCCACCAGGATGAAACGTTTTTTTTGCTGGGTGCGCATCAGCAGGGAGATCACGCGCAGTTTGTGCGAGATGGGTGAACGATGTCCCTTCTTGTGGTGCAGGAAGTAGGACAGGAGCTTGTTCTTGCGCAGAAAGCATGCGCCCTGTGGAAAGCGGTGGCTGTGCAGGAAGGTGGAGATGGCCGGGAAAAGATTGGCTTCGCTGTTGGACACGTAAAAGATTTTGGCTCCGTCGGCAGCCAGTCGGCGATACACCTCGGGCATCCCTTCGATCGAGCGCCGTTCGTCCGGGCGGGTGAAGATGATCTGCTTGAGCCGCGTGAAGAAGGTGGTCGCTCCGGTATGCAGGATGGTGTCGTCGATGTCGGTGATCAGTCCGTATTTGTAGTCGCTGATGTAGAGGCGTTCGTGGAACAGGTTGGGGGCATAGACCGTGTAGCCGAAGTTGTCGATGATCAGGCGGATGCGGATGTCGTCGATGAGGAATTCCTCGCTCTCTTCCGGCAGGGGTACCACGAAGTTGCCTTTGGAGTCGATGTTGCACAAGGTGAAATACCCCCGGTAGCGCACCTCGAGCATCGCATTCTTGAAAAAATGAGGAGTATAGAGCTTGTAAAGGTTTTTTATATGCTGAAAAGTCGTATTTTCGTCTCCGATATACAACATGTCCGCAGGAGCGCGCAGGATGGTGCCGGCAAACCGTATGTACTTGCCTACCGAAAGGTAGCTGTAATACGTCAGTATCGGAATGTGCCTTTCCACGAGATGGTTTTCTTACTGGTAACGACGATGAAAGTCCTATACGTTGTAAACCCTATATCCGGAGGTAAAGATAAAAGTTATTTTGTGAATAACATCAACGACTATTGTTATACTTACGGAATAGATTACGAGTTTTTCTACACTTCCGGCCAGCAGGATGCCGAAAAGATCCGCCGGCGGGTCGAAGCCTATGCGCCCGACCGGGTGTTTTCGGTGGGAGGCGACGGGACATTTCGCGAGATTTGCTCGGCGGTCAAGGGGATGGGAATCCCTGTGGCGTATATCCCGATGGGTTCGGCCAACGGGATGCGGGAAGACCTGCCTTCGGGCGACTCGCCCTGGGAGAGTTTCGAGATGCTGATGGCTACTTACCATACCCGCAACCTGGACTTGGTACGGATCAACGGGATCGACTCCATGCACGTGGCGGACGTCGGTCTGAATGCCCAGTTGGTCAAGGCTTACGAGCAGGACAAGAACCGGGGCATCCTCACCTATGCCAAGTACCTGTTCGGGGCGGTGCGGGCGCAGGAGACCTACCGTTTCCGCTTTACGGTGGACGGCAAGCAGTACGAGAAGAAAGGGGCGATGTTGGCCATTGCCAACGGAACGCGTTACGGCTCGGGACTGACGTTCAATGTGAAAGGAAACCCGTTCGACAACCGTTTCGAGGTCATCGTCATCGGACGGATCAATCTGGGTGCCGTGGTACGCGCCGGCTGGACCAAGTTTTTCAACGAAATGAAGTACGACAACTATTTCTGCGTCTCAGGGCGCAGGGCCAGCGTGGACATATCGCGCGTTACCACCTTGCAGGTGGACGGGGAAGTGGGCGGCCGGTTCAACCATCTGGAGGTCGAAATGGAAGAGGAGAAAGTACCGGTGCTCTTCTGCCGTACCCCGCGTTGAGGACGGGACGAAAGGAGACAAAAAGAGGACGAAAGAAAATAATATTTACCGAATCGCATGAAGACTTTATTTGTTTTGCTGTTTGCTCCGCTCGCTCTTTCGGCGGGATGCAAATCTTCCTCCGCAGACCTTCAGACTCCGCAGGCAACCGCTCTTGCTCCTGCTCCGGCGCCCCAGCAAGCCCCGATACCGAAAGCACCGGTCAAAACGGCCTACGGTACGGCGGAGTTCGGCATGAGTTTCGACCAGGTGGCAGCCTTGCCGCAGTTCAAGGACTGGTTCCTGGACAAGGATACCCCGGCCATCAGCAACTTTCAGGAAAAAATAGGGGAGCTCACCTATCGCGTTACCCTGTTCTTTTATCAGGACCGGCTCTACCGGGTGGACATCACTACGGCGGACGACCTGTACAAGCCGGTCTCACGTTACGAGACCGAGATCCGCAGCGAGGTAGCCAACCTCTGCGACTACTTTGGCCGTACCTACGGCAAACCCACCACCGACAACGGCATGCCGCGTTCCACGGGCTTGGAACCGGGATACGTGGTGCAGGTCTATCGTTGGCGCCTGGCGGGAAAGACGATTACGATCGGGATTTCCGAAAGCCGGGACGGCGGCGAGTTCAAGACGGTCGCCCAGTTCTACGATACGGCGGATTTCCAGGCTTATCAGGCACAGAAGCAGGGTTTTTTCCCCCGGACCGTTTTTTGGGAGGAGAAGGGGGGCTGGTGTTTGCTTGTCCCCCGAGGATGCAGGGGAAAGAGTTTCCTGCGTTTCCGATAGTCGTTTTATAAAAAGACCTCCCTGCGGCGTCGTTCGGCAGGGAGGTTTGTTTTAGAGAGAAAGGAATGAATAGATTTATTTTTCTCGTATTGCGACAACAGGTACGGTTTTTTCTATATCCATCCGTGTGTTGTATTTAAATACGCCAATTTGCTTGACGCATTTTCCGCGGGGAACCTTGATGATTTGCTCGTCATAATAAGAACTGTTTCCTTCGTTCAAGAATAAAACGGTTATGCCTGTAGCGGTAGAAGTAAAATAATCTTTTTCTATTTCTCTAGCCAAAGCAGATCCAGAATCGAGCACTTGAATGACTTGAAAAGAATTTGTACTGACGCATTCTCCTTCTTCTTCAAATAGCCTTAGGCCATCATTTGAAGACTGGTTGGCTACAAACAGGGATATGAGAAATAGTAAAAGAATGCCAGAAACCATTCCAGCAATGAATATTAGTAATTTTTTCATGGCAATAGAATTATAGGTTTATAGACAAATGTAAAAAATGGTAGGAATATTACAAGTGATATTTTGAAAAAAATCGGGGCGGAAGGTAGACCTTCCGCCCCGAAATAGTATGTCGCGGGTTTGAACCGTCAGCGCTTCAGGTACATCGTGCGCCGCGAATAGATGTCGTAGAACTGGTCGTCGTGCAGGTCGTCGATAAAGAGGATCGACTCGCCCGTGGAACGCATCTCCGGTCCCAGGTTTTTGTTTACGCCCGGGAACTTGTTGAAGGAGAAGACCGGTTGCTTGATGGCATAGCCGTGGCGCGTGGGATGGAAGTGGAAGTCGGAGAGCTTGTTGACGCCCAGCATGATCTTGGTGGCGTAATTGACGTACGGCTCGTGGTAAGCCTTGGCAATGAACGGGACGGTACGCGAAGCGCGCGGGTTGGCCTCGATGATGTACACGATGTCGTCCTTGATGGCAAACTGGACGTTGATCAGCCCGACGGTGTGCAACTTGACGGCGATCGTCTTGGTGTGGTCGATGATCTGCTGCATGACAAATTCTCCCAGGTTGAACGGCGGAAGCACGGCGTTGGAGTCGCCCGAGTGGATGCCGCAGGGTTCGATGTGCTCCATGATGCCGATGATGTACACGTCTTTTCCGTCGCAGATGGCGTCGGCTTCGGCTTCGATCGCTCCGTCGAGGTAGTGGTCGATCAGGATGCGGTTGCCCGGGATGTTTTTGTTCAGTTCGACGATGTGCTCTTCCAGTTCCTCTTCGTTGATCACGATCTTCATGCCTTGTCCGCCCAGCACGTACGAGGGGCGCACCAGCATCGGGAAGCCGATCTTGGCGGACAGTTCGCGCGCCTGGTCGGCATTTTCCACCACGCCGTATTCGGGGAAGGGGATCTTCGATTCGCGCAGCAATGCCGAGAAGCGTCCCCGGTCTTCGGCCAAATCCAGCGCGTCGTACGAAGTGCCGATGATCTTGATCCCGAAACGGTCCAGTTTTTCGGCCAGTTTCAGGGCGGTTTGACCACCCAGCTGGACGATCACCCCTTCGGGTTTTTCGTGGCAGATGATGTCGTAGATGTGTTCCCAGAATACCGGTTCGAAGTACAGTTTGTCCGACGTGTCGAAGTCGGTCGAGACGGTCTCCGGGTTGCAGTTGATCATGATGGTCTCGTAGCCGCATTCCTTGGCGGCCAGTACGCCGTGTACACAGCAGTAGTCGAATTCGATGCCTTGTCCGATGCGGTTGGGACCGGAACCCAGCACCACGACTTTCTTGCGGTCGCTGCGTACGCTCTCGTTGGCCGAGAAGGTCTTCCCGTCCTGGACCATATCGTTCTCAAAGGTCGAGTAGTAGTACGGGGTGTGGGCGGCGAATTCCGCAGCGCAGGTATCGACCAGTTTCCATACCCGGTGGATGTTCAGTTCCATCCGACGGTCGTGCACCTGGCTTTCCTTGCAGCCCATCAGGTGGGCGATCTGCCGGTCGGCAAAGCCCTTCATCTTGGCTTCGAGCAATACCTTGCGGGGAATGGTATCGACGGTGTATTCGGCTACCAGAGCCTCGGTGCGGGCCATTTCCTCGAACTGTTTGAGATACCACATGTCGATCTGGGTGATGTCGTGGATCTTGCGCAGGGAAATGCCCATCTTGATGGCGTCGGAAACAGCCCAGATGCGGTCCCACGAGGGGTGTTTGAGTTTGTCGAGAATTACGTCCTGGTCCTTGAGGTCCTTGCCGTCAGCGCCGATGCCTGAACGTTTGATCTCGAGCGATTGGGCAGCTTTCTGGATGGCTTCCTGGAACGAGCGTCCGATGGCCATCACCTCGCCCACCGACTTCATCTGCAAACCCAGGGTGCGGTCCGCACCTTCGAACTTGTCGAAGTTCCAACGGGGGATCTTGACGATGACGTAGTCCAGGGTCGGTTCGAAGAGCGCCGAGGTGGTTTTGGTGATCTGGTTCTGGAGTTCGTCCAGCGTATAGCCGATAGCCAGTTTGGTCGCGATTTTTGCGATGGGGTATCCCGAGGCTTTCGAGGCCAGGGACGAGGAACGCGATACGCGCGGATTGATCTCGATGGCGACGATCTCTTCCTTTTCGTCGGGCGAGACGGCAAACTGTACGTTGCACCCGCCGGAGAAGTTGCCGATGGCGCGCATCATGCGGATGGCCATGTCGCGCATGCGCTGGAATGTGCGGTCGGAGAGGGTCATGGCCGGCGCGATGGTGATCGAGTCGCCGGTGTGGATACCCATCGGGTCGAGGTTTTCGATGGTGGTGATGATGATCACGTTGTCGTTCTTGTCGCGCAAGAGCTCCAGCTCGAACTCCTTCCAACCCATCAGCGCTTTGTCGATGAGTACTTCGTGGATGGGCGAGGCTTCCAGACCGCGTTGGAGCAGATCCTCGAATTTGTCCTTGTCGTACACGAGCGAAGCACCCGTACCGCCCAGGGTGAACGAGGGACGGATGCACAGCGGAAGTCCTGACCGATCTCCTTGCCCTTGAGGTACGAACGCGCGATCTTGCACGGGGCGGTTCCCACGCCGATCTTGGCCATCAACTGGCGGAACTGTTCGCGGTCTTCGGTGATGTTGATCGCATCGATGTCCACGCCGATGAGCTCTACGCCGTATTTTTCCCACACGCCTTTTTCCTGGGCTTCGATGGCCAGGTTGAGCGCCGTCTGACCGCCCATGGTGGGCAGTACGGCGTCGATTTTTTGTTCGGAGAGGATCTTTTCGATGGATTTGACCGTCAGGGGAAGCAGGTATACATGGTCGGCCGTTACCGGGTCGGTCATGATGGTGGCGGGGTTGGAGTTGATCAGGGTGACTTCGATCCCTTCCTCGCGCAACGAGCGGGCGGCCTGGCTGCCCGAATAGTCGAACTCGGCGGCCTGCCCGATGATGATGGGGCCGCTTCCGATGATCAGTACCGAATGGATGTCTTGTCTTTTTGGCATGTGGAAAAAACGTATTTTTTTGAAAACCCTTCTTTTTGCAGACGATCCCTCCTTTTTTTCGGACAGGGAGGGGGAACCCCGGCGGGTGCCTTTTCGCTTACCCTTATAAAAAAGGGGAGATACCGAAGTGGTAACGCCCCTTTTTCATCTTCAATATCACCTCATCCTTTTATTTTCTGTGACGAGTTTCGCATGATACCGTAAGTTTTGCGCGGCCTTTTGCGCGGCGGGCAGCCAATACCTTGCGGCCGTTGGCGGTGGCCATACGTTCGCGGAACCCATGTTTGTTCCTGCGCTTGCGCACGTGAGGTTGGAATGTTCTTTTCATCGCTGTATAACTGTTCTTTTTCTTAAAGTTCCGTGAAACGACGTCGGCTCGTTAGATAAGCCGGGTGCAAATATACGACTTTTTTCGCTCGAAGCAAACCCCGGGGAGTTTTTGTCCGAAAGTTTTTCGTTTTCTTTTAGGAGGCTGGGAATGAATGTGTTTTTGCTTCCTGTGGGAGGAAAAGATTGCGGGTTAAGTTGCCTTTCGGGAGACGGATGCGCGGAGGTTTGCGGATATTTTTTCGTAAAATACATCGGCGCGCCTATCTTTGTGAGTAAAAAAAGGAAAGGATGAAAAAGGCGATATTGTTTTTGTGCTTGCTCTGCTGTGTGATTCCTCCGGCAAAGGGCATCCGCCCGGACAGGACGTATGTGCGCCTTCCGGAGCATTTGGGGTTGATCTACAAGACGCTCGATGTGTGCACGCAGGACGGTTACCGGATCCGGACGTGGTTTTTCCCCGCGCAGGAAGCTCCCGGAGCGGATGCCAGTAGTGACACTCCGCTTGCTTATCGGACATTGGATGATGAAAAAAGGCCGACGATCCTTATCTGCAACGGCGATGCGGGCAATATGTCGTACTATCAGTTGTTTTTGGCGGGACAGTTTACCTCCCGGGGCTACAATGTGGCCACGTTCGACTGGAGGGGATTCGGGGCGAGCGATCCCTTTCCGATGGATCCCGACTATTTGTGTTACACCGAGATGTTGGAAGACTATCGGGCAGTTATCCGGCAGGTGAGCGCGCAGCCCGAGGTGCTCCCTGGGGGAATATACTTGCTGGGCTGGTCGACTGGAGCTTACCTGTCGATGATCGCCGCGGAGGGAGATCCCTCGGTGAAAGGCTGTATCCTGCGGGGGGTGCCGACGTCTTTCGAGCAGGTGATCCCTTGTATTGCAGCAGGCTGTCGGTAAGGATTCGACCCAACTTCTGGCGCCGGAGGATTTCCCGGTCGGGAAGATGCCTTTGGCGTTGGCGGATACTTTCGATAAGGATATTCTGATCGTCGTGGGGCAAAACGACGAGCGTACTCCGGTTTGGATGGCGGAGGATATTTTTGCCGCTCTGCCCGATGGCATCGAAAAAGAATTGTGGGTGGCACCGGGTGCCAAACATGGCGGAATGGAGGCTCCGGAAGTCCTGTATCCCGAGGAATTTGTCCGCAGAACAATCCGTTTTGTCGAACGGTCGTTCCAAGAAGTGGAATAGGGTGGCGCCGGCGCAAAAACCGGATGCGAGACCTTATTGCGCTTGTTTGGGAGGATTGCCTTGCTCTATTTCGACCAGACGGTTTCGGTTTTCTACCCGCTGCAAGTATTTGGCTCCCAGAAATGCGGTCAGAAGGATGATGGGTACCACGTAATAGCTATGGATGAAATACGACAAAATCCAGAAGACGATCATTCCTGCAAAATTGACGATCAGGATGATGGTCGTTACCTTGCTGTGGGAATATCCTAGGCGAAGCAGGTAGTGGTGGGTGTGCTGGGTGTCGGCCGAAAAGGGGGAGCGGTGTTCCCGAATGCGGATGATGAAAACCCGGAGCGTATCGTACAGGGGATATGCCACGAAGGTAACGCCAGCGGCAACGTATCCTTTGAAACAGAAGGGGTCGTTCGCCGGCATCAAACTGTTTTCCTGGATAAAGATCAGGGTGCAGATGGCGCACGTCATGCCGATCATCAAACTGCCCGTGTCGCCCATGAAAACCCGTGCCGGTGCCCAATTGTAGTGCAGAAAAGCAAGCAGGGCGCCCGTAAAGGACAGACACAGGACTAGTCCGAACATGTTGCCCATCAGCATGAACCACAAGGCAAAGCAAAACAGGGTCGTTGCTCCGATCCCGCCTGCCAGGCCGTCGATGCCGTCGATCAGGTTGTAGGCATTGATGATCACGATGATGGTAAAGACCGTAACCAGGTATGAAACAAAGGGGGGGAGTTCATGGATGCCGAAGAAGCCATACAGACTCCATATCCGGATGCCGGCGATGTACACCAGCGTCGCTCCGACAATCATCACAAACAGTTTGCGGTTGGGTTTGAGGTTGAGTGCATCGTCGGCAAATCCCAGAAGCGCCATGAGCGAAATAGCGCCGATCACATAAGGAACGGTGTGCGTAAACAGGATCGCCGGTGAGAACATGGCGATGGTCACGATGACGGATACAAAGATGGCCAGACCGCCCATGGTCGGTACCGAACCGCGGTGTATTTTCCGTCCTCCTCCGCTGTCGATGGCATTGAAACGCATCAGGAGTTTTATCAGAAAAGGCGTAACGAGCAGACAAATGGCAAAGGCCACTGCGCCGGACAATAAGATCTCCATATCCGAACTTGATGTTGTGCTGATTGCAGCGATAGTGCTTGGTTGGTCAAATGTAGTTTTATTATTTCAATATTCAAAACAAAAGCAGGAGAATTCCCGCCCGATGCTTTTTGT
>ENA-UOJS01002763-UOJS01002763.1-human-gut-metagenome-genome-assembly--contig:-C74-NODE-2763-length-11251-cov-9.764380_pt1 | contig 11251 bp, 10 predicted proteins | sample MGYA00242355_ERZ723902 | MGnify/ENA metagenome assembly ERZ723902 | reverse complement strand
TCTGCCGCACCTCGCTCGCCGTATCGGCACTTAGAATTATGCGGTATTGCCATAAGTAAGAAAAATCGTTTTGGAGGGTCATTATGCTGCTGGAAGTTTGTGTGGATAGCCTTGCATCGGCGCGCGCTGCCATTGCTGGCGGGGCGGACCGTCTGGAACTGTGCAGTGCACTGCTGGCCGGTGGGCTGACCCCTTATACCGAGCTGCTGCGTCAGATCCGACACGAAAGCGATGTTGCCGTGCGCTGCCTGATACGCCCGCGTGCAGGGGACTTTCTGTATATGCCGGAAGAGATTGAGATGATGTGCGCGCAGATCACCGAGCTGCGCAGTGCCGGGGCTAACGGTTTTGTGATTGGCTGCCTGAACCCGGACGGCACGCTGGATTGCACCGCAACCGCACGGCTGGCAAAGGCCGCCAATAGTGCTGGGCTCACCCTACACCGCGCCATTGATGTATCTGCCGACCCATTGCAAACCTACCGCGACGCCGCCGCCCTTGGAATTGATACCGTGCTGACCAGCGGTGCCGCCGCCAGCTGTGTGCAGGGTGTTGACGTTCTGTGCAGCCTGTTGGCAGAGCGTGACCGCACCAATGGTCCGGAAGTACTGATCGGTGCCGGGGTAAACGCTGGGGTGATCCGGCAGCTTTCGGCTGCCCTGCCGGGCGCAAGGGCTTACCACATGAGTGGGAAAGTGGAACTGGAAAGCCGGATGGTGTTCCGCCGCGAGGGCGTTCCCATGGGACTGCCCGGTTTGGACGAGTGGCATATCCAGCAGACGGATACAGCGTCCGTGCGTGCCGCGCGCCAAGTGTTGGACGATTTGGCGTGATTTTATTGTATTTTCTCTTTTTCTTTTTAATTTTTGCAATTTCTTTTGCTGTTTTTTCATTTTCATGCTTGACATTCTGCAGGGCTTATGGTAATATAACTATCGCACCTTGGTGGTGGCCACTGTGGAGAGGTGTCCGAGTGGTTTAAGGAACTGGTCTTGAAAACCAGCGATTCGCGCGAGCGGACCATGGGTTCGAATCCCATCCTCTCCGCCATTTTGTGTGAAAAAGTGAATAGTTTATCACTTTGACTTGTGGAGTAATACTCAAGAGGTCGAAGAGGCGCCCCTGCTAAGGGCGTAGGGTCCGAAAGGGCCGCGAGAGTTCAAATCTCTCTTACTCCGCCAACAAAAACCCGCGTATCTGCGTAAGATATGCGGGTTTTTGGTTTATAAAAATTCCGTTTTGCCCACCATTTTACCCACAACAGAATCAAAAACCGATTTTTCGGCATAATTTTACCCCCGGCAGGCTTGCACTTGCCAGGGGTATTTTTATGCCTTTTTGACATTATCATCAAAGAATTGCTGCATCCGGTTTGCGCTGGCCCGCTTCATGGCTTCACTGGCGTGTACATACCGCTGCAAGGTAAAAGCCGCTGTCGCATGGCCCAAATTGGCTTGTACGGTTTTTAAATCGTCACCGTTCACCAACGCAAGTGTTGCGTTTGTATGCCGCAGATCATGTACACGGGCATCCGGTAGGCCGATACTTGCCGCAATGCGCTTGAAGTTTACCCACAGGGTATGCGGGTTAATGCACTGCCCCAGTGCATCTGTAAAACACAGTCCCCACACATTTTGCCATGCAGGCCCGGCGGATAGATGCGCCAAAAGCTGATGCTGCTTTTCATCTTTCAGAATCTCAAGCAAAAAATCTGGTACATCCAGCACACGGTTTTGCCCGTTTTTTGTGCCCTCTTGAATATAGAACTTGCCGCCTTTGCTTTTCTCTTTTTGCAGCTGCTGGCAGATCAGAACTTTTCCATTCTCAAAATTAACATGTTCCCATGCAAGGCCCAGCGCTTCACCCTCACGCAAGCCCAGAAACAAGCAGCACATCAAAGGCGCATAATAGGGTGAATCTTGCGCTGCATCAACAAAATCAGCAATTTCTTGAATCGTGAAGGTATGTATTTCTTTGACCCGAACCGCCGGGATTTTGGCATATTTTGCAGGGTTGCGCTGCAAGGTCTGCGCTTTAACTGCCTGTTCCAGCGCACTGTTCAGCACCGTCATTATATTTTTGATTGTTTTCGGTGCCAATTTGGCTTTAACCAGCTTACGGACCATCTTTTGCACTTGCTCTGTTGTCAGGTCACACAGCCGCACAGCGCCCAAATTTGGCTTTAAGTGGTTTTTAATTACCCCGCGATAGGTTGTCACCGTGTACGGCTTTTGTGTTGGCTCTATAAATTCCGCAAACCACGTATCAAGATACTGCGCAAGTGTCCGCTTATCATCTGCAATAAAAGTATTTGTGTCCAGCTGACGCAGTTTTTCCGTCATTTTCTTTTTGACTTCTTTTTGCGTTGCGCCGTAAATGCTCAGTGTTTTGCGCTTGCCTGTTCCTTCATCATATCCCAATGTCAGCCGGGCTTCCCATCTTCCATTTGGTCGCTGACGAATAGAACCACTCCCAGCTGCTGTGCGGGTTGTTTTGTTGTTTGGCATTATGAATCACCGCATTCATCAAAAAATAATGTCGTCATTCTCATCGGTTGAAAGTTGAGCAGTTCTAGTTTTGAAATAGACCCCGTAGTTTTCGCAAATTTTTTGTTTTAACGGATTTATTATTTCTGGCGTAAATCCACCATTTTCATTCAAACTTTTTATTTGGGCAATCATATTAAACAACTTGTGCATATATGGCCCATGCAACCATATTGCAGCTCCGCTATCAGATTCATGCCTTAATTCAGTTGTTCCAAAATCTATCAAATCATATGGTACAGACAGCGGAGATTCTCCTTCAAACTGTTTTTCGCTATACACTCCAATAGGCGCATCCAAAAGCAAATTGACAAGATATTCAAGCCAAATTGTCGGAGTGATTTTACTTTTATCTGATAAACCTTCATCGCCAAATAGCAACCAGTTTGCATCTGCACCAGTAACTTTGCAAATCGCCGCTAACGTCTCCGCGTCAGGTGTGGTTTTCCCCGTTTCATAAGAAGATATTCGCCCTTGTGGTCTGTCAATTTTTCCTGATAATTCCGCTTGTGACATTTTCGCTTTTATTCGAGCCTGCTTCAATCGTTCACAGAACTCGCTCTTTTCAAAATCCATATTTTCCCTCCCGATTGTGTTAATCTGATTATATCAGTAATTTCTTGAAATTTCAATATTTTAAGTTCAATTATAGATTTTTTATTCCGATTACATATTTTTGCGTATATAAATACAATATTTGATTATTTAATCCGTTTTTGATATAATCAAAACAGAAAGTGAGGTGAAACGAATGGACAAAAGTGCCAAAGCAGCACGGCAGGCTTATAATAAGGCTTACTATCAGCGCAACCGTGAAAAAATCCGTCAACAACAGGCAGAATATTGGAAACGCAAGGCCGAAGAACTTGAAACAATCAAGAAAGGAAACAACGATGGCAACCAGTGAAAAACTTGTACTTACCGCACACGATTTGGCAGATGTTCTTGGTATCTGCCTGCCTAAAGCTTACGACTTGATGCGTTCTAAAGGATTCCCCGCCGTGCAATTAACCCCACGCCGCAGAGTTGTCCCACGTGCTGCGCTGGATGAATGGCTAATGCGGCAGGTGGACCAGAATGCAGACCATCATTAAAACAAAAAAGCCGCCTTTGGTGTGTCGGCACCAAAAACGGCAGGCGGGAATATTCAATTCAGCGCAGTTCTATTCCCGCCTTCAATTTTACCATTTTGGAGGATTTTATTCAATGGATTTATCTGCTTTATTAGGTCATGGCCGTGAAAATGCGGTCAGTTCAGATGTTTTAGCTGTACAGCTGCAAACGAGCGCACGCGGTTTGCGTGACAAGATTTTGAAAGCACGTTGCAACGGTGAAATCATACTTTACGCGCCCGGCGGGCATGGCGGGTATTTCCTGCCAAGTGATGACCCGGAAACTGCACAAAAGGAAATGACAGCTTTTTACAACGTACAGGCCGCACGCTGCAAGCATGGGCTGCTGGCCATTGCTCCCGTTGCCAGGCGGTTGGGAATACCTTTGGGGCAACAGAGTTTTGATCTATGCAGGAGGGAAAATAATGGAACGAAACATTAAGGAGCCGGAAACTATGGCAGATTTTGCAGCGCTTGAAAACAGACCGCAATATTTTAGTCTGTTCATTGAAGCGTGTGAAATGCTATCACTTATGAGCGATGACAGCGCAGGCCGCATTATCAAGGCTGTTTCTGATTATTTCATTGACGGCACATCTTACGAGGATACTTCCAGCTTTTCAAAAGAGGAACGCCGTGCATATAACCGCATCGTGAAAAACATTGATGGAAGCTGTGCACAGTGGTACGCAAAAGTTAAATCTGGAAGGATCGGAGCAGCAAAGAGATACGGGAAAAAACTAGATTGATTCTCTAGCACTGTTATAGCACTGTTATAGCGGTGCTATGGTTTTGCTGGTAGCAACTCGTAACTCATAACTCTGAACTCGTAACTCATAACTCTGAACTCATAGCTCTAACACAAACACAAACGCATAACATAAACACACACCCGCAAAATGCGCGTTGAATGGTGCAAAATGCACGCTAAATGGTGCAAAATGCACACTAAATGGCGCAAATTTCATTCGCGCAGCGCATGTTTTTTTGCAATTAGAAAGGTTTTTCTATGGACGAATACGATATTGAACAATTTGAAAGGTTATTCAAACGCTGTTATCCGGTAGCAGTATACGGCAGGAAGAATGAATCGGGATTATTTAGCTTTGATGACGCATTAGAAGTGTTTCTGGTGTATTTTCGAGATTACGAATACTTTATGAAGCGTAGGCATCCACCGCTTGCAAGGGGAAAAGTTTGTGCTATCATCCAAAGCATGGATTGGGTACTATCTGATGAAAGTTCCGATAACAGGGCGATAGACTTATTTCCCGAAGAGTACCCGTACATCATACGGCAGCACTTCTTGACCCGTTACCGGAACTGTGATTATAACATCTGCCATTTCTTTAGCGGGAAGGTCAGATATTACCGATACTGTGAAACATTCAAATAACCATTCTGCCTTTTTACGATGACCGCTTTCACGTGGTACTTGTTTTTTAGTGATGTACGCACGTATTACGCTATATCGCTCTTTTTAGTGATGTCGGCATATCTTCCAGCATTATTGCCCTTATCAGAATCAAAGCCGTCGCCCTTTTGGGCGGCGGTTTTTGTTTTTAGCTGCTATAAAAGGGTGTGAATCTAGCTCACACCCCGCCGGGCTTGATATAGTCAAATAAAAGGGGTCACTGACTTGATGACCCCTTATTTCGGCGGGGTAGGTGGCAATTTACCACCCTGTTTCAGGGGGGTACGCAAAACTTACCCCCTTTAGGGTATCCGCTTAATGGATTCCCCCGGCGGGTGCCTTTTTATTTTTTTCGGCTGCACAAGGCACTAACCCGGCCCGCTTGCTGGTTTTCTATTCCCCCTCCGGTCACGGTCGTTGACGTTCGTTGTCTGTGCTGCGATGACGTAAATCAAACCGACCTCATCTTTACCGTGCCTTTATGATAGGGGTCACAAAACGCTACTCCCTATTATCAGCGCATGACGTGTATCAAACACTCCCCATCTTATACCGTGCAAGGCTCTTTTCTTCCTGCCGCCCGTTAGCCCGCAATACAAGCCCTTTACAGCACGTTTTGCGCTAGCAATGAAAGTATATTACCCGGCGCAGAAACACGCTTAAAACGCGTTAAGCATCGTCCTTTTCATCTCGCTGCAATGTTTCATTGATTGCGCGCCCCACAAAGCCGTTGATGCTCTCCCCACGCTTTTCTGCGTGAGCTTTGATTTTTTCCTTTTGGCCTTTTGGAACGACTATGCGTAGAGAATCGTAATTTGCCGCATTATACTTATTGACCGCCTTTGTATGTGAATTTGCCATGCCAGCACCGCCTTTTTCAAATTTACACTTTACCATTGTACAAATATTATAACGTCTTTTATGCCATTGTACAAGTATAAAAATAGCCATGAAATTTATATAATCATTGTACAATATACCCATTTACAAATCATTGTACAATGACATATAATATAGCTGTCACCGGGACATAAAGAAGTAAATAGCGCTAACAGGCTATACGGGCGCTTTTAAGGAGGTTTGATATCATGCATGACTTTTGCCGCGCGGCATATATTGCCGCATTAAACAAGCTGGCAGAGAGCACCACAGACGAACAGCTGGAACAGCTTTGGTGTATAGCAACAAAGCTGATTCTTGAACGGGAATACAACATTAACAGCCTTATGGGCTTGCGAAAGGATGGATGAACAATGACCGGTAACGATATGTGCGAATATACTGTTAACAGCACAGCAGCTGACCGTCTTGACCGTGCTTTCTTCCTGAACTGCGCTGTAGAAGTGTTAAGCAATATCATTGTAAACACTTTCGAGGGAAAGCTGAAAGAAAAAACAGGGCATGACGTGGATGACATACAGCTAATGATTAACGCATGTGCTTATGAAGCTAGTATGGAAATAGGCGCAGTCATGGACATTCTTTGATAGCAACCAGAGCGCTCCGCAAGGGGCGCTTTTTTGTTTGCTCTTCAAAAGGGTGTCCCGCTTCGTCGGCTCCCCATCTCACAGCCCCAAACAGGTGCTTTGCTGTGCAAGATATCCACTATATTCCCAAACAGAAAAGCCTTTACAGGCGCTTACAGGGGCCATACAGCAAGGCTTGCAAAATGCAGTCGCATTTCGCGGCGCTATTGCAGTTACAGATAACTTGCCGGGCCACAGCACAAAGCAAAACCCAACAAAACCCAGCAAAAGCGGCAGGATCGTATTCTATTTACGGCCCTTGTACATGACCAGGCTTTGATTCAGGTCATCAGCGCACAATCTGTCACGCGTTTAATTCGGGTCAGGTTTTCCCGTCTGTGTATCCATCGCCTTACCCCATGCCCGGCGGCAGGTTTTTGCATCCGCCGGGATTCTGTAACAGCGTCAATTATCGGTCTCCTGTTTTGACCCACAATTTTACCCACAACGCAATTTTATTACATTTTACTCAATTATTTGTTTTTTCAAAAATCATTTGATATTCCGTGTATTATGTCATTTTAATTGCATCAAGTTTATTTTAATTTGAAACAAAAATGCAGTTCAAATCTCTCTTACTCCGCCAACAAAAACCCGCGTATCTGCGTAAGATATGCGGGTTTTTGGTTTATAAAAATTCCGTTTTGCCCACCATTTTACCCACAACAGAATCAAAAACCGATTTTTCGGCATAATTTTACCCCCGGCAGGCTTGCACTTGCCAGGGGTATTTTTATGCCTTTTTGACATTATCATCAAAGAATTGCTGCATCCGGTTTGCGCTGGCCCGCTTCATGGCTTCACTGGCGTGTACATACCGCTGCAAGGTAAAAGCCGCTGTCGCATGGCCCAAATTGGCTTGTACGGTTTTTAAATCGTCACCGTTCACCAACGCAAGTGTTGCGTTTGTATGCCGCAGATCATGTACACGGGCATCCGGTAGGCCGATACTTGCCGCAATGCGCTTGAAGTTTACCCACAGGGTATGCGGGTTAATGCACTGCCCCAGTGCATCTGTAAAACACAGTCCCCACACATTTTGCCATGCAGGCCCGGCGGATAGATGCGCCAAAAGCTGATGCTGCTTTTCATCTTTCAGAATCTCAAGCAAAAAATCTGGTACATCCAGCACACGGTTTTGCCCGTTTTTTGTGCCCTCTTGAATATAGAACTTGCCGCCTTTGCTTTTCTCTTTTTGCAGCTGCTGGCAGATCAGAACTTTTCCATTCTCAAAATTAACATGTTCCCATGCAAGGCCCAGCGCTTCACCCTCACGCAAGCCCAGAAACAAGCAGCACATCAAAGGCGCATAATAGGGTGAATCTTGCGCTGCATCAACAAAATCAGCAATTTCTTGAATCGTGAAGGTATGTATTTCTTTGACCCGAACCGCCGGGATTTTGGCATATTTTGCAGGGTTGCGCTGCAAGGTCTGCGCTTTAACTGCCTGTTCCAGCGCACTGTTCAGCACCGTCATTATATTTTTGATTGTTTTCGGTGCCAATTTGGCTTTAACCAGCTTACGGACCATCTTTTGCACTTGCTCTGTTGTCAGGTCACACAGCCGCACAGCGCCCAAATTTGGCTTTAAGTGGTTTTTAATTACCCCGCGATAGGTTGTCACCGTGTACGGCTTTTGTGTTGGCTCTATAAATTCCGCAAACCACGTATCAAGATACTGCGCAAGTGTCCGCTTATCATCTGCAATAAAAGTATTTGTGTCCAGCTGACGCAGTTTTTCCGTCATTTTCTTTTTGACTTCTTTTTGCGTTGCGCCGTAAATGCTCAGTGTTTTGCGCTTGCCTGTTCCTTCATCATATCCCAATGTCAGCCGGGCTTCCCATCTTCCATTTGGTCGCTGACGAATAGAACCACTCCCAGCTGCTGTGCGGGTTGTTTTGTTGTTTGGCATTATGAATCACCGCATTCATCAAAAAATAATGTCGTCATTCTCATCGGTTGAAAGTTGAGCAGTTCTAGTTTTGAAATAGACCCCGTAGTTTTCGCAAATTTTTTGTTTTAACGGATTTATTATTTCTGGCGTAAATCCACCATTTTCATTCAAACTTTTTATTTGGGCAATCATATTAAACAACTTGTGCATATATGGCCCATGCAACCATATTGCAGCTCCGCTATCAGATTCATGCCTTAATTCAGTTGTTCCAAAATCTATCAAATCATATGGTACAGACAGCGGAGATTCTCCTTCAAACTGTTTTTCGCTATACACTCCAATAGGCGCATCCAAAAGCAAATTGACAAGATATTCAAGCCAAATTGTCGGAGTGATTTTACTTTTATCTGATAAACCTTCATCGCCAAATAGCAACCAGTTTGCATCTGCACCAGTAACTTTGCAAATCGCCGCTAACGTCTCCGCGTCAGGTGTGGTTTTCCCCGTTTCATAAGAAGATATTCGCCCTTGTGGTCTGTCAATTTTTCCTGATAATTCCGCTTGTGACATTTTCGCTTTTATTCGAGCCTGCTTCAATCGTTCACAGAACTCGCTCTTTTCAAAATCCATATTTTCCCTCCCGATTGTGTTAATCTGATTATATCAGTAATTTCTTGAAATTTCAATATTTTAAGTTCAATTATAGATTTTTTATTCCGATTACATATTTTTGCGTATATAAATACAATATTTGATTATTTAATCCGTTTTTGATATAATCAAAACAGAAAGTGAGGTGAAACGAATGGACAAAAGTGCCAAAGCAGCACGGCAGGCTTATAATAAGGCTTACTATCAGCGCAACCGTGAAAAAATCCGTCAACAACAGGCAGAATATTGGAAACGCAAGGCCGAAGAACTTGAAACAATCAAGAAAGGAAACAACGATGGCAACCAGTGAAAAACTTGTACTTACCGCACACGATTTGGCAGATGTTCTTGGTATCTGCCTGCCTAAAGCTTACGACTTGATGCGTTCTAAAGGATTCCCCGCCGTGCAATTAACCCCACGCCGCAGAGTTGTCCCACGTGCTGCGCTGGATGAATGGCTAATGCGGCAGGTGGACCAGAATGCAGACCATCATTAAAACAAAAAAGCCGCCTTTGGTGTGTCGGCACCAAAAACGGCAGGCGGGAATATTCAATTCAGCGCAGTTCTATTCCCGCCTTCAATTTTACCATTTTGGAGGATTTTATTCAATGGATTTATCTGCTTTATTAGGTCATGGCCGTGAAAATGCGGTCAGTTCAGATGTTTTAGCTGTACAGCTGCAAACGAGCGCACGCGGTTTGCGTGACAAGATTTTGAAAGCACGTTGCAACGGTGAAATCATACTTTACGCGCCCGGCGGGCATGGCGGGTATTTCCTGCCAAGTGATGACCCGGAAACTGCACAAAAGGAAATGACAGCTTTTTACAACGTACAGGCCGCACGCTGCAAGCATGGGCTGCTGGCCATTGCTCCCGTTGCCAGGCGGTTGGGAATACCTTTGGGGCAACAGAGTTTTGATCTATGCAGGAGGGAAAATAATGGAACGAAACATTAAGGAGCCGGAAACTATGGCAGATTTTGCAGCGCTTGAAAACAGACCGCAATATTTTAGTCTGTTCATTGAAGCGTGTGAAATGCTATCACTTATGAGCGATGACAGCGCAGGCCGCATTATCAAGGCTGTTTCTGATTATTTCATTGACGGCACATCTTACGAGGATACTTCCAGCTTTTCAAAAGAGGAACGCCGTGCATATAACCGCATCGTGAAAAACATTGATGGAAGCTGTGCACAGTGGTACGCAAAAGTTAAATCTGGAAGGATCGGAGCAGCAAAGAGATACGGGAAAAAACTAGATTGATTCTCTAGCACTGTTATAGCACTGTTATAGCGGTGCTATGGTTTTGCTGGTAGCAACTCGTAACTCATAACTCTGAACTCGTAACTCATAACTCTGAACTCATAGCTCTAACACAAACACAAACGCATAACATAAACACACACCCGCAAAATGCGCGTTGAATGGTGCAAAATGCACGCTAAATGGTGCAAAATGCACACTAAATGGCGCAAATTTCATTCGCGCAGCGCATGTTTTTTTGCAATTAGAAAGGTTTTTCTATGGACGAATACGATATTGAACAATTTGAAAGGTTATTCAAACGCTGTTATCCGGTAGCAGTATACGGCAGGAAGAATGAATCGGGATTATTTAGCTTTGATGACGCATTAGAAGTGTTTCTGGTGTATTTTCGAGATTACGAATACTTTATGAAGCGTAGGCATCCACCGCTTGCAAGGGGAAAAGTTTGTGCTATCATCCAAAGCATGGATTGGGTACTATCTGATGAAAGTTCCGATAACAGGGCGATAGACTTATTTCCCGAAGAGTACCCGTACATCATACGGCAGCACTTCTTGACCCGTTACCGGAACTGTGATTATAACATCTGCCATTTCTTTAGCGGGAAGGTCAGATATTACCGATACTGTGAAACATTCAAATAACCATTCTGCCTTTTTACGATGACCGCTTTCACGTGGTACTTGTTTTTTAGTGATGTACGCACGTATTACGCTATATCGCTCTTTTTAGTGATGTCGGCATATCTTCCAGCATTATTGCCCTTATCAGAATCAAAGCCGTCGCCCTTTTAGGTGTGTCCAGTTAAGAAAACATTCTAAGGCGAGAGAGAAACGGT
>ENA-UOJS01002762-UOJS01002762.1-human-gut-metagenome-genome-assembly--contig:-C74-NODE-2762-length-11252-cov-6.191926_pt1 | contig 11252 bp, 10 predicted proteins | sample MGYA00242355_ERZ723902 | MGnify/ENA metagenome assembly ERZ723902 | reverse complement strand
AAAAACCGCCGAAACCGGTCCGCCTGCGCCCTCCCCTTTTGTGTCGACCTTATGCAACACCGCCTTACCGACAGCACAAGGCTTTGTCACATTCCCGATTTAAAATGGCGGGTACTGTATTTCTTTTAAGACCAGGGTGACGTTTTGTTCAAATTTCAGTTGATGACGCCGATTGTCTGGCTCACGCGGCTTTTGGTCGGCGCCTACCCGCAGTGGATGGGCTGCAACCCCTCGCACAAGCAGAGGATTTACTTTGCCAACCACACAAGCCACCTCGACACGGTTGTCATCTGGACAGCACTGCCCGGATTACTGCGGCGCGTCACGCGCCCGGTCGCTGCAAAGGACTACTGGGATCACGGGCTCTTCCGTAAACGCCTTGCGATGAAGGAATTAAACGTCGTTTTGATTGACCGCAAGGGCGCTGACCGCAGCGATCCGTTAAAGCCTCTGAAGGAAGCCCTGGCCGCGGGCGACTCCCTCATCATTTTCCCTGAAGGCACCCGTCGTCCGCAGCCGCTGCCGAGTGAATTTAAAAGCGGCCTGTGGCGTCTGATGCGCGACTTTCCGGACGTGGAACTCATCCCGGTTTATATCGAAAACCTCTACCGCGCGATGCCCAAGGGTGTTTTGATCCCGGTTCCGACGATCTGCTCGATCCGGTTCGGGGCGCCGCTGGAACACTCCCCGGACGAACCCAAGGAAGAGTTTTTAACCAAGGCCCGTCAGGCCGTTATCGATCTGGCCCAATCATCATGATGCGACTCGGAATCAGCCTGCAGTCAGGCTACCTCATCATTCTCGCCTCGCTCATCATTCTGATGGGCGCAGGCACCATTTACGGTCTCTGGGCACAGGGACGCGCAAAGAGCCCCGAGGCCGTACAGCGCCTGGCGGTTGTGAACGCCCGCACCCGCATGGGCTGGTGGCTTATCGCGATTTTTGCGATTGCCTGGTGGTTCGGACAGGGAACGCTCACGATTCTCTTTGCGGTCTTTTCCTTTTTCCTGCTGCGCGAATTTATTGCGCTTACCCCCATTAAGCACACGGACCACTGGGTGCTAGTGGTGGCGTTTTATCTCGCGATCCCCATTCAGTACCTCCTTGTGTACTTAGACCTCTCGGCGGTCTTTACGCTTTTTATTCCGGTCTATCTCTTCTTGCTGTTGCCGGTGATTGCAGCCTTAAGCCACGACACGGACCGGTATCTTGAGCGTGTCGCCAAGGTCCAGTGGGGCGTGATGATCTGCGTGTTCTGCGTGAGCCATGCGCCCGCGATTGCGACGCTTGACATGACGCGCTACGGGTCTTCCGGACCCCTAATGCTTCTCTTTTTCCTGCTGGTCATCTTCTCAGCGGATCTTTTCTCGGTGATTGCGAGTTCCGCACTGGGCGGCAAGCCCCTGAGAATGAACCCCAATAAGACGGTGAAGGGCATGTCGCTCGGGTGCTTTTTGGGGCTTTTGGTGGGCGTTGCGCTTTACTGGCTCACCCCCTTCCGTCTCTGGCAGGCGGCGCTTTATTCGCTTGCGATTGTTTTAGCTGGCGCCATGGGCGACATCGTCATCAATTCGGTGAAGCGTAGTCTCGGCTCACGCAGCTGGGAAGGGGAACTCTACATCGGTCGCGGGATTCTCGAGCGCTTTGCGCCGCTCACTTTTGCCGCGCCCGCTTTTTATCACCTCACGATCCTCTTCTTTAAGATTCTGAACCTCTGATTTTGTGACCGCCGAGAGCTGTTAGACTCTCCTTCAAGATTTTCCCTCCGGTACGCCCAAGCGTACCGGTCGTTTTTTCAACCTGTTTGGAGCCCGAAGATGACGCCTGTAAGCAATCAGTACGAAACCCTTTTACGGCACGTTTTCGAAACGGGCACGCAAAAGACCGACCGCACGGGCGTGGGCACCCGCTCGGTCTTCGGCTACCAGATGCGGTTTGACCTGACCGAGAGTTTTCCGCTGGTGACCACCAAGAAACTTCACCTGCGCTCGATCATTCACGAGCTTTTGTGGTTTTTAAACGGTGACAGCAACGTCAAGTACCTCCACGACAACAAAGTGACGATCTGGGACGAATGGGCCGACAAAGACGGCAACCTCGGGCCCATCTACGGCGTGCAGTGGCGAAGCTGGCCCGCTCCGGACGGAGAGAAGATCGACCAGATCTCGCAGGCCCTGGATCTCATTCAGCACCACCCCGACAGCCGACGCATCATTGTGTGCGCCTGGAATGTCGCAGCCATCGACAAAATGGCGCTGCCGCCGTGTCACTGTCTCTTTCAGTTTTATGTGGCTGACGGCAAACTCTCCTGCCAACTCTATCAGCGAAGCTGCGACATTTTTCTTGGCGTTCCCTTTAACATCGCGAGTTACGCACTTCTGACCTGCATGATGGCGCAGCAGTGTGACCTCACGCCAGGGGAATTCATCTGGACGGGCGGGGACTGCCACATCTACAACAACCACTTTGAGCAGGTCAAAGAACAGCTTTCCCGCACGCCGCGCCCCTATCCGAAGCTAGTGATTAAGCGCCGGCCGGCCTCGCTTTTTGACTACAAGTTTGATGACTTTGAGATCGTGGGCTACGACCCGTACCCGACGATTAAAGCCCCGATTGCCGTTTAAGGAGACGCCCGAATGTCCGCACCCTTGGAAATGATTGTGGCCCGTGCCGCAAACGGCGTCATCGGAAACGCCGGCACCATGCCTTGGCATATTCCGGAAGACCTCAGGCACTTTAAGACGGTGACGATGGGCGCTGCGGTCATCATGGGCCGTAAAACGCGCGAAAGCATCGGGCGCAACCTCCCTGGGCGCACCAACATTGTGATAAGCCGCAATGCAGCAACGCACTACGACGGAGCCCTTACCGTACCGTCGCTTGCTGACGCCTTAAAGGCCGCTCAAAACGAAGCCAAAGTCTTTGTGATCGGGGGCGGTCAGATTTACCGCGCAGCGCTCCCCCTCGCGCAGACCTGCTGGGTCACCGAAATTGCGGCGGAATGTGCGGGTGACACGACCTTTCCGGAACTGCCCGCGTGCGAATGGAAAAAAACGGTTTTACGGGAAGTCCCCGCAACGGACACGACCCCGATGTTGACCTTCTGCCGCTACGACAGGATCTAGTCACGAAGCGCTGGCAGCTGCGGCCGGCGCTTTTTCTTTAGCCTCCACGTCGATCACGTCGGCTGCCGCCTTGGTGCTTACGCGCTCAGCGGGAAACACCACGGTAAAGGTGGAGCCCTTCCCAAGCTCACTTTCAATTTTCATCTGTGCGTTGTGGTGAAGGAGCACGTGCTTTACGATCGCAAGTCCGAGGCCCGTACCCCCGGTGTTTCGCGAGCGCGACTTATCCACGCGGTAAAAGCGTTCCGTAAGACGCGGCAGGTCCTTCTTGTCAATGCCGATACCGTTATCTGAGACGCTCACCACAGCCTGCCCTTCGGGCGTTACGGCAACCGTTGCGTGGATATGGCCGCCCGGCGGCGTATAGCGCACGGCGTTTGTCATGAGGTTGACGACCACGCTGCGGATTTCATCGGAATACCCGTTAAGCCACACCGGCACCACCGAGCAATCCACCGTATGGCGGTTTTTCGCGACGACCTGCATCTCTTCCGTGACCGTTGAGACCAACTCATGCAGGGCCACGGTTTCGCTCTTTTTGTCCGTAGAGCCGCTCTCAAGGCGCGAAAGCGTCAGAAGATCGTCAATTAAGCGCTGCATCCTGAGCGCCTGCTCACGCATGAGTTCCAAGTGCTGCGGCTGCAGTTCGGCTTTACCCGAGACGCCGCTTACCGCCATATCAAGAAAGCCGTTAAGGACCGTGAGAGGGGTTCTCAATTCGTGCGAGACGTTCGCGACAAAGTCGCGCCGCATGGCATCGAGCTTTTCCTGTTCCGTCACATCCCGCGCAATTAAAAGGGCGTTTTTGCGGTCGGCAACGACCACGCGGATTTCGTAGGTTTTATCCGTCCCCGCCTTGGGCCAGATCAAGGGCGTCTCATAGTGTCCGGCCTTAAGGTACGCCACGAGTGTCTCATCAGGCACAAGCGCAAAAACGTGCCGCCCCACATCGTTTTCGCCGCTCACGCCGAAAATCGCTTCGGCGTTGGCGTTACACCAGGAAAGCACCCAGTCGCGCTTTAAAAGAAGGATGCCTTCCGGAAGCGCTCCAAGCGTTTTTTTGTAGCGCGCTTCACGCTCTTCCAGGCGTCGTGCGTTTTTATCAAAGGCCCGGCGGGTTTTATAAACCCGCGCAAAAATGTCGGCCCAAAGGCCCATTGCGGCATCGGGCACTTCGGCCGCGTCCGCGCGCGTCACCGACACCGAGTCATCGAGCCAGTGCGCCAGCCGCGCGATGTAATTTAAGTGCATCAGGATTTCGGCAAAAAATCCCAGAATCACCACGCCCATGCCCCAGTAGGGGTTGGTAAGCCCCGCACACGCAAGGCCCAGCACAATGATGAGAATGAGCCGGAAAAAGACCGGCCCCATGAGTTGGATCCGTTTCATCGCCAAAGTCCCCGAAGGTTTTTACGCCGCCGATTCCACCGCGCGGTACCCGAGCCCGCGCACCGTTTCCACAATGTTTTTGGCGTCCGTTGCCGCAAGCTGCTTTCTGAGTCTCAGAATATGCACGTCCACCGTGCGCTCATCAAAGCCGTCGGCATCGTCCCACACACGCTCCAAAAGCTGCGCGCGGGAGTAAACGCGCCCGGGGTTGGCGGCGAGCACCAACAGCATCTTGAATTCAATCACGCCCAGGCGCACTTCTTTGTCGTTAACCTTACAGCTGAAGCGCGCTTCATTCAGCGTGAGCGGCCCGCAGACGATGTTCTTTTCGGCTTCACTGTGCCCGCGGCGCAGAACCGCCCGCATGCGGGCAATCAATTCGCGCGGAGAGAAGGGTTTGACGATATAGTCGTCTGCGCCGGCCTCCAGCCCCGCCACCTTGTCGCTTTCCGTGCCGCGCGCGGTGAGCATGATGACGGGTAGCCCCTGGGTTTTCTCATCGCGCCGCAGTTGCTCAAGCCACTGCAGGCCCGAGAGGTCCGGCAGCATCCAGTCAAGCAGGATAAGGTCGGCGTGATCCGCGGCAAGCAAAGACTGTGCTTCCTTTACGGTTCCCGCACGAAAAATCTGAAAGCCTGCGGTTTCACAGGCAAATCCGATGAGTTCCCGAATGGCGGGCTCATCTTCCACAACCAAAACGCGTTCCGGCATAGCTCAAACTTCAAATTTAAGTTAAGCGCATCGTGCGCACCGAATATGACAGAAAAATGACAAAGACCCAGCCAATAAAAAAGCCTGCCCGGAAACTGCCTTAAATGCGCATCCCGGTACAGGCTCCTTTGGCGTTAATCCGCTCAGAAACGTCAGACGTACTTCACGGAAATAATCGCGTAGTGAATGAGACCCTTGGGGGCCGGGCACGTCACCTCATCGCCCTCGAACTTGCCGATAAGACTGCGCGCGAGGGGACTTGAGATCGAAATGCGGTTTTCCTTGATGTCAGCCTCATCGTCTCCCACGATCTGGTAGGACTTCGTGTTGCCGGAATCCTCGTCTTCCAGCTCCACGGTCGCACCAAAGACGATGCGCTCCCCGGCCTGCAGCGTCTTCGGATCGATGATCTGCAGCATCGGGATCTTCCCTTCGAGTTCGGCAATACGCCCTTCGATGTGGCCCTGCATTTCCTTGGCCGCATCGTATTCGGCGTTTTCAGACAAGTCGCCCTTTTCGCGTGCTTCGGCAATTGCCTGCACGACGGCGGGGCGCTTGACGCGCTTTAACTCATCGAGCTCGCGGCGAAGCTTCTCGGCCCCGGCCACGGTAATCGGAATACGTTTATCCATTGCTACTTACTTCCAATAAATTCCCAACAGCAAGCCCGCCATTTTACTCGGCCGCGGCATGCATCTCCTGCAGCGAATAGACCTGCGCGTCCTCAAGGTGCTTGATGCCCTCAACGGCTGCGCGGCCCCCGGCGATCGTCGTAAAGTACGTGACGCGGTTTGCAAGCGCCGCCATGCGGATTGCGCGCGCGTCGCTGATCTCGCCGCGTGATTCGTTGCTCGTGGTGATCACAAGCTGAATCTCGTGGTTCTTGATCTTGTCCAAAACGTTCGGACGGCCGTCGCTCACCTTATTCACAACCTTGCAGTCGATGCCGGCTTTGGCAAGCGCAGCACCGGTGCCGCGGGTGGCAACGAGCTTATAGCCTGCGTCCGCCAATTCCGCAGCCACGACAATCGCGCGCGGCTTATCTTCGTCACGCACGGAAATAAAGACCGTGGCGCCTGCCGGAGGCAGCATGTTGCCCGCCCCCAACTGGCTCTTAAAGAGCGCTTCGCCGAAGGTGCAGCCCACGCCCATCACTTCGCCCGTGGAGCGCATTTCCGGTCCGAGAACCGGGTCAACACCCAGGAACTTCGCAAAGGGGAAGACGGCTTCCTTCACGCAGACGTAGCTGGGTTTGACCTCAACCTTCACGCCCTGCTTTTCAAGGGAATCCCCCACCATGCAACGCGCGGCGATCTTTGCAAGCGGCACGCCCGTGGCCTTCGAGACAAAGGGCACCGTGCGGCTGGCGCGGGGATTGACTTCCAAAACGTAAATCAAGGGATTTTCAGTGACGGCATTTTTCACCGCAAACTGCACGTTCATAAGGCCCACAACACCCAGAGCCTTTGCCATCACCACCGTCTGGCGGCGCACTTCCTGAAGGATGTCTTCACGAAGGCTGTACGGGGGCAGCGAGCAGGCCGAGTCACCGGAATGCACACCCGCGGCTTCCACGTGCTGCATGAGTCCGCCGATTTTCACTTCCTTGCCGTCACTTACCGCATCAACGTCCATTTCAACGGCGTCGTCCAAGAAGTGATCCAAAAGCACCGGGCTGTCTTCGCTCACCACAATGGCTTCGTGCATGTAGCGCATCAGTTCCTTACTGTTATGCACGATATCCATGGCGCGGCCGCCCAGCACGTAGCTCGGACGCACCACGATCGGGTAGCCGATTTCTTCGGCAAGTTTCAGAGCCGCTTCTTCGGTGTGCGCCGTGCGGTTGGGCGGCTGACGAAGGCCCAATTCATTGATGAGCTTCTGGAAGCGTTCACGGTCTTCGGCGCAGTCAATCGCATCCGTTGACGTACCGATGATGGGCACCCCCTCTTTTTCCAGAGCCCGGCAGATTTTCAAGGGCGTCTGCCCGCCGTACTGAACAATCACGCCCGCGGGTTTTTCGCTGTGGCAGATTTCCAGAACGTCTTCAAGCGTGACCGGTTCAAAGTAGAGGCGATCGGAGGTGTCGTAGTCGGTCGAAACGGTCTCGGGGTTGCAGTTCACCATAATCGTTTCGTAACCGTCTTCGCGCATCGCAAGCGCCGCATGCACACAGCAGTAGTCAAATTCGATACCCTGACCGATTCGGTTGGGGCCGCCGCCCAAAACGACGATCTTCTTTTTATCCGAGGGCTGCGATTCGTCTTCCGTCTGGTAGGTCGAATACATGTACGCGGTCTTCGTTTCAAATTCCGCGGCGCAGGTATCCACGCGCTTATAAACCGGGCGGATATTGAGGGCATGACGGCGGTTACGGACGTCGTCTTCATGGCACCCCGTGAGTTTGGCAAGGCGCTTGTCGGAAAAGCCCTTCTGCTTTAAAAAGAACAGATCTTCGCGGCTGATATCGGCAAGATTTACGCCTTCCACGCGCTTTTCGATGTCAATAAGCTCTCTCATCTGCGCGAGGAACCAGGGATCAATCGACGTCATCTCATGGATTTCGTCGTTGGTAAGCCCCAGCCGCATGGCGTCAGCCACATAGAAAATGCGTTCCGGACCGGCTTCGCTGATTTCGTGAATGATTTCTTCGCGGTCCGTGGACAAGGGCGTCAAACCGTCCTTACCGGTTTCAAGACCGCGCAACGCCTTCTGGAGCGACTCCTGGAAGGACGAGCCGATCGCCATCACTTCACCCACGGACTTCATCTGCGTGGTGAGACGGTCATCGGCCTGCGGGAACTTCTCAAAGGCAAAACGCGGGACCTTGGTGACAACGTAGTCAATCGTCGGCTCAAAGGACGCGGGCGTAGCGCCCCCGGTGATGTCGTTTTTGAGTTCGTCAAGCGTGTAGCCCACCGCAAGTTTGGCGGCGACCTTGGCAATCGGGAACCCCGTTGCCTTGGAGGCCAGGGCCGAGGAGCGCGAGACACGCGGATTCATTTCGATGACAATCAGACGCCCGTTTTTGGGGTTCACGGCAAACTGCACGTTGCTGCCGCCCGTATCCACACCGATTTCACGCAGCACCGCAATCGACGCGTCACGCATGATCTGGTACTCGCGGTCCGTGAGGGTCTGCGCCGGAGCCACCGTAATCGAGTCACCCGTATGAATGCCCATGGGGTCGAAGTTTTCGATGGAGCAGACGATGATGCAGTTATCCGCCTTATCGCGCACGACTTCCATCTCGTACTCTTTCCACCCGAGAAGCGACTCTTCGATGAGAAGTTCGTGCGTCGGGGAAAGCGCGAGACCACGCTCGCAGATTTCCACGAATTCCTGCATGTTGTAGGCAATGCCGCCGCCGGAGCCGCCGAGCGTAAAGGACGGGCGGATCACCGCGGGAAAGCCCACGCGCTGCTGAACAGCCAGCGCCTCCGACATGTTGTAGGCAATCCCCGAGCGCGCGGACTCAAGCCCGATGCGGGTCATCGCTTCCTTAAAGCGCTGACGGTCTTCGGCCTTATCGATTGCTTCGGGCGAAGCGCCGATGAGTTCCACATCGTACTTTTTAAGAATTCCCTTTTCGTCCAATTCCATCGCGAGGTTTAAGGCCGTCTGCCCGCCCATCGTGGGGAGAATGGCGTCCGGTTTTTCGCGCGCGATGATGCGCTCCACCACCTTCACGTTTAAGGGTTCGATATAAGTGGCGTCCGCCGTATCCGGGTCGGTCATGATGGTGGCGGGATTGGAGTTCACCAGAATCACGCGGTAACCCTCTTCCCGGAGCGCCTTACACGCCTGTGCGCCGGAATAGTCAAATTCGCAGGCCTGGCCGATCACAATCGGACCGGCCCCGAGAATCATGATGGATTTAATGTCGGTACGTTTAGGCATGTTCACTACCCGTCTGATAATTTTTGGGATCAAGCTCACGCTCAACGAGCTCAATCAGAATATGAATAACTTTAATGTGCAGTTCCTGCACGCGGTCGGCCCAGGCGCCGCCCGGGGTGACGACCGCGATGTCGGCCAGTTTCGTGATTTCTGAGCCGGCTTTCCCTGTAAGGGCAATCACCTTGACACCCTTTTCGCGCGCCGTACGCGCGGCTTTGACGACGTTTTTGCTCGTGCCTGAGGTCGTGATCGCCAAAAGCACATCGCCGGGCTTGCCGAAAGCCTCAACCCAGCGGGAAAAGACGTCTTCGTAGCCGAAGTCGTTTGCGACACACGCAAGGTGCGAGGCGTCTGCGATCGCCTGCGCGCGGTAGGGACGGCGGTTTTGGCGGTAGCGCCCCGTCATCTCCTCGGCAAAGTGCATGGCGTCGCAGAGACTTCCGCCGTTGCCGCAGCTCATCACCGTGCCGCCCGCCTTCTGGCTTTGAGCAATCAGGTGTCCGGCCGCAGCCACCGCCTCCAGCATCGCTTTGTCGGCGATCAGGGCGTCAAGGGCCTGTCTGGCTTCAGTCAAGTCCGCAAGGACTACGTCAGCGCCCGTCATCAGCGGCGGCTCCGCATGAGTTCGGCAAAGCGGTCAAACAAGGGGGCAATATCGTGCGGACCGGGGCTTGCTTCAGGGTGACCCTGAAAGCTGATTGCCGGGGCGTCGACAAACCGCAGCCCCTGCAGCGACCCGTCAAAAAGGCTCTTGTGGCTTGCCTCAACCCCTTCCGGAAGCGTCGCCGCATCCACCGCAAACCCGTGGTTCTGGCTCGTGATGTAGACGCGCTTAGTCTTGAGATCCACCACCGGGTGGTTGCCGCCGTGGTGGCCGAATTTCATCTTGAGGGTCTTACCGCCGCAGGCAAGGCCCATGATCTGATGCCCGAGGCAGATACCGAAGAGGGGGATCTTCTTTTCAAGGCACACGCGCGCGGTTTCGATGGCGTAGGTGCAGGGCTCGGGGTCACCGGGCCCGTTGGAGAGGAAGACGCCGTCCGGATTCATCGCGAGAACCTCAGACACGGGCGTGGTCGCGGGCACCACGGTCACTTCCATGCCGCGCTCGGCCATCTCGCGCAAAATGTTGCGCTTGATGCCGAAGTCGTAGGCAACAACCTTGTACTTAAAGGTTTCGGGCTTATTAAAGCCGGGCTCGCCGTCAGCGGCCTTAAGGCCCCAGAGGCCTTCCTTCCATTCGTACGTCGTCTTCGTGGAGACTTCTGCCGCGAGATCGCGCCCCACCATCGAGCCCCAGGAGGCAGCCGCCTTTTTGGCCGCTTCAATGTCGGCGTCGGTTAAAGCTCCTTCCTTTGCGGCCACAAGGCAGCCCGCCTGTGCGCCGAACGTTCTCAGGCGCCGAACCAGAGCGCGGGTATCGATGTCGCTTACCGCAACCGTCCCGGCCTTTTTGAGGTAGGAAGACAAGTCGTCGGTCGCACGGAAGTTACTCACAACGGGGGAAGCGCAGCGCACGATAAGGCCCGCGGCGGCCACACGGGCGCTTTCTTCGTCAGAGGGGTTCACGCCCACGTTACCGATATGCGGATAGGTAAGCGTCACAATCTGGCCGGTGTAGCTCGGATCCGTGAGTATTTCCTGATACCCCGTCATCGAGGTGTTAAACACCACTTCGGCCGTCACGGTGCCCGCGGCACCCAGGCTGCGGCCGCGAAATACCGTACCGTCGGCAAGCACCAGCGCTGCCTGAGGGCGTGTATCGGTTTGAATGGATCTCAAGATAGTCTCCCGCACGAAAAAATCTTAACTGTCAGTCGTCAGCGGCGCCCGGTAAAACGGTCACTTCCCCGAGCGTCGGTAAAATCGACAAATTATAGCTTTCAGCCGCGCTTTCCACTCTTCGGGATAAGCCGAATTTTCTAGGCCGATTTAAGTAGCTCACAGCCGCTATCCCGCAACAGTTCTGCAGCTTTTTCCCGATACCGTCTCTGCAGGATTTCGGTAGGATAAAGCGAAAACAGGGAGAGGCCCTGCCCGGCAGGGTCCGATACATCTTTTACAAAAGATAAAAATGACAGACACCAACAGCGAGAACTGGCAGCTAAAGACCTGGCCGACGGTTGT
>ENA-UOJS01002761-UOJS01002761.1-human-gut-metagenome-genome-assembly--contig:-C74-NODE-2761-length-11271-cov-5.220310_pt1 | contig 11271 bp, 8 predicted proteins | sample MGYA00242355_ERZ723902 | MGnify/ENA metagenome assembly ERZ723902 | reverse complement strand
GTGATACAGGGAGCCGCGTGCTCCGGAAAGGACAAAATAATGCATTCAGAAAAATAGCCGCCGGAGCGGCAGCCATAATGATGGCGCTGGTCTGCGGCTGCTCGGTGCGCTCCTCGTCTGACGCCGCATGGCCCACAGGGAAGGTATCCGACAAAAAGGCGCTCACCGTCAGCTACGACGCGTTCAGCAAGGAGTATAAATACTGGCTGCTGGTAAACCAGATACCCGACGACACAGCCGACGAAGTCAAGGACAAGTGCAGAGCTCAGCGCGAGTCGATAATAAATTACCTCGTCAACGAGAAGATAGTGCTGGAGCAGGCGAAGAACTACGGCGTGGATCAGTTCACGGACGAAGAACTTGACAGCATTGAGAGCGACTACAACAGCTACATAGAAAGCTCCATCGAGAGCTTCAGGAGCTATGTAAACGCCGGGGAATCCGGCACCGGCGAGGTCAGCGGAGACGCCGCGATACTTGAGGAAGCCGAGAAGATCTTCGACGAAAAGCTGACCGAATGCGGAATGACCCGTGACGATATCCTGATGTGGTACCGCAACGCCAAGACCGCCGACAAGCTCAAGGCAAAGCTTGCGGAGGACGACCCGGTAGAGTACAGCGACGCCGAGGAGCAGTACAGCGAAATTGTGGCTGGTATAAAGCAGGTCTACGAGAACAGCCCCGCAGACTACGAGCAGGACTTATATTACAAGTACTACTGGCTGCCGGATAACGCCCGCATGATAAAGCATATCCTTATAAAGTTTGATTCCGATGACTCCGCCGAGATAACCGCCTGCCGCGAGAACAACGACGAAGCCGGTGCGGAAAAGGCACGTGAAAAGGCGCTTGAGAACCTCCGTCCGCGTATCGAGGAAATAAAGAACATGCTCGACAACGGCGCGGATTTCGACGAGCTTGCAAAGGAATACTCCGAGGACACCGGGCTTTCCAGCAATCCGGACGGCTATCTGGTCGTTCCCAACGGCGAGACCTACTACAAGGAGTTCCAGCAGGCGGCTTACGAGCTTCAGAACGTCGGTGACTACACGCTGGTAGGAACAGACCTCGGCTGGCATGTAGTGATGTATGCAGCAGACGCAGTAATGACCGAGGAGAACGAAAAGGCGCTCATCGACGCAATTTACGAGAACATGCAGTCCAATGCAGCCACCAGCGCATACAACAACGCAATGCAGGGCTGGCGCACGGAATACGCATACGACTTTGACTACGCTAAGCTTGATATAAACGAATCAGACACCGCCGAGGCTGCATCCACAACTGCTTCCGCAGCGGAAAGCTCCGTTCCCGAGCAGACCTCCTCGGCGGAATCCACCGCAGCCTGATCCTGAAAGGACGATAAAAAATGAAACTCACAAAGACCCTCGCCGCAGTTACAGCGGCGGCAGTAATATTATCCTCGACCGCGTGCAGCATAAAGAGCACGTCCTCAACGGACAGCTCCGCCGTTACCGCTGAATCCTCCGGCACCGAGAGCAGCTCCGCAGCGGAGAGCACGGCTCAGTCAGCCGAAACCTCAGAGCCTGAGCCTGTTCCGTCCATCGCGGAATCCGGCACAGCGGCGGACGCCGTTGCGGCTTCCCCGTCCAACGGCGCAGAAGGCATGGATATCACCTTCGGGGACTTCCTGCGCGAGTACAAGTACTTCCTTGAGCGCAGCGGCTACGAAAACGACACCGACGGCTCCAACGCCGACACGATAAAGCAGGCGCGTCAGCAGATAATCGACGCGATAATCGAGGACAGGATAGTCCGCGCGAAATTCGCCGATTACGGCATGACCCTCTCCGACGAGGAAGAAGCGGATATCCACAGTCAGGTGGAATCCGGCATTGAAAGCATAAAGACGACCCTGAAATCCACTCTCACATCCGCTGACGACACCCTCACAGACGAGGAGCTGACCGCGCAGGCAGAGGAAAAGTTCCAGAAGATACTCGACGACTGCGGCCTTACAATGGACAACCTCTACGCATGGCAGGAGATAACCGCCATGAAGCAGAAACTCACCGACGAAATAGGCAAGGACGCGGTCTACTCCTACGAGCAGGCGGAAGAGCAGATGTCCACGCTGATAGATTCGCTCAAGTCGCAGTACGAAAGCGACCCCGCAGCATTCTACGGTCAGACCTACGCTAATATCTGGATCCCGGAAGGATCCCGCGCCGTCAAGGGCATACTTGTCGGGTTCAATTCAACCGTGTATTCCCTCATGCAGCAGCTCAGAAGCGCAAACCGCAACGACGACGCCGACGAGTACCGCCAGGACAAGCTCGCGGATATCCAGGACAGATATGACGAGATAATGGCAAAGATCGACGCCGGCGAGGACTTCGACAAGCTGATGGAGGAATACGGCGAGGACGGCGGCAACGGAACATTCCTTGTCACCCCCGGCACCGAGGTCTACGGCAAGGAATTCGAAGAATGCGTAATGAGCATTGAGAATCCCGGCGACGTAGCCACCGCGGTAACTGATTTCGGCTACTACATCGTGAAATATGTAGACGAGGTGTCCGTAAACGCTGATACGCTCAAGGCAAGCACGGAGGATCTCCAGGCGTACCTCCTTGAAAACGAGAAGTCGAAGCTCTATAACGCAGAATACGAAAAGTGGAAAACTGAATACAGCTACCAGATAAACTCTGAAATACTCGGTCTTGACTGACCAGCAATCACACGGAGATACATATGAACACACCGATCGCAGATTTTCTTGAAGACTATGAGAAAAAAGGCATGCTGCGCCTGCATATGCCGGGTCACAACGGCGAGGCTCCGCACGATATCACCGAGATAGCCGGCGCGGACAGCCTCTACGAAACCGACAGCTCCCGGGGGATAATCGCGCACAGCGAGGCAATCGCCGCGAAGCTTTTTGGCGCGGAACGCACCTGCTACTCCGCCGGAGGAAGCACCCTCGCTATCCAGGCGGCTCTTGCCATTCTCAGGGCGCAGGGCTGTAAGACCATCGCCGCCGGGCGCTGCTCCCACCGGAGTCTTGTTTCGTCGGCGGCTCTGCTCGGTCTGGAGGTCAAGTGGCTTTACCCGAAGGAATACCCCTCCGCAGACGTGGACTGCTCAAAGGAGGCGCTCTCCGGCGCAGACGCGCTGTTCCTTACCAACATTGACTACTACGGCGGCACCTGCCGCGCGTCCGACCCGGGAATTCCCGTGGTTGTTGACAACGCGCACGGCTCCTACCTGAAATTCGTCAGCAAGGCGGGTTCCGGCAGGGAGTACCTCCACCCGATGGAATTCGGGTTCCCGGTGATTTCCGCAGAGTCTGCGCACAAGACCCTCCCGGCGCTGACCGGCGCGGCTTACCTGCACTTCTCAAAGGGCGCGGACTTTTCCCGCGCCAAGGAAATGACCGCGCTTTTCGGCAGCACAAGTCCCTCATATCTCGTCATGGAGAGCCTCGACAAGGTAAACGGCAGGCTGCTCAGCGACCCCGACAGCGTTAACCGCGCCTGCGCATCCGTTGCAGGACTTAAACAGCGGCTCACCGCCCTCGGCTTTACGCTGAAAAGGTCCGACCCGCTGAGGGTCACGATAAACGCCCGCGCCTGGGGCTGGAGCGGCACGGAATTTGCGGCATTCCTGCGGGCGCACGGCGCTGAATGCGAGATGGCGGACGAAAACTACGTCGTTCTGCTGTTCTCCGCGATAACCTCCCCGGACGACTGCCAGCGCGCGGAAGTCTCGCTGGAGCTTATCCCCCGCCGAACAGCAAAGCCACTCGCGGAATATCCGGTTATCCATCCGAAGCAGGAAACCAGCATTCGCGAAGCGGTGTTCGCAAAACAGCACAGCGTTTCCGTCGACGAAGCAAACGGGAAGGTCTGCGGCGGAATTCAGGTCTCATGCCCGCCCGGAATTCCGATAGTAATGCCCGGCGAGCGTATCGACAGCGAAGCCGTCGAGGCTCTGAAGCTCTACGGCGTGAAATCCGTAGAGATCCTCGACTGATTCACGCTGGCTTTTCCGGCGGGAAAATACTCCGCACCTCGTCGTACGGCACGTTCCGCAGACGGTACTGCTTCCTGCCGGCGCTGCACAGCGTGATGTCGCACATTCCCGAGAACCGCTGAAAGATGTTCCTGCCGGTGATCGTGAACGCCAGCTTTTGCGCGGGCATCACCGCAGTGTACAGCCGCGCGCCGCGGCGGAACGAAATCCCGGCGGTTTCCACGGGACAACTGCTTAACCAGCTCAGACGCATATATACCGCATAAGCGGCGGTGAACCACAGGCTCACAACGATTCCGCACCACAGCACCGACTGAACAAGGCCGGCGGCGACCGGCTCAGCAATGAACGTCAGCAAAAGCGCCGCAGTAAACGCCCCGAGCCACCCGAGCGGAGCCGCGCAATGCCCGAACATCGCGGAAAACGGCGGTTTCACATGACCGCTAGGCGGCGGGATACGGCACATTTTCGTAAGGATACGTTCTGCGGTGCGGCGGCTCACCGGCGGGAACAAAAGCACGTCGTGCGCGTAAAGCGGCGCGGCTCTCAGCAGCAGAGTTGTCAGGGTATCGCAGCGGAGCACTCCGGTGAGGTTATTCCGGACAAGGCGGCACTCATATAATGTGAGTATGCCGCGCTGTACCGTGATAAATCCGCTTTCGCAGGAGAGCCGGAACCGCAGCATTCCGAGAGCCTTCCCAAGGAACACAAACAGCCATGCGACGCCAACGAACACCGCCGCGAACGCCGTCACCCGGGGAACTCCGATATGAAGCGCGGCAAGCAGCTTCGTGACTCCCTCCGCAGCCCCGGCAAGCGCGGTCATTATCCTGCCGAAGCTTTCATCGCCGAATACGCTGCCGATACGGTTCAGGAACAGCCCGAACGTAATAACTCCGCTGAGCGCCCGTGTATCAACGAAGGCTCCGACCACCGACTGGAACGGCTTCGCCCGAATATATGCGCCATCGTTTTCCGGCAGAAACGGGATATGCTCCCCGGCTTTCATGTAGAAGCTCACGCCGCCGGAGAGCGTGCTTATTTCCACGCGCTTCCCCCGGAGCAGCCGCAGGACGGGCGTGCGGCGTACCTCCACCTTCGTGACTGCCGAAAACGGTATGCAGAACTGTCGGCGCAAAAGCAGTCCCTTTGACACTCGCACGGTATCCCGGGCGAGGTCAACGCGCAGGAATATCCGGCGCAGCAAGAAATACATTATAAATTCCATATCATATAAAAAGGAGCGGTTTTTCTATGAAAACAGCATGTGTTATCCTCGCGGGCGGCGCGGGAAAAAGAATGAAGTCCGAGCGCCCGAAGGTACTCGCGGAAGTACTCTGCAAGCCTATGCTCGGCTGGGTGCTTGACGCGGTGAAGGATTTCGGATTCGATGAGACAGCCGTTGTTACCGGATTCGGAGCTGAGCTTACCGGCGGGTACGTTTCCTCCCGCGGCGAGGCGGTCACGCTCTGCCACCAGGCTCAGCAGAAAGGCACCGGGGACGCCGTGAAGTCCGCCGAAGATGTGATCTCCCGCTGCGACGCGGTATGCGTTCTCAACGGCGACGCTCCGTTCATCGACGCGGATACCCTCAGGGCTTCACTGGAGCTTCACACAAGCTCAAACAGCGAGGTGACGGTCATCACCGCCGACATTGACGACCCGCAGGGATACGGCAGAATTATCCGCAACAGCGGTGAATTCACCGCAATACGCGAACAAAAGGATTGTTCCCCCGCCGAGGCTGAAATATGCGAGGTAAACAGCGGCGCATACTGGTTCAGCGCAAAGGCGCTGCTTCAAACGCTCCCGAAGCTGTCGACAAACAACGCCGCCGGGGAATACTACCTCACCGACTGTGTTGAGATGATGTCCCGCCGCCAGGCGTACAAGTCAGCAAACCCTGATATCGTGCTCGGCGCGAATACCCGCGGCGCGCTGCTGGAACTGAACCAGCTCGCAAGGCTACGCAAGCTCTCCCGGCTCATGGACGAGGGCGTAAGCTTCATCACGCTGGACGGTATCATAATCGGAACCGATGTAAGAATAGGCTGCGACACCACGATACTCCCGAACACGGTTATACTCGGAAATACGACCATAGGAAAAGGCTGCACCATCGGAGCAAACTCCCACATTGAAAACTGCACCATCGGCGACAACGTACAGCTCAACAATGTTCAGGCATACGATTCCGTTGTAGAAAACAATGTGAAGATAGGTCCGTTTGCACAGCTCAGACCCGGCACGACTATCCGCGAGGGCGTGAAGATAGGCGATTTCGTGGAGATAAAGAACAGCGATATCGGCGTGAACACCGCAGTTGCTCACCTGACCTACGTAGGCGACAGCGATGTCGGCAGAGGGGTCAATTTCGGCTGCGGCTGCGTTACCGCGAACTACGACGGAATAAACAAGTTCCGCACGAAGATAGGCGATCACGCATTCATCGGCTGCAACACCAACCTTATCGCCCCGGTGGAGGTAGGCGAAAACGCCTCCACTGCGGCTGGCTCAACAGTAACGAAGAATGTTCCCGCTAACTCCCTTGCGGTCGAGAGAGGTCAGATGAGGGTCATCGAAAACTGGGGGAAAAACGCCCTGCGCAAGAAAAAGTGAGGTACTTATGAAAGCTCTTGTCGTTGTAGACTATCAGGTGGATTTCGTGGACGGCGCTCTTGGTTTCCCGGGTGCAGAGAAGCTGGAACAGATAATTCTCGACAAAATAGCGAACTGCCGCAGCACGGGAGGTCAGGTGATATTCACCCTAGACACCCACGGCGAGGAATACCTCAGCACCGCCGAGGGCAGGAAGCTCCCCGTGCCGCACTGCATCAAGGGAACACCCGGACACGCGCTGTACGGCAGAGTCGCAGAGGCGGTCAAGCCTGACGATATCGTGATCGAAAAGCCCGCATTCGGTTCACTGGAGCTTGCCGACCTCCTTCGGAGGCTGGCTCCGGAAGAAGCGGAGCTGTGCGGTCTGGTAACGGATATCTGCGTTATCTCGAACGCCGTGATAGCAAAGGCGGCGCTCCCGGAAAGCCGCGTAACCGTCGACCATTCGGCGTGCTCCTGCGCAGACCCCGAAGCCCACGAAAGGGCGCTCGCAGTAATGCGGGGAGTTCAGATAGACGTTATATAACCCCAAAGGGAACGCTCACAGCGTTCCCTTTAGACCGTCGAAAAAGTCACTAAAGTGACTTTTCCGCCGAAACATCCCAGCCGCGCGCACGTCTTGGCGGCTTTGCCACCAACCCGCACACTTGCTGGGATAGAAGTGTTTTTTGCCTCGGCAGAGCTGAGGCAAAAAACGGATTTCAAATGCCTGCTTCGCGGGCAAAAGACACTTTTTCGACAAGCAGAAAGGGAACGCTCACCGCGTTCCCTTTTTAATTATTTGCGTCCAGCATGGAAAGTACCATTCCCGCCGCGCCGAAGCGTACAAAGAAATAGTTCAGCTTTTGCTTTGTCACGTCGGACTGCACTACCCTGTCGGTGTAGGACAGCATCTGATACAGCATGAAAAACATCACACGCGCCGCGATATCCTCGCCCAGCGTGAAATACTCCGGCAGACGATCCGTGGCCGAGCCAAGCTGACGCGCGCGTTTTTTCACCGCTTCCGGTAGTTGTGCGTTCTCAATATCCAGCCCGGAATATACCTCCGAGGCCTCGACAAGCTGTTCGCGCACCGCAGTGCTCACCTGCTCCATCGTGAGCCTTCCGTCCTCGATAAGACCGCGTATCCGGCTGCTTGCCTGTATGTAGATATCGGGGCTGTCAGGCTCCTTAGTAAGCTGAGGAATTGTCGGAATCTCCACTGGCTCAGGCGGTTCCGACGTCTCGGACTGCACCGCTTCAGTTTTAGCAGGTTCACCGGAAACAGCCCGGCTCTCCTCCGGCTGTGCCGGCGCTGCGGGAGATTCTACAGGCTGCGCCGCATTTTCAGGCTCTGGAGTGGAATTTATCTCTGCAATGGAATCCAGGAGGTAACTCATCGTCTCCTCGTGTGACATATCGGAAATATCCTCGTCGCGCTGGCGCGGCTCAGTCAGGCTGACAGGCTCGGCGTCTGGCGTTACCGGCGCGGGAGTTTTCTCCGGCTCTTCCGACTCCGCAGGATTCAACGTTTCGCTCTGCCTGCTGACATGCGGGGTGCTCAGCCACTCGACCTCCTCCGGAATGTCGATGGGCTTCGGCTGCAGATCAGCCAGCGCCGCCTTTTTTGCCCTGGCTATCTCCGGAACGGCAGCGGCAGCTTCTACTCGCACCTCGGTGCGGGGAGGCTCAGGCTCTGAAAATAACTGCTCCGCATAGTGATCGAGCGCGTCGGAGGTCAGCACTTCGTTGAGCGCTTCGCGGTCGGAATCGGTCATTCTCAGGCTGATACGGCTCATATTGCTGATGAGCTGCCGCAGGAAAAACTTGTTCATCGAACAGTCCGAGATACGTATATCCCCCGCCGGAGAAGCTATCAGCAGCTCGTCCTCGAACGGAGTTTCATAGCTCGGAAGCGTCTCCATAACGCGGATATCCCGGTAGTCTATCCGACGTGCAGCGCCGTCCAGCTTGACCATCATGCTGTCGATAAGGAACGCAATGCCCCGGCTGCCGTTCCCGGAAGCCGAAACGTCTATCACGCCGACTGTTTCATCTGGCGGCGCGAAATCGCAGAAACGCGTTTCGCGGTAGTTTTCTGTGATCTTTGGACCGAAACTCTTTACAGCGTCCAGGAGCGTCACGATCTCTCCCTCCCGTCGCGTGCGCGCAGAACTCCGCCGTTGTCAAGAAGTTCGTGCTTGATGTCCCACAGCTTCCGGGAAAGATCGACGTAATAATTGTGCGGATTCTCAAAACGCAGCACCTCGTCCCACAGAGTGTCTATCTGCTGCTTGCAGTAGCTGCGTATATCCTGGAGAGACGGCTTGTCGTACACCAGCTCGCCGTTTTTAAATACCTGCACCTGGAGTTCCCGCACCGTGAAATCCGTGAGTGTCTTTTTCTTCCATGTGAAATCCGGGTCGAACAGGGTCAGCGGCTTTGACTGGTCGATAGTCTCGTCATACACGCAGAGCTGATCCGCGATAGCCTTGCCGTTACTCTCGTATATCCGGTAGAGCTTCTTGAAATGCGGGTTGGTTATCTTCGAAACGTTCTCGGATATCTTGATTTTCGGGGTTATCACGCCGTTTTCTTCCACCGCGGCCAGCTTGTAAACTCCGCCGAATACCGGCTCGCTGCTCGCAGTTATAAGCCGCTCTCCTACGCCGAAAAGGTCGATCGCAGCTCCCTGCCTCAGCAGGTCGGAAATGATACGCTCATCAAGGCTGTTGGAAGCGACTATCTTGCAGTCGGGGTAGCCCGCCTCGTCGAGCATTTTGCGCGCTTCCCTGGAAAGATACGCGATGTCTCCGGAATCCAGCCGGATACCGCACGGGCGCTTTCCAAGCGGCTTGAGAACGTTGTCGAACGCCTTTATCGCGTTGGGGACGCCGCTCTTTAAAACGTTGTAGGTGTCCACCAGCAGAGTGGAGGTATCGGGATACGTCCTGCAATAGCTTTCGAACGCTTCAAGCTCGCTGTCGAACATCTGAACCCAGCTATGCGCCATCGTACCGGTGGCGGGAACTCCGTAAAGTTCGTCCGCGATAACGCAGGCAGTGCCTGCGCAGCCGCCGATGTAAGCAGCACGGGCTCCGAGCACCGCGCCGCTCGCGCCCTGCGCCCTGCGGGATCCGAACTCCGATATAGCGCGCCCCTGAGCCGCACGAACGATACGGTTAGCCTTAGTTGCAATAAGCGACTGATGGTTGATCAGAAGCAGCAGCATGGTCTCGATGAGCTGAGCCTGTATCGCGGGAGCGCGCACAGTCAGCAGCGGCTCCGACGGGAACACAGGCGTGCCCTCCGGGACAGCCCAGATATCGCCGGTAAACTTGAAATCCCGCAGATATTTGAGGAATCCCTCGCTGAATATCTTCTTCCCGCGGAGGTACTGTATATCGTCGTCGGTGAAATGCAGCCCCTGAATGTAGTTTATCACCTGCTCCAGCCCGGCGCAGACGGCGTAGCCGCCGCCGTCGGGAACTTTGCGGAAAAATACGTCGAAATAGGCGATGCGGTCGGCGTGCCTTGTGTTGTAGTAGCCGTTGCCCATGGTGAGCTGATAAAAATCGCACAGCATGGTGCAGTTCTGTTCGGTTATCATGTTCGCTCCCCCTTAATGCTGTATTCAGGCGTACCTGCCGAGGTACGGATTGTTCTGACGTTCGTAGTCAAGCGTTGTGGTGCTTCCGTGACCGGGATACAGCTTGAAGTCGCCGGGCAGTTTCGCTATTTTCTCGAGGCTGTCCAGCATATCCCGGGTGCTGCCGGAATAGCCGTCCGTTCTTCCTACGCCCATGCAGAACACCACGTCTCCGCAGAATGCCGAAGGCTCGCCGCCGATCTCAGTGAACAGCAGACAGCTTCCCGCGGTATGACCGGGAGCGCCCATCACGCGGAATTTCAGCCCCTCGGCGGTGAACTCCTCACCGTCCGAGAACAGCTTATCCGGCTTTATTGGTCTGAACTCCACCGGCATAAAATCCGCCCAGCATTTCGCCGCGCTGGAGTACATAGCCTCGTCCGGCGCGCTTGCCAGCAGCAACGCTCCGGTGCTTTCCATGAGCTGAGCCGCGCCCGCGAAGTGGTCGTAATGTCCATGCGTCACAATGATCGTCCCGAGCTTCAGACCGTGGGTGTTGAGAAACATCTCCACCTCCGCAGCAGACGCGGGGTCTATGACCACCGCCCGGGAATCCTCGCCGGGGATAATATAGCAGTTGGTTCCGAGCGCTCCCAGCGGGAGCTGATATATCTGCGGCATGTCGTTCTCCTTTTTACTGCTTACCGGTACGCTCAACTGAAATAACTCCGGGTATCTTCTGTATCCTGCCCATTACGTTGGAAAGCTGCTCCACGCCGGCTATCTCGACAGTTACCACCAGGTCGAGGTTGCCGTTTTTCAGGTGATGTCCGTTCATTTCCTGGAGCGGGATATGGTTGGCGGCTATCGCAGTGGTGATATCCGCGAAAATCGTAATGCGATCCTCTGCGATAACGTCGATGGTCGCGCGGTAGGTGGAATCCTCAACGCCAGCCCATGTCGCCTTGAGCCAGCGGTCCTTGTTCTCGGGGTCGTCGCGGTTGTTCACAACGTTCACGCAGTCCTGTTTGTGGATAGATACGCCGAATCCCCTGGTTACAAATCCGATTATCGGGTCGCCGGGA
>ENA-UOJS01002757-UOJS01002757.1-human-gut-metagenome-genome-assembly--contig:-C74-NODE-2757-length-11283-cov-6.377182_pt1 | contig 11283 bp, 6 predicted proteins | sample MGYA00242355_ERZ723902 | MGnify/ENA metagenome assembly ERZ723902 | reverse complement strand
AACAAGCCCCTGAAAAAAAATCCTTTAGGTTTCTGTATAGATATATAAAGCAATATCGGAAATATTTTGCTCAGATTTTACTCGGCCTTTTACTCGGATGTCTTCTGCAGTTGATAATGCCTTTTTTGACCCAGGCAATCGTTGATATTGGAATAAAGTATAATGATATAGGATTTATATGGCTTGTCCTATTGGGAGAACTGATGATTGTTACTGGACGTACAGCAACTGATTTTATACGCCGGTGGCTGTTGCTTAATATCTCTATGCGAATAAACATTTCGTTGTTAAGTGATTTCTTTATCAAGTTGTTGAAGTTGCCGATGTCGTTCTTTGATACGAAACTGATGGGTGATTTATTACAGCGAATCGGAGATCATTCGCGTGTACAGAGTTTTCTTACAGGACAGGTCATGAGTGTGGTTTTCACATTTCTAAGTTTCTTCATATTCGGTATTGTCCTTTTTATTTATAATAAAATTATTTTCTGCGTATTCATTGTCGGAAGCATTATATATGGATTATGGATATCATCGTTCTTGCGACATCGCAAAGTACTTGATTATGAATTGTTTGAGCGGCAGGCAAAGAACCAAAATAAAACCTATCAACTGATTACCTCTATGCAGGAGATAAAACTGCAGGACTGTGAACAACGCAGGCGCTGGGAATGGGAGGACACACAAGCCGATCTATTTAGGGTACAAATGAAATCGCTTAAACTGCAACAAACACAAGAGGCTGGTTCTATTTTCATCAACGAGGCGAAGAATATACTGATAACTGTTGTTGCTGCAACTGCTGTGATAAACGGTCAGATTACTCTTGGTGCAATGCTTGCCATCCAATATATCGTTGGGCAACTTAACTCTCCAGTCGAGCAATTTATGTCATTCATATATGCCCTACAGGATGTGAAGATTTCCCTTGAAAGAATTAACGAGATTCACGAAGGTAAGAACGAAGAATCCAAAGATAATCAGGCAAAAACATTTGATGCAGAAAAGTCAATTGACATTGAGAACATAGATTTCAAATACGATCTTCATGCTTTGAAGAAGACACTTGATGGTGTGTCATTTAACATTCCGGAGGGAAAAATGACTGCCATAGTAGGAGCATCAGGAAGTGGAAAAAGCACATTAATCAAACTCATGCTCGGTTACTATCGGGTTATGGCCGGTTCAATCTCTATAGCCGGACGTAATATTAATGAATACAACCTCAAGTGGTGGCGCCGCCATTGTGGAGTGGTAATGCAGGATGGAGTGATATTCTCAGAATCCATCGCCCGTAACATTGCTGTCGATGACGGCGAGATAGATGTGGAACGACTTGAACAAGCTGCAAAAATAGCAAATATCCATGACTATGTGATGGGACTTCCGCTAAAATACAATACTATAATCGGTAAAGACGGAGTCGGGTTGAGCCAAGGACAAAAGCAACGCATCCTCATAGCCCGTGCAGTCTATAAGAATCCAGATTTTATCTTCTTGGATGAAGCCACAAACTCCCTTGATGCCAAAAATGAAAGGGCAATAGTAGAAAATTTGGACGGGTTCTATAAAGGCCGTACAGTAGTCGTGGTGGCACATCGTTTATCTACAGTTAAAAACGCAGATCAAATAATTGTTGTCGATGGAGGTAAAATAGTTGAAACTGGCAACCACGCATCTCTTATAGAAAAGAGAGGTGCATACTACAATCTGGTCAAGAATCAGCTTGAACTTGGAAGCTAAAAACTTAATATAATTAGTGTCAAAAAATAAGAATAACAAAATGGAAAAGAAAAAATCCAGTGATATTGAATTGCGTTCAGAGAAAGTACGTAATCTTTTAGGCGAAATACCACCCGCATTAGTTCGATGGGGAACGGTAATAATAGTTGCCATATTTCTGATACTATTATTAGTCGTCTGCTTCGTGCCTTATCCTCATTCTCAAGGTGAAAGCATTTTACAGCATTTATTTATGATGTGAGTCCAACATGAAAAAATACAGCTTGAAATTTCATTTGGTTTTATTTGTTGTGGCTTTCCTGTTTTGTGGTTGTGAATCTGAAGATGACACAATAAGCGTAACCATGCGAGATGGGAATACCATAACTACCAATTCGTCGCAAAGGTATTATACTGACGAGGACAGTTTTGTACATAGCGTTTCATTTGCCTTTGCTCGTTCATACGATTATTCGGAAATAGAAGAAATGGAGTATCAGGACGATTCAGAGGATAAGGTGACAGGGTATAATCAATCCTTCATCGGAAGCTGGGAAATTGCGAAATTCGGTGAGTGGATCCGCGATTACGGTCTGGAACCCGGCAAGGCTTATTATATTGCGACAAAAGTGTATGTAAAATACACTTCGATGCCTCCGATAGGCTTAAGAATCGTTCCCAAGTATGGAGGACATTATATGGGATATTGTCCTGATATAGAACAAAGAACCTTTCGGGTATATAACAACCCCGATCAAAATGTGAGTATGTTAATCACAGGTGTTCGGTATATCGGTTACGATTCAGAGCGGAGCAGTATAAATTGCGAGGTACCTTCATTCACTGATAATAAAAAAGATATATTAACATGGGAATTTTTAGTCCGAGACGATGGATGGGATTGACTCCCGCCATCTGCACAGTTTTGTGCTTTATGTTGAGTGCATGTAACTCAACAGATGAGCCTATTGAAGAGGCTTTGAGTAACGCCAAACCTGAAATGATACATCTTTCCAACGGAGATGTAGTTGTCCTTTCAGACACGACCACCTATACCGTGGATGCTGCCGAAGTTGATGATGTAGTCATGATGTCGGAAAAAGCATCAGAAAATTTGTTCGGTTCGGTTAGCAGAGCGTCAACAACTGGCTTACGGGCTTATGGGTTTGACAGCCAGGAGCCTGAAACTGATTGGAAAAAGTATCTGTTAAATAACTGGGAGAAATATGGAGTTAGTCCGGCTATATATGTAGGAAGATATGTAAAAGTCCATAAAAACCTTTCAATCGAAAAAGGGACGTATGCAGTTCCTGCGGATTACACTTCCGCAAGTGTGCCTGCCGATGGCAAAATGGGTTGGGATGGCAAAATCGCTGTAATTGGCTTTACTCCAACGACCAAAAGCGATTATATATCCGATGGAGTAACGAGAATCTTCATCATAAACTGTGATATGTCGGGAAGGGTTTATAATAAAAACATACCCGATAATCCATCAGAGTTTGTATGGGCATACAAGTTGGAAACAAAAGCTGATATTTGGGAGTAGCTTATATTGCAGATAATCATAACAAATCAGTGAATGAGGGAGTTAGGGAATTGATATAAGGTATTTCCAAGAGCGGGATAGGTTATCACCTGTCCAGGCATATAAAGAGTTCGGTGTAGCATCGAACTCTTTTTTGTGCAACAATAAATTTTGCTATTGCGATAAGTATTCCATGCAACAATCATAAAATCTTAAAGATGGGGATTCATTGTGGAATAGTAAATGGAAATTAGGGGGGTAAAAATACCGTTTTTTGATGCTGCGTAAAACTTTTTGGAGCCATGTAAAACTTTGCCGTCATTATAATTATCAAGTTATTGAACATCAGATAAATAAAAAGTTTTACGTAAAACTTTTACCCTTGGTTGAAAACTTTATTTACCGTATTTTTGCGCCAAATTAGGGATAGAATATAAAATGGTGAAATAGTATCAACATACCGGAACTGCTATTGACATAGTGTCATACAACTTCTCAGGTTATGTTTACTTCGACCAAAATGTGACTTCGCGCTGATAACCGACATACATATAATCAAATAATATAATGTATAACAATTCAACACATTGCGCTTATGAAAAGGACTCTTCTCTTTTCTGGCCTGTTCGGGTTATCGGCACTCATGCTTCCCGCTCGTTCCCCTAGTGGATTCGACGATGGCGTGGATGTCTGGTTCAGGACCGCACCGGTCAGCAGTAATTTGCAAGGTCGCTACCTTTGGTCCGACTTTGCGGGTGATTCATTATCACTGTATGCGTACAATCGCACCGCCGGGACTTACGTTTTCACGCAGGACAAGAGCCTGCTCAAGTTTCTCAACTTCAATCCGGCGATTGATTTCTCCAAAGGCGACTCCCCGAAGTGGGGCGACCTTCTCCGTTCCAATCTTACGCAAGCTACCATTATCGGTGTGTTTGCCCCTTATTCCTTTACAAACGAATCTGTCATTTACGGTGTCGCAAGCGGTGACGGCGGCGGCAGCCTTGTCACCAACGACAAGATTGTGCGCCCCGGCTCGGTTGCGCCGCTTGACTATGGAAATACCGAAGGTGAGGATCTGCGGCATACGGGCAAGGATTCCGTGACGCTGGACATTTTCAAGGAGCATGCCACCAAGGTACTGACCTATTACCGAGCGGCGGCACCCAACACCTCGATATGGGGCGGCCCGAACGGAACGCTGACCATCGGCGGGACATACAGTGCTACCAACGAGCATTTCAACGGCCCGTTCGACACATCCGCCTTCGGCAACAACGTTTTCGAGGGCTATACGCCAGAATTGCTCATCTACAACCGTCTGCTCACTCCCGGTGAGAGGCGCAGGGCGGAAAGCTATCTCGCCATGAAGTACGGCGTCACGCTCAACGACTCCTATCTTGACGGAGACGGGAACCTCGCTTGGGACAGGGATGAAGCCGGTGCCTACCACAACAGGGTGACATCCGTGGCACGCAACAGCACATGGGATTTTCGCCAGCCGGTATCGACGACCTCCTACGAGGAAGGACCGTTGTATGCATCCCTCCCGGAAAACGACAGCTATCACAATGCGAACGCCTACGGACTTCCGTCAGAGACGCACCTGCTGGTCATGGGACGCGAGTACGGGAACAGCATGCCAGACAAGGGTTTCCTGTTCTGGGGCGATGATGGCGGCTCGCTGGAGACATACACCTCTCCCAACGACACGCTGTGGCATATCATGAACCGCACATGGCTCGTGAAGACGAATATGCCGGTCATGGGTGACACCGCCACTGTGCGTTGGACAGGAAACGGCATGACGGTCACTTCCAAGGGCTTCCTCGACATGATAAGCCAGGATGCGGGAACGGCAGGCAAGGTCGTGACACCCAATATGGTTGACAACAACGGATTCATCGAGTTCTCCTGCCCGTCCGCACACCCGACATTCGATGTCGGTTTCAGCGGTTCCGGTGACGAGGGATGTTCATACGGCTTCCGCTTCGGCAATGACGGTACTGTCTGGAGTATTACCGGCGGGCAGGTGTCCGCAGCTTCCGTGGGTACGGATGCCAGCGGCGGCGACATTTCCGTGACGCTTTCCGACGGCGTGGCCAGTCTGCGCATCGACGGCGTGGGCAAGGAGGCTTACACCGTCGTGATTCCCGACGAGGAGAAATCTTCCGCTTTGCACGGTGTCATCAACGCGGAAGCATCCGAGACTCCGCTGGTTCTGGCTTCCGTCCGCACCAACGGTGTTGCCGAGACCGGCTACTTCGCCGAGCTGAGCCACAACCTCACCCCTGAAAAGGAGTTCTACCATTACAGCCGCCAGCGTACCGTCATGCTCATAGACCCTTCAGGGGAAGGGCGTTTCGACACGGGCACGACCACGATGGTGAAATGCTCCACGCCTGACATTACCAGGGGCAAGACGATGTTCCACAATATATTGTGGGATGCCGACGGCAGCGGATCAGACGTGTTCACCTTCGCCTATTTCGACGGTATATCCGCCGATGTGGAGGCGCATCCCACGACCTGCCTTGACGGTGTTCCGCAGAAAGACGGCTATCTTGACATAGGGATAAACATTGGCACTCCGATATACAAGTATGTCCTTACGGTCGATACCGTCGCCGGCATGAACAAGGATGATGTTGTGGCAAGCGGCAGCTTCATGGGCGACACGCACAGGATTGACAACCTGGCGACCGGAACCTACACGCTGACGGTCACACAGGGCGGCGGCAATGACATCCACGGCAAGGGCAATCTGCTGTACTCCACCTATTCGCACACCGACCGTCGGTTCACAGGCGGTGAGATTGAATGGACCGTGACCGAGACAGGCTCATGGTACCGCATCGGGGCGGAGCCGTCCGTGGTTGAGGACATCACGCAGTGGGGCTACGATGTACGCGGCGACAAGGCGTATTTCATCATCGACGGATATACGAGCCTGACGCAGGGCGTGAACATCAAGCCGGGCGACACCCTCGGACTGAAAATCAGCGGCATCTATGTACGCTGGTACCATAACGGAGTGGAGGTCCTCAAGAAGAGCGCGTGGACGCTGCGCCTCTGGAGGGTCTGCATCAAGTACGGACGCGGTGAGACGCATATCACCGACCTCACCATCGACGGCAAACCGGTGGAGGACTTTGAGATAAACGGCAACGTACAGATAGAGACCCCGAAGACCAGTACGGTGGCATATACGGTACATATCGGCAACGAATGTGACCCGTCAGCACCCAATGGCATCGAACCGAAACCGGATGTTGTCATAGGCGAAGCTGAACATGATACCCAGGATGCCGGCCAGTCCGAAAGGAACAGCCAGCTCACGGTACACGGGGAAGACGGCACGACCGGCATCTTCAATGCCGTACTCGACCGAGGCAAGGCAGGGCCTGCTACCCTCATGGTATTTGACACCACGGGCAAACTCGTATATGAAGGACAGATGGAGGGGGATGTCGTGAAGACATCGCGTTTCCGTGTTCCGGCTACAGGCGTATATATCGTCAAGGCTATCACCGACGATGGCGAACACACGCAGAAGATTCTGGCAAAATAACAAAAACCACATTATCAAATACAACTAATACATTATGAAACGGTCATATATCATAGCCGTTGCTTCCGTCATATTGTCGGCGGCAGGTCTGGCGGGGATATTCCTGTATCCCGGTTCGACTGCAGACGCCATGCCCCGGCAGGAGGACAGCGGCACCAGCATAGTGGCAGACGCTTCCGGCGCATCGCCCGGATTGGTGGCTACAGAAAGCGGCAATCCTTCTCCGCAACAGAAGGAAGAGTTTGCATCCAACAATACAAAGGCGGAAGAGGCTGTTCCAGACAATAAGCCGGAACAGGCCAAGCCAAAAGGCAGCAAAGTTTCCGCCGACGGCTCCGTCCGCAAATATTTCACCACGGCACAGTCGGACAGCATCTCCGTGGCCGGCGGCACTCTTGCCGTGGCAAAGGGTCGGCTGCTGCGCCCGGTAAGCCTCTCCATCTGCGCGGTGGACAGCACGGCGTTGCCGGAGCTTGACTTCGCCATGTGCAACGTCACGGGCGAGAGCGACGGATACCGCTTCCTCCCTCACGGCACGCACTTCACGGAAGAGGGTGCCACCGTGCGGCTGAAGTATGACCGCACGAGGATTCCGAGCGGTTACACGGAAGATGACATCCGCACGTTCTACTACGATACCGAGAAGGGCCACTGGGTGGCTCTCGACCGTGTGAGGGTAAACAAGGAACTGGCATACGTGGAGTCCAGGACCACCCACTTCACCGACATGATCAACGGTGTCATACAGGCACCCGAATCTCCTGAGACCGACGGCTTCGCGCCGACCATGATGAACGACATCAAGGCGGCAGACCCGACGGCGAAACTCAACATCATCGCACCGCCGACGGCGAACAACCGCGGCTCGGCGAATATGCAGTATGCCTTCGAGATGCCTCCCGCACGCAACGGCATGGCTCCGTCACTCGCCATAAGTTACAACAGCGACGGTGGCAACGGATGGCTCGGACAGGGCTGGGACCTTTCTGTTCCCTCTATCACGCTCGATACCCGCTGGGGTGTTCCGCGTTATGACCTGGCAAACGAGACCGAGACATACTCGCTCTCCGGCTCCATGCTATCCACGATGGACGACAACGGCGCGATGAGCGTCGCACACCGTGGCGACAAGATAGCACGCAAGGCAGACCGTCAGTTCTACACACGTCAGGGCGGTGACTTCTCACGCATCATCCGCAAGGGCGACAGTCCGGCGAACTACTACTGGGAAGTGACCGACAAGCAGGGCGTGGTATATACCTACGGCGGCGAGGGTGCCGTGCTCAAGGGCACGATTACCGACCTCTCCGGCAACACGCGCGAGGTGATTTCCGAATGGAAGCTAAAGAAGGTTGTCGAGACACACGGCGACTGGATAGAGTACGAGTACACGGCGGCTGACGAGCCTGTGCGCGGAGGACTGGTGGCGAAGGCCGTCTATCTCTCCAAGGTCAGCGCGGGCAACGCCGAGAGCACCGAGCCTCATACCGTAGTGACGCTGACCGGCAACAAGACCAAGCGGCAGAAGGCCAACAACGCACGTTACGGTTATCTGACATCCTCCAACAAGTTGCTTGAAAAGGTTTCCGTCAGCTTCATGGGCGAGGAACTGCGCAGCTACACGTTCTCATACGTCGATGGCGCGTTCCACAAGGACCTGCTTGAGGGTGTACGCCAGTTTGACGACCAGGGACAGGAGTTCGCGTTCCAGAAGTTCGACTACTACGATGACGTGCAGTCGGCAAGCGGATATGTGCCGTTCAAGGATGGCGAGGAAACATGGAACACGCACAATGACGGACTGGATGCAGGATTTATCAATCCCTTGCAGGGAATGGATATGTTCAGCGACAAGCCTACCGCACTCGGTGGCACGACAAGTTCTTCTATCGGAGGCTCTTTCTATGCCGGTGTTGGTATTTATGACGGCAGTTCGTCCACATCTTCCACTATCGGTGGTAGTTTCAGCTATTCCAATGACAATTCAAAGGGCCTTTCCACCTTTGTGGATTTGAATGGTGACGGCTTGCCTGATAAAGTATATAAAGATGGAGGTTCAGTCTATTACCGTCCGCAGATTAGAAACAGCGATAATACTGTTGAATACGGAGAGCCGATAAAGGTAATCGGAATATCCGGCTTTTCATCTTCCAGCAGTAATACTTACTCCGGCGGTGCTGACGTAAAAGCCGGATGGGGTTCTGCTGTAGCCACCATTGGTACAGATGCTTCTAAAACCACTACAAAAACGACAGTTTATTTCTCTGATATAAACGGTGACGGTCTGATAGACCTTGTATCAAACGGCAAAGTGTATTTCAATCATATAGAATTTGACGCACAGGGCAATGCTGTTCCGACATTCACCCTCAGCAGTGCCGATACACCGAGTCCGATTATTTACGACCCCACCAAGATTGATGTTTCTGTCGGGGCGGTTGATCCGGAAGAACAAGCTGAGATTATCCGATTGTCTCCGATGGAAGATGCCGTCCGTGTATGGGTCGCCCCAAGAAACGGTATTGTAAGTATATCCGGTACGGTTTCTCTGATCGTTCCGACCGGTGATTATGATACAGATGCGTATGACAAGGCTGACGGTGTACGGGTGGCCATTCAGAAAGGTGGTTCCGAACTGTGGAGCCAATCAATTTCCAAAGGTGATGCTACTGCGCATAATGCTACGGCACAGGCCGTGCCTGTAAACAAGGGCGACCGCATCTATTTCCGTGTTCAATCCGGTAACGAGGAAATGAGTAACGGTGCATTTGACGAGGTGGCATGGCATCCGGTCATTACATATTCAGGTACGGAAGAATTTATGCCGAATGGCTATTCCACAACTGTATATAAGCCGGAGGAAGGCGCATTGTACTTTGCTCCCACATCATTAAGTATAGACGGTGGAAACGAGACGGTAGAAATTACCGGAACTTTCAACAAGCCTCAGACAACGGATGACATCACATTAAGCATTATCGGATTCAATGACAAGAAAGACGGCAATGGCAACGATAATCCTGCTTATGTGGAGAAAACTGTGTTTGTAAAGACATTCGCATGGGATGAAATTCACGACGGAGAACTACCTGTCACGCTCGACAACAGCGATGGGCTTACCAACTTCCGTTTTATGGTAAGTGCCCAATCCAATGTACGATGGGATGCGGTAAAGTGGTCTCCGATACTGTCTTTTACTGATTCTTTGGGAACTCGGCAGAACAGACAGGTTTCCCCGGACTATACCATATATGCAAATCATCTGAAAGACGCTCCGTCGTTTGTTTCAAGCACGGCTGATACCGTCATATATGTAAAGCCGGTTGTCACATTCTCAAATATGCTCTATAACGGAGAACTGACACTCACGGTAAAGACTGTGGACAGACTGCTCGGAAAGAAGAAGTTTGCTGTGACTGCCGGTGCGGTGGCGAATGATTCCATTGCCATCTTGAAATCTGACATTGGTACGGATAAGATATGGTTTGAATTATTCTCGGCCGACAGCTATGTGGGCAATTCCATTTCCGATGTATCGGTTCAGGTAAGTTCTCCAACGGCTCTGACATACCAGTCTGCCGGTGCAAACCTTTATGCGGTTAATAATCAGGCTGGATTCGGACAGTTATACCGTGGCTGGGGAGGCTTCGTCTATAACGCATCAGAAAACCGTTATTCACAGCCAATCAATGAGTCTTTGCTCGTTTTGCCTCAAGATGAAAATGCGCAGCCTGACCCATTGACAATGGCATTCACGCCATTAAGTACAGACTTGAATAAGCTCGACCGCTGGAGTGGGCAGCGCGAGGAAATATATGTTACTGCGACCCACATGGGCGCAGCACGCCTGACGGAACAGGATGTCGTGCTTACCAATCCGTTTGAGAATATCGGGAACGTGGCAGGATTGACGGGCGAGCATCTGCAGGGCACCGGTGCTGCAGCAATTTCGCAGGAAATGGTAAGCCACAACAATGTCGTACAGGGTGGTGCCATATTCACATACAATGACGCCAATGGTGACAGTAAGACCAAATCCATGATGATAGACCTGAACGGTGATGGCTATCCTGATATTGTCGCCGGTGGAAAAATCCAATATACCAATACTCTCGGAGGTATCAGCGGAGAGGTGCTTGAGGGTATGGGAACTATCAGTAGCGGCAGTAAGGCACAAGGCTTTGCACTCGGTAGCGACCCGATTCTCTCTGCAGTAGCGACAATCAAACAGATTGCCAACGGAAAGAACACCTCCGCCAATCAGGAGTCAAGCAACAAGGCAAAGGGTTCTATTTCCGCTTCTCTCAGCACCCCGCCATCGAACGAAGACTGGAATATTGAGAATTTTATTGATGTGAACGGCGATGGCCTTGCTGATAAAATTATAAAAGGAAATAAGTTTAGGATAATTTTGGAAATTACTTACCATAACCGATAGAATTGGAATTTTAACGGCTAACTGG
>ENA-UOJS01002739-UOJS01002739.1-human-gut-metagenome-genome-assembly--contig:-C74-NODE-2739-length-11344-cov-19.647002_pt1 | contig 11344 bp, 9 predicted proteins | sample MGYA00242355_ERZ723902 | MGnify/ENA metagenome assembly ERZ723902 | reverse complement strand
GCCGGGGGCGCGTTTTTACTGCTTGCCGGGGTTATTTCAGCAGGTTGAAGCCCATGATAACGGCGCCCAGCAGCACAAGGACAATGCCGGTGGCGCGGTTCAGGGTCTTCGGCGCGGCTTTGTTGGCAAATACCGCCGCGATCCGCGCCCAGATCAGCGTGAACACCACGCACAGGGCAAGCACTGTCCAGTCCGGTGCGCCGCCGATGGTAAAGTGGGAGATAGCGCCGGTCAGCGCGGTGAAGGTCATGATGAACACACTGGTGCCCACGGCGGTTTTCAGCTCGTAGCCCAGCACACTGGTCAGGATCAGCAGCATCATCATGCCGCCGCCTGCGCCCACGAAGCCGCAGATAAAGCCGATCAGAACGCCGCACACAACGGACTGAACGGCGCGCTTCTTGGCGGATACGCCCTGCATGGCCTCCTTGGTGGTCATAACGGGGCGGACGATGAACTTGACGCCCAGCAGGAAGGTCATGAATACGGAGAAGCCTCCCATGGTGTGGGAGGGGAGAAGGCTGGCAATATAGCTGCCCACCACGGTGAACAGAAGCACCGCCGCCATCATAATAAGACCGTTGCGCACGTCCAGATTCCTGTTTTTATGATAGGTGTAGGCGGAGACGGCGCTGGCCAGCACGTCCGATGCCAGCGCGATGCCCACGGCCATATAGGGATCCATGCCCAGAAAGGTGATGAGCATGGGGCTGATGACCGCCGCGGCGCTCATGCCGGCAAAGCCGGTGCCCAGACCGGCGCCCATGCCGGCGAAGAACGTGACGGCCAGTATAGTGATGAATTTCATACGGTATTTCTCCAAAGTGCGCCCCCGGCAGAGCCGGGGGCGTGCTGCTTTTATTTCTTCAGTATCTCCATGAACTGCTCGCCGGTGATGGTCTCCTTCTCATACAGGAAGCTGGCCAGCTCGTCCAGCTTGGCGCGGTTGTTGGCGAGGATCTTCAGCGCTTTTTCGTGCTGCTGCTTCACCAGCGCCACCACCTGCCGGTCGATCTCCGTCTGGGTGTCGGCGGAGCAGGCCAGCGACGCGTCGCCACCCAGATACTGGTTGGTGACAGCCTCCAGCGCCACCATGTCGAAGTCCTTGCTCATGCCGTAGCGGGTGATCATGGCGCGGGCCAGCTTGGTGGCCTGCTCGATGTCGTTGGAGGCGCCGGTGGTGATGGAGCCGAACACCGTCTCCTCGGCGGCGCGGCCGCCGGTGAGGGTGGCGATCTTGTTCTCCATCTCCTCCTGGGTCATCAGGTAGTGGTTGCCCTCCTCCACCTGCATGGTGTAGCCCAGTGCGCCGGAGGTGCGGGGCACAATGGTGATCTTCTGCACCGGGGCGGAGTGGCTTTGCAGCGCGGCCACCAGCGCGTGGCCGATCTCGTGGTAGGACACGATCTTCTTCTCGTGGTCGGTCATGATGGCGTTCTTCTTCTGATAGCCCGCGATGACCACCTCGATGCTCTCCTCCAGATCGGCCTGGGTCGCAAAGCGCCTGCCGTCCCGGACGGCGCGCAGCGCCGCCTCGTTGACGATGTTGGCCAGCTCCGCGCCGGAAGCGCCGGAGGCCATCCGCGCCACCTTGTTGAAATCCACGTCCTCGGCGATCTTGATCTTTTTGGCGTGTACCTTCAATATGGCCTCGCGCCCCAGCAGGTCGGGCAGCTCCACCGGCACCCGCCGGTCGAAGCGCCCCGGACGGGTCAGCGCCGGGTCGAGGGACTCCGGACGGTTGGTGGCCGCCAGAATGATGACGCCGTTGCTGCTGTCGAAGCCGTCCATCTCGGTGAGCAGCTGGTTCAGGGTCTGCTCCCGCTCGTCGTTGCCGCCGTACTGGCCGCCGCTGCGCTTCTGGCCGATGGCGTCGATCTCGTCGATGAACACGATGCAGGGCGCCTTCTCCTTGGCCTGGCTGAACAGATCACGCACCTTGGAGGCGCCCATGCCCACGAACATCTCCACGAACTCCGAGCCGGACATGGAGAAGAAGGGCACGTTGGCTTCGCCGGCCACGGCCTTGGCCAGCATGGTCTTGCCGGTGCCCGGAGGGCCCACCAGCAGGATGCCCTTGGGCATGGAGGCGCCGATCTCCTTGTACTTGCTGGGGTCGTGGAGGTAGTTGACCACCTCCTGCAGATTCTCCTTGGCCTCGTCCTCACCGGCCACATCGTCAAACTTGATGCCCTCGGCAGATTTGACGTAGATCTTGGCGTCGGAGCGGCCCATGTTGAACATCATGGAGTTGCTTCCGCCGCCCATTTTCTTCATCAGACTGCGGGAAACCAGCTGCCCGATGGCGATGAAGAGCACCAGCGGCAGCACCCAGCCCAGAATATCCGTCAGCAGGGAGGTCTGCTCGATCTCCTCGCCGGTGGTGGAGATGCCCGCGTCCAGCAGGCGCTGCACCATGCCGTCGTCGGGCACGATGGCCGTCTTGTAGATGGTCTTTTCGTCCTTGTCGGTGAACAGGATGCGGTTGTTCTGCTGCTGGATCTCCACCTTGCCGATCTCCTTATTCTCGGTCATGGAGACAAAGGTGTTGTAGTCTACCTCCTGTATCTGGTGCTCCGCCAGCCACGGCATGGCCAGCATGTTGAACAGCACCACCAGCAGGATAGCCGCCAGATAGTAGTAAATAAGCGGTTTCTTGGGGGACTTGACCTCGTTCATGAAAAAGCCTCCTCTGTGCACTTTGTTGAATAAGTTACCTTACCACATTTTGCCCAAAGTGTCTATAAGCAGATGCGCCGGAACTGCAAAAATCCCCGTCCCACTTCTGCGGGACGGGGATGAAATTAACATATCCGCCACAATTATAGGGTGGCGAAACGCGCCTTTTACGGCGTATGTTTTCTTATGCCAGGCGGCCTAACAGTCGGCTTCCGCTGCGGCGCAGCCACTGGCGCAGCAGGACAGCCAGCGCCGCCGTCAGCACCGACCACGCCAGCAGGTACCACGCCGCGCCCATATCGGCGCCGACCACGAAGTACAGCGCGGCGATGGCGGCGGCGTACAGCCACCCGGCCAGCATCACCAGCAGCACCGTGATACGCTGCTTGATGACCGTGATCTCGTTTGTCCAGACCAGATTGGGGCGCTTCAGATCCATCAGCAGGCCGAACTCCGCCGCCAGCCACACGAACAGCAGCGGCAGCACCACCAGCAGCACGGCCTCCTGCAGAGCGGGACGGATAGCCAGCAGCACCAGCACGGAGGTGACCGCCATGGGGATGCCCGTCACCAGCAGCTGCACCAGCAGCTTGGCGCGGAGAAGCTGCCACGCCGTCACCGGCAGGGACTGCGCCAGCCACAGGTTCTTGCCCTCCAGCGACACGGAGGACGCGGCTGTGTCGTTCATGGAGCCTATCAGACACAGAGCAGCGCACAGCATCACCGCCAGAAAGCCGGGCGCTTCGCCGCCGGCGATCTCATACACCACGGGCAGAAGCTCGCCGGCCTTCACCAGCAGCAAAACGCCCATAATGGGCAGCATCACCGTGCCCAGAGCGCAGTTGAGCATATAGTTGGGGCTGGAGGTGAAGCGGCCGAACTCCTTCCGCAGCAGGGCGGAGGACGCACCGGCGGCCTTGACCGCCTTTTCCCGGTACTCCGCCTTGGCGGTGGTGCCGGAGGCGGTGGCGATGCCGATAAACGTGCGGCTGAGCACCAGATATGTCAGCGCGCACAGCGCCAGCGTCACGGCCATCACAAAGGCGATGGCCAGCCAGTCGCCCTCGCCCATGCGTCCCAGCAGATACAGGGGATAGGCCGCGCCCCGGACGGCGTCGCCCACCGCCGTCAGGTTGGCCAGCAGCTCATTCAGCAGGTCGGACGCCCGGAAGCAGACCATGTAGTACAGGCCGAAGAACACCAGCGCGATGAACACCGTCAGGAAGTTCTTGCGCTTGAGCTTGGCGGAGATCTTAGCCACCACCCAGCCCAGCACGCAGGAGAGCACCAGCACGAACAGGGACACCGCCAGCACCAGCATTACGCCGCCCGCGATGGCGGACGGGGAGGCGTCGGCGGCACACCAGTAGAAGATCACGGCGGGCAGCAGCACCACGCCGGAGAACATCAGCCCCATGAGATACACGCCCAGCAGCCGGGATGCCAGTATCGCCCGGATGGGGATGGGCATGCTCAGCAGCAGGTCGTTGTCCTTGGCCTGATACAGGGAGGAAAAGGTGTTGAACACGCTGCCGAACACGCCCAGCAGAATGGCAAGCCCGGCAAACAGCGTGAAATACAGCCACCCCATGCCGGAGGCCACCAACGGCTGGCAGATGCTCCACGCCAGCAGCACGAACATGCCGCCGACGAAGCCTATCATCAGCACCGCGTACAGGACGAAGAACAGAATGGTGGAGGCCCTGGAGCGGGGTCTGTTCTTCTTTGCGTCGTAGAAGTAGCTGCGGAATATCTCAAACAGCTGCTTTTTCAGGAGGACATTGACCATTACGCATCCTCCTCCAGCTCCAGAAATACCTCCTCCAGAGAGTCGTCGCCCTTGACCTCCTCCATGGTGCCGGAGCGGATGAGCCTGCCGCCCTTGATGATGGCCACCTTGTCGCACAGCTTTTCCGCCACCTCCAGCACGTGGGTGGAGAAGAAGATAGCGCCGCCGTTGTCGCACACCTGCCGCATCATGCCCTTTAGGGTGTGGGCGGCCTTGGGATCAAGCCCCACGAAGGGCTCATCCATAACGATGAGCCGGGGGTCGTGGAGCCACGCGGCGATGATGGCCAGCTTCTGCTTCATGCCGTGGGAGTAGGCGGCGATGGGCTGCGCCAGATCGCCGGTCAGCTCGAAGGTGTCCGCATAGGTGCGGATGCGCTCCCGCCGGGTCTGGGCGTCCACGCCGAACACGTCGGCGATGAAGTTCAGGTACTTGATGCCCGTCATGTAGTCGTACAGGTCGGGGTTGTCGGGGATATAGGCCAGCAGGCGCTTGCAGGCCAGCGGGTCGGTCTTGATGGACTTGCCGCCGATGGTGATCTCGCCCTGATCGAATTGCAGGATGCCCACCACGGATTTCAGGGTGGTGGTCTTGCCTGCGCCGTTGTGTCCGATAAAGCCGTAGATCTCGCCGGGGGCGATGTGCAGCGTCAGGTCGTCCACGGCCTTCTTCTCGCCGTAGGTCTTGGTCAGGTGTTGGATGTCCAGCATGAGGGTTCCTCCTTATTTTCTCTCCGCTATCTCTATAACAATGCCCCGTTGGGGCGTGATTCAGCCGCGGCTGCGGCTGATGATGCGAACGATGCCCATAACGGCGGCATACAGCACGCCCGCCACCGCCCAGATGATCCAGCTGTACTGGGGCTGGCCGTTGCCATGGGGGCCGTAGGTGTACAGCAGGAACACGGCTGTGGCCGCCAGCCAGTAGATCATGGTGACGGTGCCGCGCAGCTTGTGGTGCTTTTTCTGGGGACGGGTGTAGTCGCCCTCCTCCAGCAGCTGCTCCATAGCGCCCTGATACACCCCGGTGGTGACCAGTGCCAGACAGCCGACAGCCACCAGCGCCAGCAGAGCGCACACCGCGCCCACATACAGCAGGTCAGCGCCGTCGATGCACATGACGGCGAACAGCGGCACCGCCGCCAGCACGCACAGCACCACGCCCACGGTGGTGAGCCGGGTGTTGGTGTCCTTATACTCCTGCTGCCGTTGGCGCACCATACCGTCTACGCCGTATTCCGTCTCAAACGGCTCCTCCTCCAGGAATTTGAACTCCCGCACCTGCGCGGCGGTGCGCAGGAAGAGGCTCACGGCCACGGCCACCAGCACCAGCAGCACGCACAGGCCGATGCCCGCGGCGGCGTTTCCGGAGATACCGAAGCGGCCGCTCTCGCTGAGGGCGGACAGCAGAAGCAGCGTTACCGGCGATACGATGCACAGCGCCGTGGCCGCGGCGACCTTCGGCGCGGCGGCCTTGCGCAGGGCGAGGTAGGCGGATGCCTGCCCCATGGTGACGCGGCGCAGGGGCGGGTCGTTGTCCTCCGCCGCGGCGCAGGGCGCATCCTCCTCCAGCTCGTCCTTCAGCAGATAGTCGGTGGTAACGCCGAACAGACGGCTCATGGACACCACCTTATCCATATCGGGCACCGACTGAGCGCCCTCCCACTTGGAAACGGACTGGCGGGTGACGCCCAGCTTCTCCGCCAGCTCCTCCTGGCTCCAGCCTGCCCTCTTGCGCAGGGATACGATCTTGTCAGCAATGATCATGACAGCTCCTCCTTCATGTCTGCGGCGTATTGCCGCGTGTTTTGTATGGCGCTATCATACGGTTTCCGGCGGCTGCGGTCTATAAACCGGGCTGGGAAATCTGTCAACCGGCGGTTGCGTTTCCGGATTTTTGGGCAGATCAGCACGTTTGCATGAACATTTTAGCTAAAAACACCGCCGGTGTCAACTTACATCCGTGTCACATTCCTGTAAATTCCTTGTGCGCCATAAAATACAAAGAGCCGCCCTGACAGGACGGCTCTCTGGCTCTTACCTTATTCCTCTGTGAAGTGTACGTGGTTGAAGATGTGATCCTGACAGAAGCAGTGGTACCCGGCGCACTTGCTGCAATACCGGAACTGCATATCGGGATAGTCGGTGTCGGTCTTGCCGCACACGGCGCACTTGTGGTGATAGCCCTGCTGCGCCTGCTGGCGGGCTTGCTGCTGCTGTGCCTGCCGGAACTGCACGGTCTTGCGGGAGGCCTGGTACTGGGTGCGCTGGCGGAGATAGTGCACCTCCGGCCAGATGAACACGGCGAAGTTCAGCAGCGCCACGATGGGCAGCACCACGCCGCCCCAGTTGTGCTGACCGACGGCGCTGATGATGTCAAAGGCGAACAGCGCGCCGTCCAGATAGGCCAGCCACTTCATCTTCACCGGGATGATGAAGAACAGCAGCACCTGCGCGTTGGGGAACAGGACGGCGAAGGCGAAGAACATGGACAGGTTTACATAATTCGTACCCGCCACGGTCAGATAGTAGTTGCCGGTAATGAGGCTGGCCAGAACCGCACCCAGCACCGTCAGCAGCATGCCGCTGAAGTAGTACAGATTGAACTTGGCCGTGCCCCACTGCCGCTCCAGCGTGGAGCCGATCCAGTAGTAGAAATACAGACTGATCAGCAGGGAGAAGGGAGAGGAAAAGGCCGGAACGAATACGAACGTCACCAGCCGCCACACCTCGCCCCGCAGCAGTGCGTGGAGGTTGAAGGTCAGGAAATTCAGCGCGTTGACATCGTTGGACTGGGTCAGCAGCATCAGCACATACACCGCCACGTTGCCCGCCACGATCACGCGCATCAGGTTGGAGATGCCGAACCGGGGATGGGCGGCGCAGAACCGCTGCACCCCGTCATAGATCTTTTTCAAGGGGAGTGTCCTCCTGTTGTGATAGAAATTATGGACAGTATACCGCATGAGCGGGCAAAAGTCATGTCATTTTTTTGAACATTACCGCAGCAGTGCCTGCATATCCTCCGGCAGGGGCGCGGTAACGTCGATGCTTGAGCCGGTAAGAGGGTGGCGCATGACCAGATGATAGCTGTGCAGCGCCGGGCGGGCGATCAGCGCCCGATCCTCGGTGCCGTAGAGCCAGTCGCCGGTGAGGGGGTGGCCGATGGCGGCCAGATGCACCCGCAGCTGGTGGGTGCGCCCGGTGGTGGGAGTCAGCCGCAGCAGGGCGCGTCCGTTGGCTGCCGCCAGCACCTCATAATGGGTGTGGGCGGGCAGTCCCTGCGGGTCGGGACAGCGCTTCAGCAGCGACCCCTCCGCCCGTCCCAGCGGCAGGTCGATGTCGCCCTCGCCGGGCACCGGCACGCCCTCGCACACGGCGCGGTAATCCCGCTGAAAGGCGTCTGTGTGGAGCTGCGCCATGCACAGGGCGTGGATATAGCCGGTCTTGGCAGCGGCCATGACGCCGGTGGTGCCCCGGTCAAGGCGGTTGACGGCGTGGAAGCAGTCGGTGCGCAGATAGTGCGCCACAGCGCCGGCTACGGTGACAGGCTCCTCCGTCAGCGCGGCGGGGTGCATGGCAATACCGGCGGGCTTGTTGATCAGCAGCAGATCCTCATCTTCGTACAGGATATCCAGCGGATAGTCCACCGGCTGGATGTGGGGGTTCTCGCCGGGCAGGTCGGACACATCGGCGGCCAGCAGGTCGCCGGGGCGGGGCACGAACCGCACGGTGACGGGTGCACCGTTGACCGTGATGGCGCCCCGGAACTTCAGCCGGCTGAGGAAGCCGCCGGAGATGTGCCACAGGCGTCCCAGCAGCTGCCGGACGGTCTGTCCGCTGTCGGCCTCGGTGACGGTATGGGTCAGAATTCGCATGGCACACCTCCTGTGAAAATCAGTATAGCACATTCTCCGCGGATGTGGTATACTTACCTCACAAAAACCGTGAAAGTGAGGACTTTTTATGGCTTCCAAGGTATACTTTGCCGACCTGCGGGCGGATATGCATGAAAATCTGCAGCAGAAGCTGACGCGGCTCATGAAGACCGCCGGCATGGGCGACATTGATTTTCAGGACAAGTTCGTGGCCATCAAGCTGCATTTCGGCGAGCCGGGCAATCTGGCCTTCCTGCGCCCCAACTGGGCGCGGACGGTGGCGGACTTCGTGAAGGAGCGGGGCGGCAAGCCGTTCCTGACGGACTGCAACACCCTGTATGTGGGCGGGCGGAAGAACGCGCTGGATCACATGGACAGCGCCATGCTCAACGGCTTCAACCCCATGACCACCGGCTGCCAGATCATCATTGCCGACGGCCTGAAGGGCAGCGACGAGGTGGAGGTGCCCGTGGCGGGCGGCGAGTATGTGAAGAACGCCAAGATCGGCCGCGCCGTCATGGACGCGGATGTGTTCATCTCCCTGACCCATTTCAAGGGGCACGAGACGGCGGGCTTCGGCGGCTGCCTGAAGAACATCGGCATGGGCTGCGGCAGCCGCGCCGGTAAGATGGAGCAGCACAACGCGGGCAAGCCCCATGTGGCGGAGAAATACTGCATCGGCTGCGGCCAGTGCCGCAGGATCTGCGCCCACGGCGCGCCCATCATCGAAAACGGCAAGGCGCACATCGACCACGACAAATGCGTGGGCTGCGGCCGCTGCATCGCCGTCTGTCCCAAGGACGCGGTGCAGATCAACTGGGACGAGAGCACCACCAACCTGAATTACAAGATCGCAGAGTACACCAAGGCAGTGGTGGACGGACGCCCCTGCTTCCACATTTCCCTGGTCATCGACGTGTCCCCCACCTGCGACTGCCGTCCGGAGAACGACATGGCCATCGTGCCCAACGTGGGCATGTTCGCCTCCTTCGACCCGGTGGCGCTGGACATGGCCTGCGTGGACGCGGTGAACGCCCAGACGCCCCTGCGCGGCTCCGCCGCCGACGGCGACCCCTGCGACCACGACCACTTCCAGCGGCTCCACCCGGACACCAACTGGCGCAGCTGTCTGGAGCACGGCGAGAAGATCGGCATCGGCACCCGCGACTACGAACTGATCAAGATATAAGCAAAAAACAAGCACCCGCCGGGTGCTTGTTTTTTGCTCATGCCGCGCTGCCCGCCAGCGGCGCTGTCCTGCGGCACAGCTGGCTGCAAAAAAGGACTGACACGCATTTTCGCGTGTCAGTCCTGCTTTTTTTACACCGCGGTGACGGCCGCTCCCGCGTCAGTCGTCCAGCTCCGCCTCATGCTTGAGGATCGCGCCGGTGGCGGCGTTGATCTCGTAGCTGTACTCCATGCCGCCGGATTTGAACTCGACCTCGTAGACGAGCGTGCCGTCCTCGTCGTCCAGCTCGATGTCCATATCATACGCCTTGCCTTCGCTGACGCCCGCATGGTTCAGGGCAACGGACTTCGCCTTGGCGTAGCCGATATCGCCGGTGGGCGCAATAGGCTTTACCGTCTCATTCCCTACAGGGGCCGTGGCCGGCAAGTCCTTCTGCCCGCTGAGCACCTTCCCCGTGTAGGCGTCCACCAGATACTCAAACTCACCCCATGCCGTGTGCAGCTCCACCTCGTAGTGCGCGGGGAATTCGTCCAGCTCGGAATCGACCTCCACTGTAACGGAGTTCAGCGCCGTTGTCCCGGCATACTGCTCCGCGGCGTAGGCCGCCGCATCCCTGCCGATGGGCATGGCGGGCGCGCCCGCTTCGGCCAGATCCTTCAGCTCCTCCACCGAGAGCTTCGCCAGCGCGTCAAATTTCAAAGCGGGGTTCAGCGCAAGCACACGGTTCACCAGCGCCGCCTTACCGGTGGAAATGCTGTTTTCCCGCGCCTGCTGCGCCAGCCCTGCGTCCTGTGTAAGCGTCTGCGTCAGGACGGATGCCTTTGCTTCGCTGGTCTGCAAAACGCCGTCCACGGTGCTCGTCAGCTCACGCTGGAGCTTTTCCGCCCGCGCCGTGTCGTTGTCCTCCACCGAGATCATGATGGCGGAGGAAATGCTGTTCAGATAGCCGTTCCGCACCAGGCTGCCCACAATGGCGTTTACCGCCACATCCAGCTTCGCACCCTTCAGGTCTGCGCCGTCGCCCATATCCGCAAGGATGGCCTTCGCATCCTCGTTGAGCGGTGTGCAGACCAGCACCTTTTCGCTCCTGCTGACCTTCAGCTCGATGCTGGGGTTTACGTCCAGCGACACCACGGACGCCACCGCGTGTGCCTGCTGATAGAATATCCCTCCGCCGCCCAGCAGCACCAGCGCAAGGCAGGCCGCCGCCAGCGTCGTCCACCGTTTCTTTGTCGTTTTCTTCGTCGTCATGGGGATCACCGTTCCTTTCCGCTCATCACAGCGGGAGAGAACGCCGTTCACGTCGTTTGGCGCGGCCTTTTCCACCGCCGAAGCCAGACGCTGCTCCATTTTTTCATTGGTCATCGGGCGTCATCTCCTTCCAGACAGCTTCGCATCTTCTTCAATGCTCTGTGATATTTCGACAGGACGGTAGGAAGCGGCAGCTCCAGCAGCGCCGCGATCTCCCGGTGCTTCATACCCGTGACCGCGTGGAGCAGCACGATGCGCCGCTCCTCGTCGCCAAGGCTTGCCAGTGCATGCTGCAAGAGGACGCGCTCGTCCGCATCCAGTCCGCACTCCTGCGCAGGAATGGCGTCCCATTCCTCGTCCGAGAGCGCGGTGCGGCGTTCCTCGCGCCGCAGACGCATCAGGCACAGGGTGCGGCACACCGCCAGCAGCCAGCCCATGGGGGAACCGGTGGGGCGGTACTGCGCCGCGCAGTCCCACACCTGCACATAGACATCCTGCGTGAGATCCTGCGCATCGTGGGCGTTCCTGAGGTAGGACAGCGCAAGGCCGTACACCGCCG